>Ga0210393_10002437_pt1 | contig 15300 bp, 12 predicted proteins | sample IncBWC27OmetaG_FD_160068 | JGI IMG/M metagenome (GOLD analysis project Ga0210393, IMG submission 160068) | Forest soil microbial communities from Barre Woods Harvard Forest LTER site, Petersham, Massachusetts, United States - Inc-BW-C-27-O ... | reverse complement strand
CTCCTCCCGGACGATACACCAATTGTGTAAAAGGAAACCCAACAAATGCTTCCAACTGGACCCCTTCCTGGTGGTCATCTGGGAGGGAACGTTGATCTGAGTTTTCGGCAGTATCATCTTGCCGCGCGAAGAATCATTCGCGCGGCGTTGCCGCCAAGAATCAGATTTTCTTTTTCTTTCGGCAGACCGAGCGCCCGGATCTTGTGCAATTCGACGCCTGGATGAAGCCAGGGACCGTCCGAGCCAAAAAGCAATTTGCGCGCGGATGACCTTTTGACTGCCTGGACGATGGAATCAAATCGACGCACCCCGGAGGTATCGGCGTAAACATTCTCGTAACGCGCCAATTGATCGACTACGCGTTGCTGGACGCCAAGGTCATCATTGAAACTGCCCAAATGCGGGATAATGAAATTAACGTCTGGGTACAGCGGAGCCAACTTCTCCACGACAACGGCACGGCCGATAATATCCATCACGACAGGTAGACGGAAAGCTCGTGCAGTTTCGCATACTTCACGCGTGGGCATGGCGTCGATGCCATGGACTTTGATTCCTCGGAAAGCATGTTTTGTCACGGCCCGGTCCACCATACCGAAGATGTGCCCGGCGTCCCTCCTCGCGTCGACGAAAACGAAGCCGATCAGGCGTTCCGGGAATCGAGCGACAATCCGCGCCACCTCTTCGTTTCCGGCATTGTAGTCCCCGCGAAGCTGGGAAAACACTACGGTCTTGGAGATTCCGGCGGCTCGCGCCCGTCGCAGATAGGCGAGCAACGGGGCGCCGTTGGTCCATGATTGGTCGATTAGGTCGGCACGCCCCGTGTGGCAATGGCAGTCAATAATCATGGCCTGACTGAGAAAGGTTCCGCTGGGTTCCGGTCGAGCAGCCGAACGCATTCACCACGACACCGGCTTCGAAGTGCCGTTGTAACACCGTGCAGAAACCAAATGCTGGTTTCGATGCCCCGGTAGAAATTGGAAAGGTGAAACCTTTCGTTTGGAGCGTGGATACGGTCGCCCGGAAGGCCGAATCCCATCAAGACGGTCGGAATTCCAAGGGCTTGCTGGAAAATGCTGACAGCAGGGATGCTCCCGCCCGATCGCAACAGGATCGGCCTTCTACCGAAGGCCTTCTTATACGCCCGGCTGGCGGCCCGTAGCGCAGGATGCTGCCGGTCAATGACCGCCGGCCACGACGACCCGTAGAAATGCACGACGGACCTGACCGTCGTGGGAGTAATCCGGGCAATTTGCGCGCGAAAGAGAGCTTCCATTTCCCGGGGATCTTGTTCAGCCACCAGTCGAAAGCTGAGTTTGGCCGCCGCCCGCGATGGGATGATCCCCTTGCCACCAGCACCCGCGTAACCGCCGCTGATCCCGTTGATGGTGAGCGAGGGTCTCAAGGCAACACGTTCATAAAGGGTGTACGCATTGTCCCCCCAGCCGGATTTTACCGCGGCAGTGCGGAGTATTTGTTCGTTACCAGGGCCGGTTATCCGAAGAAAATCGCGCTCCCGTCCCGTCGGTAGCCGGACACGATCATAAAAGCCGGGAATCGCTACTCGGCCGCCACCATCGTGCAAGCGGGCAACTATTTCGCAAAGGGCTTGCAAAGGGTTGTGGACCGCGCCTCCAAAATTCCCGGAGTGCAGATCGTGGCTCGGGCCGGTGACCTCGATTTCGGCAGCCAACTGGCCACGTAACGAGTATGACAACCCAGGACGATTGAACCCCAGCATACTGGTGTCCGATATCAAAGCGACATCGGCCGCCAGCACCCGACGATTTCTTTCAATGAAACCGGCGAGATCGGGGCTGCCGATTTCCTCCTCCCCTTCGAACAAGCATTTTAGATTCACGGAGAGCCGGTTCGAGCTGCGGAGGCAGGATTCGACAGCTTTGAGATGAGTGAACATTTGGCCCTTATCGTCGGAGGCTCCACGACCATGAAGGTTCCCTTCTAGTACGGTCGCCTCGAACGGAGGCGTTCGCCAGAGTTTGATCGGATCGACCGGTTGGACATCGTAGTGCCCATAGATTAGGACCGTCGGACTTCCCGACGCGCCTTTCCACTCGCCGTAAACGATCGGATGGCGGTCGGTTGGAAAAATCAGCGCCCGGTTTAGCCCAATTTTCCGCAACTGCCTAACGAGCCAGATGGCGCATTTTTTTACGTCGCCCGCGTGTTGAGGCTGGGCACTCACGCTGGGAATGCGGATGAATTCCTTGAGTTCTTGCAGGAAACGCGAACGGTTCGCACGAGCATAGCAAAGTGGCCGTTCCACGGATTCCATAGGTGTTTAGCAGCCGATCGCTCAAGGGAAATGATAGCCACTCGCCATCCCCGGGAATCAAGCATTTGCGGCACTGACTGGGCCGCCGGTTACGGCGTTCGTTCAAAATCTGTCACCAACTTTCCTCGGTGCGAAACCGTTCACGCCCGCCTTTCGCCTGACGCCATTCACTCGTCTCGCGGCCGCCGCCGGGTTTCCCGAAGTCGAGCCATTCGCTCGGTATGTCGTCAGGCCCACGGGCGGGTACTCAAGTACGCGGTTAGCTTCCATCCGCCGTGCCAGGCCAAGCGATTGCGCGCTAGTTAGCCATTCTTCGGAATATTCGGCTATTTCCAGGAGCAACCCTTCAAAGGGGCCGCGCTGCATCTTCATGATGTGCGGTTGGGCAAGCCAGCGGAGGACTTCACGGCCGGCTACGGCCATGCGTTGGCGCGGCGAAGTGACCAGGCGCTCGTTGAAGTAGCGCACCAGGATTTCCTCGATCGCTTCCCAGGCGCTTTGCACACCAAACAAATTCTTAACATCCTCAGCATTGAGGATCCTGAATGCTTCCTCCAGCAGCTGCATCACCTCCACTCGCATGACATTCACGTGGCCAAACGCGGTGAACTTCAAATTGTTGCGCAGATCCAGACCAGCCCGGCGGACAATGGCGATGCTGCCAAAGCTGGGATCATAGGCCCGTTCTCGGACGACATCCGAAATGCGCTTATCGCGCCAAAACAAGGCGACCTGATTCACAAAATGGGTAAACAGATGATGAAAGTCGAGATTTGGCGTGCTTCCCGGCAGCGGCCTGCCCGAGCCGTAACCGAACGCGCGGCGGTATGCGGAGAGGCGCTCTTTGCGGGTGTACCGCAGCACCTCGCGGCGATCAAATTGGTAGAGATGAAATGCGCCCTCGCCGCCGGAGAGTCGCACCGCTCCGGCATTGAACAGCTCCTTCAGTTTTTGCACGACGCGGAAGATGCCTATTTTTTCGTGTTGAAAGATGTAGTAAAGGTCGCCCACCGCGATCATCCGCTCCGAAGCCACGTTCTCGTCGTAAGGCTCGATTCCTTCGGGGATGCGCGTCTGGCCCATGTGGGAAGCGGCATCCGGGCCTACACCGGCCAATTGCCCAAGACCCTGATCCGGCGGTGGCTGCGCTTTCTCGTCGGCATCGACAATGGTCTGCTGCATGTCGTCGATCTGCTTGTTCAGCGCATCGGCGAGCGTGGGATTGGAAATTAAGTCGGCGGAGAGTTGGTCGACCATCGTCTCGCGCAGCGCGGCGAGCCGGTCAAGCAACTGTTGGTAGTCTTTCTCGTTTGCCATAATATTCTCCTTGCGTGCGGAGTTTCGCTATTAGGTCACCATGAGTGCGTTCTGCAAGGTGTCCGTATTACCCAATCCGTTTACTGCAATGGCGTATGCTCCTTTCGACAGTGGAGCAGCTTTTGCCAAGGTCAATTTCGCGAGCGAGTCCGAGATGATGAGAAGGCTACCGTCACCGGGAAAGAATTCTAATGCTGGTGTTGCTAGAGGAGGAGTTGGTCCACTCGGTCCGATCCACAAGGCTCCGGTGTTTGTTAGGTGCTCCCCCTTAATGGTGATTGTGGTACTCTTCATATTCAAGCTTGCGAGCCGCAACCTGCTTGGAGACGCCGAGAGAATCACGGGAAATGTCTCATCCACGGGGGATATATCTTTTGTATTTAGTGTAAACCCATCATCGAGCCAGGCGGTTTGGCCATCAGGGTTGATAACGACTATTGTGTAGACCGACACTGCCTCTGGAAGGGCCGTGGTCAGGTCAAACGTGGCAAGGATGGATCGACCCTTAGCGCCAGGAGCGGGGGCAATGCTGTTAGGGTTAGTGACGCCGAGGAATCCCTGACTTGGGTCGTGCCTCGAAATGAGCCGCATCATCGCGCCGGGCTGAATATTCTCGCCGTTGACCTGGACTTGCACACCGTCAAGCGGCGTCGAAGGCGTAGAGGGCCACGCAGGCTTTGCCGCCGGTAGTACAAGGGATAACGGCTGATTCATAGCTGTCAGTGCCGGTTTGTCATCGGGTTCGCGGCGACGGATCCTGTCCGCTTCGGTTTGTGTCAGCTGCAGGTATTGACCGATCTCCTGGAGCGAACGCCGCACTCGGAAGGTGTAAAACCCGTGCACCAGGTTGCCGGATCGGGGTGCCTCGGAGACCTTGGCGGCGAGGAACATCAGGTAGTTGAGCCGGTTGATGGTAGCTCGGAACGCAACGACACCATCCTTGCCGCAGTCCTGCACCAGTTGCTTTCCTTCGTTCTTCGCAAAGTCCTCCGTCCAGCTCAGCAGCTCGGCAGCAGTGAGATACGGCTCGTGGAAAAATTGTAACTCGGTCGTCTGCCGCTCCGCCGCCCCAATGAGAACGGAGTCCATGGCGTCGTAGGTGCTTTCCACCGCTTCGGCCACGGAATCCAGCGCTTGCGAGACGAGAACGAGCTGGGTGCCCAGATAAGGCTCCGCTTTGCCGCCCCGATCGAAGTATTTCCTTTGCGCCTCCCAGGTTTGAAACAGCGAGTTGACGTAGTCGACCAGGATCAGGAAATTCGTTAAGTTCTGTTCGTCCTCAATGGTGTTGACCCACTTGCGCTGTAAACCAAAACGATCCGCCAATTGACCCAAATGACCTTGCACGGCTTCCGGGTCGCGGTAGTCCGGATGCGGTCCGATCAGCAGCTTAAAAATCGAATCGACACGCTGGACGCGCGGTCCACCGGGCTGGCCGAGCTCGGCAACTAGTTGCGGCAGTTCCTGACCGACGATCGACCGCATAGCCTCTGCGTCCCCGATATCGACAGATGGGAGCAGGGGGGTCAATCCAAGAAGCAACGGCGTTGACAGATCCACCGCGGCTTTGGCTCGCGCATAAAGGGCGGCCTGCGCTCCGGTGATTTCACCCATGTCGGCCTGCATCATGTAATTCTGTGGGACAAAATTCCATTGGGTGTGGCCCTCGACTTCGGTCAAGGTGAATGCTTTCGTTAAGGCGGCCAGAAATCCCTTGGTGTCATCCGCGCGGTAACGCCAACCCAGGATTTGACGCAGCAAGTCCTGAGTGACGCGGGTGGGCGAAGGCGCACCACCGCCAGCCGCCCCGTTCCCGGAGCCGCGACTGGAAGGCGGGCTGGTTTCCTGCGTGAGGATCGGGTAGGTGACGGCATCCTCAACGGATCGGGTAATTGGTAGGATAGAATTTTCCATAGTGTTCTCTTACGTTTCTTATATCGTCTTTCCTTTTGAGTACCCCTTTTTCAACTTTGCTTTGTTAACGCTCGGCCAGGGCTGCTTGGACGGAAGGGGTAACCCTTGCGCTCTCCGCGTGGACTTGGTGCGGATGGGATACGTAACTGCGTCCTGGAGTGCTCGGACAATATTGTTCAGTTCGGAATCAGACATATCGTTCGCTAATTTGCTCGTTGGATTACTAACCCGCTGCACCGGACCTTCGGATTGCCGTGACGCTACCCGCCGGCGCGCCAGTGCCAATCCCAGCCGGGCCGCCATTCAGGTAAACTCCTGCACCGTCGAAGCCATACGCTCGTGCGCCGTGATCTGCTGGCCGATGTTAGTCGCCTGTACGGAAATCGAATTGGCCGCTAACTTGTCAGCCAGTTCCTGCCAACATTCCGCCAGCGCCTCAAAGGCGGCCAACGTCCGTTGCTGGCAATCGTCGATCACCGATTTTATCACGGCGGTCCAGGCCGGCCACCCCTGGCCTCGTTGCCGGCCCATTTGGAAAAGCGTTTGCAAGGTGTCGTAGGACGCCACTTCCATCAGCAACTGGCGCAGAATTCTGTTTAGCGTGCGCTGGACGACGTCCAAGGCGATCTGCGCCTCCGCCAGATTACGAGGATGACGCACTGCTTGACACGCCTTTCGGCCAGCCTGAAGGCCTTCCTCCAGCTCGCCTTCCAGGTCAGTCGCCTTATCAGCCAGCGATACCACCGGCGGCGGCGGCGCTTCTTCTGATTTATGGCCATTTTTTCGGCGGCGGCCCCGGGTCTCGGGATAAAAGTCGGCGGCGTTGACTCGCAATTCTTCCATTTCGCCCCTTAATTCTTCGAGCGCGCGTTGCAATTCTTCAAATGCGGTTTCGATCGCCACGTTCATCTCCTGGTCAAGTCTTTGTAAAAATTCTCCTTAATCGCCTCCGCCCGCGCCAAACGGTTATCCAGTGCGAACCGCGCAGCACCGATGAGAAACCGTTCGGGCACGACCCCCGGATCAGTGCCCTGTGCTAAACGCCCCGCAGCCTCCTCGATCATGCGCTGCTCCTTTTGCTCGAACGGAAGAACCTGGGCCAGCGACTTGTTGCCCAATTCCGCATAAGGCTGATAGCAGACTGCGTCCACGATCAGACGGATGGCTTTGGCCGCAGTCTTCAGGATCACCGGAGGGAAGCTTCCCGATTTTGGATTGTTGTAAATGCGGAACCAGGCGTGCCGGTAGCGTTCCGCTTCCTGGGTAAAACCCATGCGTTTGAGCAGCTCCGTGCTTAGTAACGGGCGCAGGAGCGGCGTCGGATGAACACCGCGCGAGTGGAAGTAGTAGACAATTTCCGGAGACCGCGCCAAAACATCTAACAACGAAGCCACCACACCCGGTCCGCCAAGCAGTAGAGCACCCAGGTCGGCGAAGATTTCTCGATTCCAGCGTGTCCAAACGGCCGCCACGCCGGCTCCCAGGTCTTCTTTCAAAAGTTGTCGGGCGATGCGACGCGGGACGGTGATCGAAAGTCCCAAGTCGCTTTGCAAATTGTGCATAACTTCGTGGAGAACGGCGCCGAGCGTCCATGGATTCACCAACCGGTGATAGGGCAATTGAATGAGCGGAAACAAATTCTGTTGCTGTCCCAACTTGCGGAGCCGAACCCCGCGCCGAAACGTTTGCGGGCCGAAACCCGTATGCATGTAACAGAAAGGCGGCGGCGCCTTAATTGATCTCTCCCGTCCCAATCCGACGTGTGCGGTGCGGTAACAATCCAGCGCTATCCGATCGCAGCTCAAGAGCCACTGGCCGTATTGAGATTGTCGTTGGCCGAACAGTTCAAAATAAAAATCCCAGATTCGCTCGATGCTCTGTACCCATCTGTGAGCGTTGTGCTTATCCGTGACCACCTTGAGTAACCGTCCGGCGTCGGGCTGATTGATGGCGGCGGTGACGTGCCGGTTCATTCGTTCCGCCCGGGCTTCCAAGCTTCGGCGCATCGACGCCATCAACTGGTTGACCACTTGGATGTGCCCGTCGGACGGACTTTCGGGTCCAGAACCGAATTCCTCGCGCCGAAAAGGTCGCAACGCTTTGGTATGCCGCACCAGGTTCAACGATTGCGCGGCGAGCCAAGGTTTGAGGACCGGTTGTTGATGAGACGGCGGCGGTGAGCCCTTTTTTGCGGCTCCTTCGGCGCCGTTGGTTTGGACAATAGATTCCATGTCGGGCACCTGCGGTGCAGCGATCATTAGTAAACAGGTTGATGAATGTGAGCACACCTGGCGCAGCTAACCGGTTGAAAGCATTGGCAAGCGACAGGAACCGCTGGCACCGTCCCCACCGGACCGCCAACATAGGAGACAGAACCGGGCTGACCCGAATAGACAGGTCGCGAGGGAACCGCTCTCTGAGGAACTCCCGCCTGAAAATGACCGGGATGCCGAACAGCGCGGCTCCGCCATCGCCCAGTCCAATGACCGCGAGGACCATGTCGATGGCGGTGGTGCATGGGTCTTGGCCGAATTTGACGGCCTAGCAGCGGTCGCGCGGCCCGATGATAACGCCGATCTAAAGCCTTGGAACGACGAAAGGCCGCCACAGCATGTCGCGGATTGGCAAGCACCCGAGCCGTATGCCGCGCCAACGTCCGCACCGCTGCCTTGGGTGAAACGGGGCGTCCGTGGGCTGCTTGCCGCGCCAAGTGGGCCACGGTGCGCTTGGAAATGTTTGGCAGAGTCCGCAGCAAAGGCCGTGTAGCCTTGCTTCGGAACAAGGTGCGTGCGACTTGCGATACCCCTCGTGTCAAATGCGGCAGCACCTTTTTGGTCAAGTGCGGCACGGCCTTGGCAGCAAGTTTGGCTACCTTTGGCAAAACAAACTTTGCCGCCAGAGGCACCAACGGCAGGAATTGTTCTGCGGCCTCCTCCTCGGTTTCCGCAGCGGCCGCCTCGTGGCTCAAGTGTTCCATAACGGCGTTAGCATGCGCGGCCTGCAGCGGATTGAACTCAGCTTCCAACTCGAAGAACTCGTCCTCGAATTCACCTTCTCCTTCAATCGTCGGTGGAGGCAACTTCCGGTAGCTGCGCAAGGCTTGACGCGCAGCGGCCAGGCCAATGCGGCGCAGAGCCTGCGAGCGTCCGCCACGGTCCGCCATGGCGGCCAAATGATTGAAGAAGGCCTCCGCTTCCATCTCCGATTCGCTTTCCGACTCGGATTCAAACTCCGCCTCGAGTTCGGCCTCCGATTCAAACTCTTGCTCGTATGTTCCCTGAGCAAGCTCGTTTTCCAATTCCATTTCCATTTCTGAAGTGATGGCAGACATAAATATCCTTATTTAGTAACGAGGATGACGACGTAACCGGCGCAATCTCCGCAGCTTCCGTAAGCGCAACGATCCGGACGGCGCCAGCCGTGACAAGCGGGCAGCCCGAGAAGCAAAAGACCTCGCCTTGCGGACGCTTCGTTGGATAGCGCGACCTGAAGCGCGACGACTACCTAACACACGTCGGGTTTGCGAAGCCATAACCCGCCCCGCGAGGCGTCTTGAAAGTGGCCGGCCCTTTGACGCTGCTCGGGAAAGAATGCGCGTAGTACGCCGGACGACAGTCGGGACCACACGAACAGCCGGTCTGGTGCGTCGGCGCATGCGCAAAATTCGCGTCAAGAGGGCAGCGCCGCGAACAAGGTGCGGAATCAGTCGACGCAATCTCGCCTGATTCCTGGGAGAAATGGTCAGCGCGGTGGCTGCCCCAACCATCGCCTCCGCTTCAGACTCGCTGGCCGACTGCGACGCGAGATGAGCCATCAATTCCGCCATCGCACCGTGCTCGGATTCATCCTCAGATTCTTCCTCCTCCTCAAACTCGAGTTCTCCTTCTAGCTCTGATTCGAACTCATGGTCGTGAGCGAGTTCTCCCTCCTGCTCAAGTTCATTCAGTTGCGAAGCCGCCCAATCGCCCAATTTGCCCCCAAGTTGTCCGCCAATCGGCCCGCCGAATGCGGTGCCGACGGCCCTGGCCACCAGCGGAGCGGCGATTCGCCCGACGCTTTTTAAGGTGCCGGCGTTATTTTTTAAAAAACGCCCAATCCCGCTAAAAGCTTTCCCGAAAAATTCCTCTCCTTCCAACTCCCCTTCCAGTTCGCCTTCGGAAGCTCCGCCGAACTCCTGTTCCAACTCACTCTCGCCCAGGCCGAACATACTGCCGACCCCCGAAAGAAGGCCGCCTAATTCCTCCTCGCCTTCCAGTTCGTCTTCGAACTCGCCTTCTAGCTCGTCTTCGAGCTCTCCTTCCAACTCATCCTCGGATTCATCTTCGCCCTCCAATTCTAATTCGTCTTCCAACTCCGCTTCGCCTTCGAGCGTTCCTGTCGTTAATTCGTCTTCCAGTTCGCTCTCCAGTTCCGATTCCGATTCATTTTCAAATTCTTTCATCGAGGCCTCTATTGGTTGGATTTTTTTATTCGCAGGTGCCGTTGGTTCTGCTTTTCATGGCCGACAGAGTAGAAGCATATTTGCTACCTTGCTAGTCACACCTTCTAGGGAAACGTCTTTGAGGTCACTGCAATGAGTGTCCGACAACCGAGGGACACCGAACGCGCTGACTCGAATGAATGTCACTAATATAGGTGACTACTCAATAGATTGGTTTGGACGCAATGCTCCACACATCCGCATCGCGGCGAACCCCGCTCGTTATGAATAGGTAAGTCAGTTGCCGCTTAACAATACCGGAGAAACCGTTACGCGCCCGGATGCTATCGGGCTTTATACAAAGGCCACTAAACATGCTTAGTTGCTCGGACCCGGTTGATCCGTGCGCCATCACCATCAGAAACGTGGGAAAGGGGTTCGCGGGAATCCGCCAAAGGGCCCTCAATCTTAGGCAGATGTTCTGATTCAGCCAGACTCGCAACCAACGCGGCCCTTGAGCAAACACCCACCTTGGCAAACATTCGACGGAGGTAAGTGCCTACTGTCCAGCAACTAATATCAAGCACAGAGGCAATCATCTTATTCGGATATCCTTTGGCGACCATCCGGGCGATCTCCCGTTCTCTCGGACTGAGCGACAGCCGAGGGCTAGGCGCTGGGGACGTGCGCACTAATATACAACGGACACCGTCAACTTCGGTGTCCACGAGAACCCTTTTCGCCGCTGATTCTTGTTCTCGAGAATGCGGGAGGAGAGATATTCCACTATCGAGTTGAGCGACAAGTTGCCGAATGAGCACATTGACTGAGGACGAGGACGCTCGGGGCCTCGAAGGCTTAGTCTTCGAATTGCGCTTGATTTCGCCTTCCATGTATCCATCCGTTTCTTTTTAGACACAGCTTTGGAATGCTTTTTCAAATGAATATTCAACCCGACGCTTAAACTTTTCGCTTTGTGTTAATCAGCCAAAAATGGGCGACGCCGTTTCTGAACAATCAAGCCTTTCTCAAGATTCGTTGGCTCTACCTTGTGAACACCTAGGAATTTTTCGAGGCAATGACATGCCTTTAACAACGAATTCTCAACGTGTCAAGCAAAATACCGCCGACAAAGCCGGCGACTTGACCCTCATCCTTGGGATGTCACCCGATTGGGTAATAGTCCAATCGTGATTACTATGTTTAACGTGCAATTGCCTCAATAGCGGGTAACCAGCCGAGACTTTCGGTCGGCGACCGCATACTGCTATTTTACCTCCTACTGAAAAGTAAATACATTATGTTTCAAAAAAGACTGGACCGACCGCAAGGTCGCCCGGTGCCATAGTCCCAAGCTCTCAAGCAGAAGGCCGCTGAAAAGGGGATCTCGGCAGAAGAGGTTCACCGACGCATTCTTCGTCTTGCCTTGCTCCCCAAGAAACCCAAAAGGCTTCCCACTCTATAACTAACAATAGCGAGCCGTCGCCATGCCATGTAGTTATCCGGATCCAATTCCAGAACTTTTTTCAGCTGTCCATCCGTGCTTCCTTTCGCAACCACTTCGATCCCCAACCGACCACGAGGACGATTGGAGAAGCAGAAGAACCCATCGTCAAGAATCCCCGAGTAACAAACAAGTTAATAATTTGTTTTATCCTTTGAATGGATCCCCTTTTTGACCACGAAAAACTCGATGTCTATTGCGTTGAACTCGGATTCGTCGCCTGGCTTGCAGCGTTTTTGGATGATGCCTCGCATTGGTCGGCCCAGCATCGAGGGGAGTTGATCGACAACTTGACTGTGCAAGTCTCTCGGTGCTTCTGATAACACGGCCGAAGGAAACGGCAAGCGTCAGGATCGACAGCGGGCCAAGTTTTTCGAAGACGCCCGTGGCTCGGCATTCGAGTGCGCCGCCTGCCTTGATGCGTCGGTCGCCAAAGGCTTCCTTCCCCAAATCGTCCTCCCCATGAACACTTGGAGGATCTCGCTGGGAGTGAGGAGGTTGTAAAAATTTAAATTTTGACGTTTTTGCGCGTTATTCGCGACAGTGTTCATGCCGCACCCAGAAAAGCCCCCGGCTTTCTAGGGTACTCGTCGTCGTCCTTCGTTCTCGGCCGTTTCCCGGTGATACGAGCGAAAATCCCGCTCCCTTGCTTCCTTCCCTCTTCCTTCTATCCTACGTCCATCCTTGCAATCGGCCCCAATCCGTAACCGACCACGAGGACGACGACGACGATTATAAGGACGAGGAGGATTAGGACAACAAGTTACCGCTTACGGGTTGAAACCCCAGGCTAAATCCTGTGGCCCTCCGAGGCAATAAAACATCCCAAATCCTCTTTTAGAAACGCCATTCAGGTCAGTGTGGCTGACAACCGACAACTGACAACTGACAACTGACAACTGACAACTGACAACTGACAACTGACAACTGACAACTGGCAACTGAACAACTGACAACCGACAACCGAACAACTGTTATTCCGACTCACCTCTTCAGCCCCAAGGACAATTTTTCATGACTGCACCTTCGATGCCTCGGTACCCCGATCCTGCGATACGCGTGCTCGACCCGCGCTTCAACAAACTAAGAATCGCTACTGCGTCCGTTGAATGCCTGTATCAGGGAACCCGCTGGTCAGAGGGTCCGGTCTGGTTCGGCGATAGTCGCCAACTGCTCTGGAGCGACATCCCGAATAACCGAATCCTGCGTTGGGATGAAGCCACGGGACAGGTCAGCGACTTCCGGCGCCCGTCGAACAACGCGAATGGAAATACCCGGGATCGCGCAGGTCGCCTGGTGTCCTGCGAGCACCTGACGCGCCGGGTGACTCGCACCGAATACGATGGCTCTATCACCGTCCTCGCAGACCGATACAACGGAAAGCCGCTCAACTCTCCGAACGACGTGGTAGTGAAGTCGGACGGCTCCATCTGGTTTACAGATCCCCCGTTTGGAATTGATAACTTCTACGAGGGCGAGAAAAAGCAAGCCGAGCTCGACCCTGCCGTCTATCGAATCGATGGCCAAAACGGTGAAATCACTATGATGATCGCTGAATTCATCGGTCCGAACGGGCTTGCCTTTTCGCCGGACGAACAGCTGCTCTACGTGGTCGAGTCTCGCTCGGTTCCAAAAACCATCTATGCATTCGACGTCTTGGACGACGGCAAAAGTGTTGCTAACGCGCGCTTGGTCATCGACGCGGGTCCGGGCGCTCCGGACGGTTTTCGTGTCGATGTCGAAGGCCACCTTTGGTGCGGCTGGGGCATGGGCACCGAAGGGCTCGACGGAGTGCGGATCTTCACCGCTCAAGGAGAGGCCATCGGGCACATCGCGTTACCGGAACGTTGCGCGAATGTGTGCTTTGGCGGACGCCATCGAAACCGCCTGTTTATGGCAGCGAGCCATGGGCTCTATTCGCTCTTTGTCAACGTTCAGGGCGTCAAGGGCGGGTGACTAGTCATCGTCTCATGAGAGATGCACTAGCTGCGCAACCCCGCCGCCGCGACCCGTGCGGCCAAGCGAGCGGCGTGACGCCGGAGTAACTCTGGTCCCCGCGCCATTCGCTGCTCCTGTGTTAGCTCCGGTTCAACGTCGGAGCGCGCCACGAGTTCGTCAAAGCAGTTACGCAGGCCGGCGCGCGCCGCCTCTTCAACCCGGCCTCCGAACGCGATGACCGGTCGGCCGAGCCGTCGAGCCAGAGCGGCAACGCCGGCCGGAGCTTTGCCCTCTAACGTCTGCCGATCCAGGCTGCCTTCTCCGGTGAGCACCAGGTCGGCGCGGGCGACGGCCGCCTCTAACCCGAGCAGCCCGGCCACCAAGTCAAATCCTGGGAGCATTTCCGCGCCGCAGAAGGTCATCAGCCCGAAGCCTAACCCACCAGCAGCACCCGCGCCGAGGGTGTCACGGTGATCGCGCCCGAAGGTCCGTGCCGCCACGTCCGCTAGCCGGGTAAGGCCAAGCTCCAGTTGCTCCGCTTGCGCTTCGTCGCGCAAGCCTTTCTGGGGGCCGTAGATGCGGGTCGCACCCCGGGGGCCAAGCAACGGGTTTTTTACGTCGCACGCCACGTTTACCTGGACCGGAGGCAAAACGTCGGTCGGGGACTCGATGCTCGCGAGTTCTGGCAGACGCTCGGGCGTCGGCTCCAGTTCCCGGTGCTCGGCGTCGAGAAAGCGGAAGCCCAGCGCGGCGGCCATCCCAATGCCACCGTCGTTGGTCGCGCTGCCGCCGACGCCAACGACTACCCGGTCCGCACCGCCCTTCCGCAGAGCGTGTGCCAGCAGTTGACCGGTTCCGAAAGTGTTCCCACGAAGCAAATTGCGGTCATTTCCCCGGACCAAGCTAAAGCCCGAGGCGCTGCTCATTTCCAGAACGGCCAGTCGCTCACCGCTCGCACTCTTGACCAAGGCATAGCGGCCCTCCACAGTCCGTCCGATGGGATCGCGGACAGCGAGCGTGACCCAGCGGCCGGCCAACGCGTCGTGAATGGCTTCAGCTGTTCCCTCGCCACCATCGGCCACCGGCAGACGTTCGATCTCCAGGGGTGTATCCGCCGGCCAGCCCTCGCGCCAGCCTTCGGCCAAAGCGTCGGCGGCTTGGGCGGCTGAGAGGCTGCCTTTAAACTTGTCGGGAGCAATTAGCAGACGCATAGAAAGGGAGGAAAGAATTTTCTCAAGGGTTACTGTTTGGTCGGCTCCCGGAACCGGTTCAATGACAGGCACCTGCTCGATGGATGAATAATAATTTTCTCGCCCGAACGCAAGATTCTAACTGTAAACTCCTATGAGTAAAATTGGCTTTATCGGTCTAGGTATCATGGGCGCGCCGATGGCGCGCAACCTGCAGCAGGCAGGCCACACTTTGTTCCTGCACAGCCGCAGCGGCGTGAAGGACAAAGCGTTGCTGGAGGGTGGCGGCAGCGAGTGCGCCTCCCCCAAGACGGTCGCCGCGGCAGCGGAGGTGATAATTCTCATGGTCCCCGACACGCCCGATGTGGAACTTGCGCTCTTCGGCGCAGACGGGGTAGTCGGCGGGCTCACGCCGGGCAAGATCGTGGTCGACATGAGTTCGATTTCACCGTTGGCGACAAAGGAGTTCGCCCATCGCATCCGAGAGAAGCATGCCTGCGCTTACCTCGACGCGCCCGTCTCCGGCGGTGAGGTCGGCGCAAGAGCGGGCTCACTCACTATCATGGTGGGCGGAGAGGCGGCGGTCTTCGAGCGCGTCAAACCGCTGTTTGAGGCGATGGGCAAGAACATCACGCACGTGGGTGGCAACGGCGACGGCCAGACTTGCAAGGTCGCCAACCAGATCATCGTTGCCTTGACTATCGAAGCCGTCGGCGAGGCC
>Ga0210393_10002434_pt1 | contig 15312 bp, 10 predicted proteins | sample IncBWC27OmetaG_FD_160068 | JGI IMG/M metagenome (GOLD analysis project Ga0210393, IMG submission 160068) | Forest soil microbial communities from Barre Woods Harvard Forest LTER site, Petersham, Massachusetts, United States - Inc-BW-C-27-O ... | reverse complement strand
GGCAAAGCCGCCTAAGCTGACATCTTCTTGTTCTCCTTCCCTCGAAACGGAGCACACGAGCGCCTCCGTGCGGGCTGCAATGGAGGAAACTCGTGGAGCTGTTTCGAAAGAAAGATTCTCGATTTTACTGGTATGAATTCAAGGTTCGCGGGAAACGCCACCGACGGTACCGAGGGTCTGCCAAAAGAGACCAAAGCGCAAAGCGGCAATCCTTCCGGCCACCTTTTTGTGCATTGGACTAGATAGAAATTGAGTCTACATAGGATTCAGCCCGTTCTGGGAAGCATCGCTCGTGTTGAAAACGCGAAGGAGCTCCTTATCTTCATCTTCTTTACCGTTGCCAGTTATTACCACACGTGCGGTGTGCCTCTACCACAGGCTTGATTTTCGCCCTAAGGGGCCCCAGCAACGCTGGCTTATTACTTCACAAACCCGCCCGCCCGTCACCAGCTGCGCGACTTGGCGGAGCGGCTGAGCCTCGCTCCGTCTAACCTGTCCAAAGAGCTGGGACGCCTGGAGCGCCACTAATTCCTGCGACGCTAAATTTAGCGTGTAATTTTGCGTAAAGTCGCGTGGGCTTTTGTATTCCGCATCGAATTCGAGTGACCGTTGGCTGTCAGATGGCGTCTAAATGGTGTGAGCACGGGACGCCGATTAGAACTGGATGCGGTGCGGGGAGTGATGCTTGTCTGGATCGCTCTGACGCATCTGCCCACCGCTGCGAGTGCGTGGGTGAATCAACCTTTTGGTTTTGTGGGAGCTGCGGAGGGGTTCATTTTTCTTTCTGCGCTGTTTACCGGACGGATTTACTTCCGTATCGCAGATCGCGAGGGCTATCCCGCAATGGCGCGAAAGTTGTGGGCGCGCACGCTGCGCTTGTATGGCTACCACGCGCTGTTGCTGGCTTTTGCGTTCTTAGTCGCAGTGCCCATTGCTTCTCATGGCGATCGACCAGGGCTTCACAACCTCCTGGATTTTTACTTCATGGCCGGGGCTAAGAAAGCAGTGATGGAAGCCGCTCTGTTGATTTATCGGCCGCCGCTGCTCGATATCCTGCCGATGTACATCATTTTTCTGCTGTTCACGTCAATTGCGATTCCGCTGGCTCGGAACATTGGATGGAAACCGATCTTGTGGACATCTTTCTCGTTCTGGGTGCTCGCTCAGTTCGGTTTTCGCAGCGCCGAGCACACGTTCATGATGCGATACGTTCCTACGCGGATTCCATTGAACGAGATGGGGTCATTCGACCTGTGGGCCTGGCAGTTTCTCTGGTTTGTGGGAGTGTGGCTGGGCGTGCGTTGGGCGCAGGAAAACCTGGCGATTGAAACGTGGGCCCGGCGGGGGATTGTTCCGGCCGTGGTGATCGCTGTTTTTTGTTTCATCATGCGGCGAAAGCTCGCGCACGGGTTAGAACTGGGCGCATTGGAGTTTCTCTTTGACAAGTGGCACCTCGGGCTCATCAGGATGCTCGATTTCGCAGCCGTGGCCGCGTTGCTAATCCTTTCGCAATCGATCACGAAAACGGCAGCCGTAAGGCCTCTGGTGCTGTTAGGACAATCTTCGCTGCAAGTGTTTTGCGTACATCTTCTATTTTGCTTCGCAGGTCTCACGCTGATGGGCAATGCGTCAATGCTGAGCGGGTGGCAACAATTCGCACTTTTGACCATTACAATTACCGGAATGTTAATTACGGCGAGAATTTTCTCAAAGAGCGAGGCCAAGAACGAAGGGCAAGCGAGAACACAAGTATCTTCCGGGTCGACTTCAGGACGTGTAACAAGCCTGGCAGCGGAGAGCGGGCCAGCGCGGGCGGGCTTGGTCGGAAGAGATTCGATTCGTCTCGCCAGCCGAAGCTCGGATTAAACCGTGGAGACTGAACGCGTTCGCGCCACCTACTCGCGAATCGAACATCAACTTACCTTCCGAAAATAGGCCCCCAGAAAGTTCGCGGACAGAACGTCAGAAGTTTTCCAATGTTTTCAATCGAATCAGAAAAAGCCGGAGCTGATCGAGGGTGTGTCGGATTAGTATCGAGACCCTGCTCGTCGTGCTTCATTCCCAGGTTGTCCAGCAAACTGCAAGCTATCCAGACGGGCGTCGGGGCGATCAATGGCACATCTCTTCGAGCCGACCTAACCCGCGTCGCCCCTCTTGCCTTTCCTTGCTGCGGTACGCGACATTAGTCCCCTACTCAGAATCGGGCCAGACACAGCACGGGCACCATCCATGAGCCCATTGTTTCAGCGCCAGGTCAGCTATAGCCGACCCAACCTAGTCCGCGCTGAGAAGCACACCCCGTGGGATCGTTATCACGAATCGACCTTGAGGCATGCCCTCGAGCGAGTACGCTAATCGCGGTTCGTTAGGAGTTCTGCTGCCTTCACCTACGATGTCTTCCCGAGCCATAGCTCGAAAGACAAGGCTGTCGTTCACCAGCTCGCGCGAAAACTGAAGTCTGACGGTTTCCGCGTCTGGCTCGACGCCTGGGAAATTCGCGCTGGCAACAACATCCCCGCCAAAATCAGAGGAAGGCCTCGAACGCTCCTACGTTCTTGTTCTACGCATGTCTGGGAATGCCTTCGGCTCCGATCGGGCAACACTCGAGAGTCGGACATTTCGCTTTCGCGATCCACTCAACAAAGAGCGCCGATTCATCCCGCTCCGTTTGGACGACGCCAAGCCAAAGGGTTCGATCATCCAGTTTTCCTATGTCGACTGGTGCGACGCCGTCGTGGAAGCGGAATACATGCGGCTGCTTCAGGCGTGCCGAACCGAATGGCTCCTGGCCAGAAATTTACCCACCCTACGGAAACGGTGGACTTCATCGTCATCCTGTCCGGCGAAAGCGACCTGGAACTCGATGGCAATGAAGCCGTCCACCTCAAGCACGGCACTATCCTTGTTCAGCGTGGCGGGATGCACGAGCGAGACGCGTGAACTCTTACATGTTATAGTTACGAAAGATTGTGTTTTCTTTCGCTATATAACGAATCCGCAGAGGGAACTATGCAGCCTGTCAGATCCGGTCGTTGGACTATCCTCGCTAACTTATCTTCTCGTGCAGCGGTGGCCGCCCTTGCCGTCACTGCAGGTTTGATGTTCAGCTGCTCAAAGCCGCCGGTCCAAACCAAAACCGTCTACTCGCCTCCTTCGGATATCAAGGTGGAAGTGCACGCTGGAGGGCCAGTCGTCCTAACTACCAAGACGGCTGAGTTCCAACTTCTTCCTTCGGGCTCACTGCAGGCCACCCTATTGAAAGACGGCAAGCGGTTGACGCTCGACGACACGGGATCGAGTGCAGGGAGCGATGAAATTACTCGCGCAGGTCACCCCGTGCAATTCACGCCGGACTTGGCACAGGCAAAAACCCTTGAGGCCACCGGAAAATTGGGTCGTGGGAAGCGAGTGGTGATTCCGGCGCATGCGATGGCTCCGGGTTCGGCAATCGACAGGGAACTCGTGATCGAAGCGTACGACGACTTTCCAAATATTGCATTAGTCAGCGTAGCTTACAAAAACGCGGGAGCCGCCGACGTTACTATCGATCGAGTTCAGATTCAGCAGCATCGCTTTAGCGCGAAGCAAGTCGATGCCAAGCCTCCCGCCTACAACATGTGGTCGTTTCAAGGCTCGAGCTACGATTGGGGCCAGAACGATGTGCAGAAGCTCACACCGACTTCGTCGCAACCGAACCTAATGGGCGAAGAGGTCAAAGGCGGCTATGGTGGCGGCATTCCGGTCATCGCATTCTGGACCGCATCCGTCGGCGAAGCGATCGGGCATGTGGAAACGCTGCCCTGGACTTTGTCAATGCCGGTGAAAGTGGAAGCGGACGGCACTGTGACGGCGGGCATCACAATTCCTGCAAATACAGTTCTCAAGCCGGGAGAAACGTACTCGGCCCCCCGCAGCTTCGTTGCAGTCTACAGCGGAGATTTCTACGAGCCGCTGCGCATGTGGTCGAGCGTGTTGCAGAAAGAAGGATGGGAAATCCCGAAGCCGTCAAGCGAAGCCTACAACGTAAGCTGGTGTGGCTGGGGATACGAATTCAACGTAACTCCGGCGCAGATGCTGGGCACGGTTCCCAAGTTGAAAGAACTCGGCATCAAGTGGGCGACCCTGGATGATCGATGGTTCAATACTTACGGCGACTGGGAGCCTCGCGCCGACACGTTCCCGGGTGATTCCATCAAGCGCATGGTAGACGATTTTCATAAGCAGGGAATTCTCGCGCAGTTGTGGTGGCTTCCGCTGGGAGTGGAAGACGGACAGGGAAAATGGGAGTCGCACAAATACGTCGTTTCCAAGCTAGCCAAGGAGCATCCGGACTGGTTCATCCTCGACAAGAATGGCAAGCACGCGCGAATGACGCGCGACCTGGCTGCACTCGACCCGTCGCTTCCCGAAGTGCAGGCCTACTACAAGCAATTGACCGAGAAGTTCATCCGCGATTGGGGCTTTGACGGATCGAAGCTCGACAATATTTATAGCGTGCCGGCATGCTACAACCCGGCCCACCATCACAAGTCGCCGCAGGAATCGGTCAATGCGATGGGAGAGGTGTACAAAATCATCTTCCAGACGACTCGCGGCATCAAGCCGGAGAGTGTGACGCAAGCGTGTCCGTGTGGAACGCCGCCGTCGCTGGCCTGGCTGCCGTTCATCGATCAAGCCGTCACGGCCGATCCCGTCGGCGGGGTGCAGGTGCGGCGCCGCATCAAGATGTACAAAGCGCTGCTCGGCCCGGAATCAGCGGTCTACGGAGATCATGTGGAACTTTCTTCGATGACCCCGCTCGGTCATGGCAACTGGAGCGAGCACGGCAGTGATTTCGCCTCGACTCTCGGAGCAGGCGGAGTTCTTGGAACGAAGTTCGTCTGGCCGGAAACAGCCCCTAAATTCAAGGCGGTGGCATTGACCGGCGAAAAGGAATCACACTGGAAGAAATGGATCGCGCTCTACAACGAAAAGATGCTCTCGAAGGGAGATTTCCTCGATCTCTATGTATACGGATACGACGTGCCCGAAGCCTACGCCATCGAGAAAGGCGGAAAGATGTACTACGCATTTTTCACGCCGGAGGGAACTTCGTTTAATGGTGAGGTGGAACTCCGCGGGTTAAAGCCCGGCACTTATGACGTATCCGATTATGTCGAGGGAAAAGATCTGGGCACGGTGCAGGCGGACTCTGGCGGTGCGGCCAAGCTGAAGACTGAATTCAAAGAGCATTTATTGTTGGAAGCGAGCCCACAGTAGCCGAAGCTCATGAGTCAAGGCGTCGATCTTGACGGTCCCGCCCAAGGCGAATCCCGGCGCCTCCGCATTCTGAGTGTCCGTGTGTCGCGAGAATCAGGGGTATCCGTAGTGTCCGAGTTTGAAAGGGGTGGGGGTGGGGGTGCTGTCCCGCGTCTTTGCGTTTGGCCTAACCTGCGCCGATACAGCTTCCCAGCAAAATTTTTGGAATCTCCGACTACAGATATGGCAGGCCCAAAGCATCGATTTCATCATCCTATGTAGGCTTGACTGCGTAATTCCGCAGTGTGTAATTGGCTTTCGGCTCCCAAGACCACGAATGGGCACCACGCCAACGCGGGGAGGAAAAACATGGCATCCGATAACTGGGCGGTTCCCTGTTCTGCGGTATTTCTACTTTTCATCGGGTGCACCGCGACAATATCCGCCGCTCCAATGGCGAGCGCTGCTGCCGGCAATGCGCAAATCACTGTTCTCTATGATGCATTCGGTAAGGCATCCGGGATGCAGAAAGACTGGGGCTTTGCTGCGTTCATCGAATATCGCGGAAAACAGATCCTGTTCGACACTGGCAACAACCCTGACATTCTTGCGCAGAACGCGAAAGCGAAGGGCGTCGACTTGACGAAGTTGGACTTCGTTGTGATGTCGCACCGACACGGCGATCACATGGGAGGATTGACCTACCTATTGAAGGTCAACCCCACGGTGAAGGTTTACGCGCCTAAGGAGGGGTTCGGGGTCTACGGTGCCGACTTACCGAGCAGTTTTTATCGCAAGGACGCCTCTCTCCCTCAGGAACAGCGCTACTACGACGGCACGCCGCCGGAAGTCATGCGATTTGGATCGGCATGGCCCGGAGCTAACTTTCAACTGGTCGATAAGAATATCGAGATTGCTCCCGATATCCATCTGATCTCACTGGTGTCGGATAAGCCGGGAACTCTGGAATTGCGTGAGCTGTCGCTCGCCATCAATACGCCCGACGGCATGGTCATCGTGGTTGGTTGTTCGCATCCCGGCATTGACAAGATCATTGAATCTGCAACTGCGATCAATCCGCGCATTCACTTCATCGCTGGCGGGTTTCATCTCGTTGTAGCGCCCGATGCTGACATCGAGAGGACTGTCTCTGCTCTGCATGATCGGTTCAGGGTCGAATACGTCGCCCCCGGGCACTGCACCGGAGAGCCAGCGTTCACAGCGCTTAAAAAGGCTTTCGGCGACCACTACATTTATGCGGGGCTGGGCACAACACTAGCAGCAACACAGGCAGGAAATCACAGGTGAAAACGGAGCAGCGCCTTGAAATGGTAGACCCGAATGGACTCGACCCACCATCGACCTCCTCCGTGTCGGGGGGGCACGGGCCGAGTTTTCCAACCCACAACCCGACTCACAAAATGCGAGGTCCTGTACGACTTCCGCGTACTCGGGCAGTCCCTGCGGTTGTTTACACGGTAGAGGTCAGCAGTTCGAGTCTCGTCGTGCCTGCCGTATTTCGCACTGGCAGGAGCATCGCAAGCCTGCTGCAAAACAACCCGCGATAACGAGTGCCGGACGTTACAAACTTTCACTGCGGCGTCAGCCGCACTAGTCCGCTTTCTGCGTGCTCGCTGCGGGGCGCTTTCGTGCTTCACTCACCAACGAGGTAAAGCGTGGGTCGCGGCGAAGCGGTTTCAAGTCATCGTCGGCCTGCAGGTGTTCTGCATCGCTGTACCCAAGGTCAATGGCTTCCCGCAGATACTGAAGGGCCTCGTTAGGACGGTTCGCCACTACTGCCACGCAGGCATAGTTGTACCATGCGGCCGAAGCGTTCCCCCCTTGGCTCCCGCCTATCTTTTCGATGGTGTCGGCGAACAACTTCTTCACTTCGTCATAGCGATGGCTGTTAACCAACGCGGTCCCGAGGTATTGCAGGCTGCTGAGCGTGTCGGCATGCTGCGGCCCAAGCACGCGGAGTTGCACTTCGTAAGCCTGCCGGGCCAGAACTTCCGCCTCTGGCGCGTGACCCTCCTTGGTCAGAATTCGGGCGAGAAATGCTTTTGAGGCCAGAGTGTCGGGACTCTCCGCTCCCAATACCCGGGCTTGCGACTTGAGCGTTTCCCGAAACAACTTGTCAGCCTCCGGAAGGTGCCCTTCCCGGAATAGCACATCTCCCAGATTGTATTGCGACAGCAAGGTATCCGTATGGTCAGGCCCGAGAAGACGCATGCGGATGGCCAGAATCTCGCGATGGAGTTTCTCTGCCTCTGCATAGTGACCTTGCGACGAAACCACGTTGGCCAGTCCTTCCTCCGCTCCGGTTGTGTAGGGGTGTTCCGGCCCTAGCGTGCGCCGCGCAACTTCTAGTGCCTTGCGGTACAACACTTCTGCCTCGGAGGAACGACCCTGCCCGTAGATGATCGTGTTGGCGAGAGTTGTCATAGTGCTGGCTGTGTCCGGATGTTCCGGCCCGAGCACGCGCTGCTCCGTCTCCAGCGTCTCTCGATAAAGTGCTTCAGCCTCGTCGTAGCGGCCCTGCTCCTGGATCACGTTCGCCAGGTTGTGCATGGTCGCTAGCATCGCTGGGTGTCCGGATCCCAACACTCGGCGCTCGATCTCGAGCAACTGGCGAAACTGCTTCTCAGATTCCGCAAGGTGGCTCTCCCCATGCAGCGCGTCGGCCAGGTTCAACATTGATCGCAGGGTCTGGGGATGCTCGGGGCCCAGTTTGCGAGTTCGGATTGCGACCAGTTCGCGTTCCAACTTCTCTTCCTCCGCGTAGTGACCCTGCTTCTCCAGGATGATTCCCAGGTTGTCTGTGGTCTCAAGGGTCAGCCGATCTTCCGGCCCCAGAACGCGGCGCTGCACGTCGAGAGTCTCCCGAATCAGCTTCTCCGCCTCGAGGTCGTGGCCTTCGCGGTCCAAAATCCACCCCAGCTGAGTCATCGACTCCAGGGTCTTGGGATCGTTGGGACCGAGCGCGCGCCGACGATTTTCCAGCGCACGCTCGGCTAGTCCGTGGGCGCGAGCGAACAGCCCAAGATTGATATAGGTCTGCGCCATCACCTGCATGAACTGAGATTGAACTTCAACGTCCTTGGCGAGGCCGGCCTCGATATTGTTCGATGCTTTGTCGAGAATCTCCCTTGCCGTGATCCTGTTTCCTCGCGCCTCGTTCGGGTCCGACACCTTGAACATGCCCACCATGAAGTCGGTGATCCGGTTCGCCCGGTCGCGTTCACGCATGATGCGGCGCACCTGAAGCGCCTGCATGGCTGCAAATCCAGCCAGCAGCAGAGCCACGGCTGTCCCCACCGCGACTCCAAAGCGGTGCCGCCGCACATACTTCCTTAACTTGTAAGCGCTACTGGCCGGCCGCACGGTAACTGGTTCATGGTGCAGATATCGTCTGATGTCCGCGGCTAGCTCCGACGGCGTCCCGTACCTGCGGGCGCGGTCCCTCTCGAGCGCCTTCATCGTGATCCAATCCAGATCTCCACGCAGCAGCGAGACCAGTTGCTTGGGGTCGGTGCTGCGTTCTTCGGCCTTGGTGGTCGAGCTTTCACGATCGGCGCGAACCTTCGTGCTAGGCGGCGGCGGATCCTCTTCCCTCAGCTGCCTGAACTTGTCGGCAAACCGTTGGTCGTCGCTCTTCGTGTCAAAGGGCAGAAATCCCGTGAGCAACTCGTATAGAACAACTCCCAGCGAGTACACGTCGGTCCGTGTGTCGATGTCGTGTAAGTCCGGATTCACCTGCTCCGGACTCATATATCCTGGCGTCCCCACGAACGCGCCCACCTGAGTAAGCAGGCCTTCTCTTGGAGCCGTGGGGGTTACCGCCTTGGCCAGGCCAAAATCGATGATGCGCGGCGTTGCTTTTCCGTCCACCTCTACGACCAGGATGTTGGCCGGCTTCAGATCACGGTGCATGATCGCCTTCTGATGGGCATGCTGCACGCCCTCGCAGACCTGGACGAAGAGATGGAGACGCTCGCTGATCTTCAGTCGCTTTCCGTCGCAGTAATGTGTAATCGGCAGCCCGGGCACGTACTCCATGGCAAAGTACGGCTGGCCATCGGGAGTAGTCCCTGCGTCGAAGACCTTGGCGATGGAAAGGTGATTCATGCTCGCCAAGGACTGTCGCTCTGACTCGAAACGCTGCAGTACCGAGTCGTCGTAGATACCCACCCGGATCAACTTCAGCGCGACCTGACGGCGCAGTGGCGCTGTCTGTTCTGCCAGCCAAACTTGCCCCATACCGCCCTCGCCGAGCTTGGAAAGGATTCGATAGTTACCCAGGACCTGTCCCAGACGGGCAGCAGCGGAGCTCGTTCCAGCACCTGAGCCCGCAGATCCGGAGTCACCGCCGGGGCCGTTCTCTCGCACTTCGCGAGGTATCGCAACTCGGGGATTCATAACCGGGTTGCTGAGGAAGTTCCCGGCCAGCTCGTGGTTTTCCAGCAGCTTTTCCACTTCCCGCCGCATGGCTTCGTCGGGACACTTCTGCTTGAGGAGATCCGCCCGTTGTGCCGGCGCTAACTCCAATGCGGACTCAAGCAGTGCCTTTACCTGCTTCCAGGTCTCTGGCGTCATCTGCATACTGTTCTTTCAGGTTCCCATACAGCCAGGCTTTGGCCACATTCCATTCCCGCAGAACTGTTTTGGAGGAAATCTGGAGAACCTCCGCCGTCTCATCCACGGTCAGGCCTCCAAAGTAGCGGAGTTCCACGATCCGTCCCTGGCGGGGATCCATCTTCTCCAAGCGCGAGAGCGACTCATTCACCGCCAGCAGTTCGTCGGTGCGGTCGGGCGAGACCAGCAACGAATCGTCCAGAGAGACTTTTTGCTGCTTGCCTCCGCGTTTTCCCCTCAATTGTGCCCGTGCGTAGTCGACCAGGATGTGCCGCATTAGCTGCGAGGCCACGGCGAAGAACTGGGCCCGGTTTTGCCATTTCGCATCCCGTTGCCCCGCCAGTCTTATGTAGGCTTCGTGAACCAGCGCCGTCGCTTGCAGGGTATGTCCCGGACGCTCCTGCCGCAAGTACCGGGCAGCCATGCGATGGAGTTCCTCATAGACGAGCGGAACCAGCTGGGTGGCAGCGTTTTGGTCGCCCTCCCCCAACTTGTTGAGCAGCAGAGTTACGTCCTCGTTTCTCCCCCCCAAGCCCCCCCCCCGCACCTAGCCAACTCCAGCAAAATTAAGCAATTCTACGCTCCCGCGTCGCCATCCGGACTTTTTTCGAAAAGAATGTCCACTCTTCACTGAAATTAGCGCTTTAACAGTTAGACGGGAAAAAGGGCCAGTTCACGCAGTTCCCTCCAATCGGAGAAACGACAATGCTAATGCAGTTTCAGGATTTCGACGCTCCCTACCTGGATCGGCTTCGTTCCGGCGATCGCAGCACCCAAGAGCACTTCGTGGCGTACTTCAGCGAACTGGTTAGGCTGAAGCTGGGCAAACACCTTCGTTCCTATGCCGCCATCGAAGACGTCCAGCAGGAGACCTTCGCCCGCGTGCTGCGCGTGCTCAGAGAAAAAGGCATCCACCAGCCGGAGCGCCTTGGCGCTTTCGTCAATTCGGTTTGCGACAACGTGCTGCATGAGCACCAGCGATCAGCTTACCGGGAGACTCCGGCCGAGGACGGCGTCATCGACGGCATCCCCGACTCGGCCATCGGTGTCGTCGACGCCATCGCCACGCGGCAAACGCAACAGGCCGTTCGGCAGATTCTCGACGAGCTCTCGGAAAAAGATCGCAGCCTGATCAAAGCTCTGTTCTTTGAGGAACGCGACAAAGACGAAGTATGCTGCGAGTTTGGTGTGAACCGTCAATACCTCAGAGTTCTCCTTCATCGCGCCAAACAATCTTTCAAGTCGCACTACCTGCAAAAGGCGCAGAACTCACAGGGGCAAGCTTCTTCGTCCCGGCCACGATCTTTCCCGGCGAGGCAGCGCATGCACCGCAGCAAGACCCTCCGGCTTGCCGCTATACGTGTATCGCAGCGGACCTAAAACAAAGTGTGACAGGAACTTAGGCTGAAACGTAGTGACCGCCCTGAGACAGTCGTTCTCATTCAGTTCGAACTCAGAGGATTCGCGGGCTTTGCCGCCAACTCCACTTCCCTTTCCAAGATGACGTCACGGGCGATTTTCAGGCTTTCGACCGTGGGGTGCACCTCGACGCCTGGCTTGATCCCACGCCTTTTGACTCGATACAGGTCAGGAGTTCGAGTCTCCTCGTGCCTAGCAATCACCTCCCTGTTCGCAATGGCGACGTTCGGTTACGCATCTTTCACCACGATCGCAAACGTACTACCGTCTTACCTCTGCCATCGCGATGCGGTTGCATGCGTCAGCGGACTGAGCGGGACCGGCGCAGGCATCGGAACCATTGTCGCTTTCAAACTGATCGGCTATTTTTCTGATGCACGCCAGGCGGCAAGAACGCACGGGTTCGACCCAATCATCATTGTCGCGGGTCTGGTCCCGTTTGTCCGCGTGATTTTACTGCTACTGCTAGTCTGCAACCCCAAGGCAACAGACCAAGGCCTGGGGCCTAGGATCTGAACGGTTTGCGTCGCCTCAGCATCAGCGGCGAAAATTCCCGATGCTAAACTGTTTGCCTTCTGGCAGGAAACCAAGCGACACTAGAGTGCAGGTCGCACAATCAATCGCGGAGGAAAAGTGTGAGCAACTCGGAAACAAAAATCAATCGGAGGACGTTCTTGTCCAACTCCGCAGTGTTGATTGCCGGAGGATCAGTCTTCGCCAGTACCGCTCTTTCGTACGGCAGAGTTCTGGGCGCCAACGATCGTATTTCGTTATGCCACATCGGAATCGGAAGTCGCGGCACGGAGTTGGACTGGATCGTATCGCAGCTCAGGACCAGCCATAACGTGGAAATGACCGGCGTCTGCGATTTGTGGCGCCTGAACCGCGAGAAAGCTGTCGCCAAGAATGCAAGGTTTTATGGCCGCGAGCCGCGCGCGTTTCAGTATTTGGAGGACGTACTTGCGCTTAAAGATATCGATGCCGTGATCATTTCAACCCCGGAGCACTCCCACTCGCCAATCCTGAAAATGGCCGCAGAAGCCGGCAAAGATGCATATGTTGAAAAGCCGATGGGCAATGTTCTGGCAGAGGCGAAGTCTGCGCGCGACGCGGTCATACAAAATGAGCGGGTCGTACAGGTCGGCACGCAACATCGCAGTGAACCGCATCCCAGGGCCGCCCAGGAATTAATGCAGACCGGGGTCCTCGGCGATGTGAGCAAAGTGGAAATCGTTTGGAACTACCGCGGTCCGAGATGGCGCGGACGTGGGGAGACGAAGCTGGTCCGTGAAGAGGATACCGATTGGCGTAAGTGGCTACTTACTAAGCCCTATCGTCCGTTTGATCCTCAAGTCTATTGCGAATTCCGCTTGTACAAGGAATTCTCCAGCGGCATTCCCGATCAATGGATGAGTCACGCGATCGATCTCGTGCATTGGTTCATGAACGACAGCTTTCCGCGTTCGGTGGTTGCTCATGGTGGCGTTTTTGCCTGGCACGATGGCCGCGAGAACGCCGATACGTTCCAAGCTCTTTTGGAATACCCGAAAGGTTTTCTGGTCAGCTACTCAACCAGCTTTGGCAACGACGCTCCAGGATTCACGCGCTACATGGGGAAGCAGGCAACGCTTATCAACATAGGAGGCGAGGGCAGCCCGCGCTATCAATTGGTTCAAGAGAAAGGCACGCACGAAGACGACGCCGACATCGACGAAAAAAGGTCCTCGAAGTACGTTCTTCTGCCAGGCGAAACCAAGCTCCCGCCGATGGGCATAGACGACCTGTCCCTTGGACATATGTCCAACTGGTTCGAGTGCATGCGCTCCCGCCAGCAGCCTCATTGCACGGTACATGAGGGCTTCGCCCACTCAGTAGCGTGCATGATGGCGGCCGAATCCTACTGGTCGGGAAAGAAGCAGTATTGGGACACGGCCAATGAGACCATTCTGGACCGTGCGCCGGAAAGCTAAAGGATTTGCTGCGGCGGTAACTGCGATTACGAAAGGTAACGGACGGTCTGCTCTATCATCTTGGCAGTGGGCCCGTACGGTTCGCCTGGCGCGTCGAATTCCATCGAGCAATAACCTCTGTAGCCGCTGGACTTCAAAATATCGAACGACTTCTTCAGGTCAATGCTGAACGGCTTGCCCTGATCGTCGGTCTCCCCGTCCTTGACATGGCAAATGCCGTACGCGTGCTGGAACATCGCCGCGAGCGCCCGATAATTAAAATCAGCATCGCCGGTAAGCATGGAGTTTGCGAAATCGGGCAGGCCGTGCAGGAACGGGCTGTTGACGGCCTCAATTACTTTAACCAGAAAGAACGCGTCTTCGCTGACTAAGTCGTCATTCTCCAGATTCACTACTATATTCTTCCCAGCGGCATACTCACTCACCTCACGAAGACTCTCCGCTGTGTGCTGCACATTCGGCTGCGAGTTCGTTGCGCGTCGATTGTGCGTACGAATGCTGGGCGAGCCAATCTGAACGGCCACATCCACCCACTTCTTTGCATAGGCGATTGCTTTCCTCCGCACCGACGCATCGGCATCGTAGAAGCTGTCTTCGCCATCAACCGCGATATTCACAACCTTCGCGTTCGCTTTTCTCAATGCCTCGTGGAAGCCGGACAGATACTCGGAATCAAGCGAACGAAAATGCCGGTTGTGCGGCTCGATGTTGTGGACATCAAATTTTCTGACTACCTCCGATGCGAACTCCGTGAGGTCCCTTCCCGGCAAATTGCGGTCACGATCGCGGTTGCCGGGACTCTCAATGTATGCGCGAAATGGGTAGGAGGCAACCGCCACTCGATCGCGGGGCGCAGAGGGAAACGAGATACGAGGTTCCAACGCCGTGGCAGCGAATACTCTACGTGGACTACTGGCAAAGGACACGCCAGCCGCCAGAACCGAAAACTTTTCGAGAAAATCGCGACGAGTTAGCAAGTGGATGGGTTGTGGATACGAAGCTGGAATTATACTCTCGCGGCCATCGCCGGAAAACCGCGTCCCCGAGTCATCTGAAGGAGACAACTTTCCGCTTTGAGGGCCATTTGGGACCTATGCTAGTTAGGCTCCCCTTGTCGAGTGGTGGTTAGCTCATGCGTTTCCGTTCTGACCAATCTTCTCCCCGCGTTTTAACTCCTCATTCCCCCGTCTGAAACCAATAGCAGAGACGGCCCTTTCCGCCGTCAAGGGTAGAGCTGGCGCCGGCCACAAACCGGCTGCCCTGCGACTGCTCGGGCCGCTCTGCACAGCACCTCTCCCGTACGGGGGAATCCTCCGCGCCACAACGGGACACCCTATAGCGGAATCAATGTTCTCCCTCTGTGGGCCAGCGCCATGGTGCAGAGCTTCGCGGCTCCCATCTGGATGACCTTCAAACAAGCCATGGAGCTTGACGCTCAAATCCGCAGGGGGGAGAAAGGCTCGCTCGTCGTCAACGCAGACAGCATCACGCTGACGAAACGACCGGCGCCGAAATCGACCGGGAAATCCCGATTCTCAAGGGAGAGACCGTTTTCAACGTCGAGCAGATCGAAGATCTGCCGGACGTTTATTACGCGAAAGCCGCTGTGCTCCGCAAATAATTTCGTCGGCGCGGAATTAGGGCGTCCCGTGCACTTCTCAAGGCGCCGATACAGACAGCCGGAGGTTTTACATCGCTCCAGACGTCCGTGATCACAAGCCGTCGATCCGGATAGCGGCGCCGTGAGCCGAATCGCTTAATAAACACGGACCGCCCAGTTTCAATTCAGAAGCGGTCAATGTTCGATGATTCCTCATCGCAGTTGCCTCATGCGGCGTTCCTCTCCAGGGAGTATTCATGATCCAACCCACCGAGGATCGGCCTAGCCCTGATTTCACATCGCTGGGGCAATCGATGCCGATTCATCGTTCTCGACCGAACAGGGCCTTATCCTTATTATTACGACCTGGATTATTACGACCTGGCCCTGGTTTGCGGAAGGCTGGAGGTCAGGGTATTGTTCTGAGAGGCGAAGTTCTTTTCATTGAGG
>Ga0210393_10002433_pt1 | contig 15315 bp, 15 predicted proteins | sample IncBWC27OmetaG_FD_160068 | JGI IMG/M metagenome (GOLD analysis project Ga0210393, IMG submission 160068) | Forest soil microbial communities from Barre Woods Harvard Forest LTER site, Petersham, Massachusetts, United States - Inc-BW-C-27-O ... | reverse complement strand
AGCCGCCAGCGTGAGCGCGGCGTTGATGTGCTTTGCCCTTTTCGCCAAAGCCGGCGCGAATGGCGAGCGAAATGAAGCGTGGTGGGGTCGGGGCTTTTTCTTAGCACTCGGTTTCGGCTGCCTGGCCAAGGGGCCGGTGGCCGTCGTCCTGGTCGGATTGTCGCTGGCCGCGTGGATCGTGCTGACCAAGAACTGGCGCGTCCTGCGCCGGCTGCCCTGGATGACGGGCGTGCTGGCGGCGAGTGTCGTCGCCGTGCCGTGGTACATTTTGGCCGAACGTGCGACGCCCGGATTCCTGGAGTACTTCATCGTCAACGAGCACATCCTGCGCTATGTGCGGTCGGACTACGGCGATCTGTACGGCAACGGCCGAACGCAGATTTACGGGGCCAGCTGGGTCATGCTGGCGGTCACGTTCTTGCCTTGGACTCCCTGGCTGGCTCGCTGCGGATTCGACAGCTGGCGTCGCCGACGTCCGTCTAATTCGAGTGATTCCAATCAACGCGATTCCATCACAGGCGCGTGGCGCCGATGGCTGGCCCTCGGGAATGCTTCGGCGAGTGAACCTCGCGACACGTGGTTGCTGCTCGCCCTCTGTTGGGGACTGACGCCGGCTATCTTTTTTACGATGGCTCGGCAGATCCTCGTCACGTATATGCTCCCCGGCTTTCCGGGTCTGGCGTTAGCAACCGCGGTGCTGCTGGTGCGCTGGGCCGAGTCGGAACGTGCGGCCAATCTGTTGCGCGGACTGCGGATCTTTGCGGCGGGCGTCGGCGGACTGTTGGCTGTGGCCCTCTTGGCCCAGATCGTGCTCGGCTCGGGTTCGGCGCAGCTCGCTGTCACGCTCGTCTCGGTCGGCCTCTTCGCCGGACTGCTTTTCGCAGGCATCCGCCGCTCGCACGCCAGCATCCTGTTGACGGCCGTCGGTTTTGGCAGTCCGTTGCTCGTCGCCATGGGCACGATTGCCGCCGCTCCTGCGGTCAACGAAGCCTTCTCGACCAAAACGATCCTGGCCTCCGCGGCCGAACTGCCCGATTCGGCCGGCGGGACGGTCTTCTTCCCGCTGACCGAAGAGTATTCGGCCGAGTTCTACGAAGAAGCCTTCCTCGGCGGCCACATCGAACACCAACACAACAAAGGCCTGACGCTTTTGGTGCAAAAACTCCAACAGCCGTCGGCCGAGCTGTTCGTGTTTCGCCGCAACGCCTGGGACGAACTCGAACCCACGATCCGCGAGTCGCTCGAACTGGCCACGGAAACGCGCCACTGGGTCGCCTGCCGCTCGCGAATCCCCGCCTCGCACGAAGCGGCGCGGATTGCACTGAAGGCGACGGCGTCGGGTAACTAGGCCCAATCGCAAACGCCGCCCAATCTGCCGTGATGTTCCCTAAAAAAGATACCGCCAGCACTGCGCTCGGCGAGGTTCAACTTGAGTTCGAGCCGATCCGGCGCCAAAGTTGTGAGTTGACGAAGGCGAAGGAGATCAGAAATGGAGATCAAACTAGGCGGTTCTCAGCCCTCCGGCAAAGGCCCCGCCGATTGGTTTACCGGCGTAGTGCGGATCGATCCCCTATTCCAACCAAACCCGCCGGCCCGCGCGGCGGCCGCGAGCGTCACGTTCGAGCCTGGTGCTCGCACGGCGTGGCACACGCACCCGCTCGGCCAGACCCTAATCGTGACAGCCGGCTGCGGACGCGCTCAGCGTTGGGGCGGCCCGATCGAAGAGATTCGTCCGGGCGACATAGTCTGGTTTCCGCCTGGCGAAAAGCACTGGCACGGCGCCGCGCCCACCACGGCCATGACACACATCGCGATCCAAGAACAACTCGACGGCAAAGTCGTCAACTGGATGGAACAGGTCACCGACGAGCAATACCAGTCGCGATAAGCAAAACAGGCCACCGTGAGGCGGACTTACTTCTTCTTCGCGGCCCGTTGAGCGACCGCTGCGGAGTTGGCCGCGACCGCGGCGCGGATCAGTTGTTTGAAGGCGGCTTCGTCGATTTTCTCTCCTTCGCGCAGATCGATCGCGCGCCGCACGTTGCCTTCCAGGCTCGAATTGAAGAGCTTCTTCGGATCTTTGAGGTCAGCTCCGCGAGCGAACGTGAGTTTCACGACCTCTTTGTACGATTCCCCCGTGCAGACGATGCCGTCATGGGACCAGACCGGGGTTCCTGGGTTCGTTGGTTTGACCCATTTCCACTCCTCCTCGATGTCGGGGTCGGCAGAGTGGATGAGCTGACGGACGTGAGCGAGGGTCTCTCCTCTCCAATCCCCCAGTTCTTGAATCCGCTTGGTGATGTTCGCTGAAGCGGCCTTGCTATCCGGATGAATTGTCGGCTTCATGGGCGCTCCGATCGTTCGTTACGTCAGGCGGCGCTTTGCGACTATAAATATAACCGAGTGTCGAAATGCTAAAAACGAAAGCGAATTCAGCGATGCCGCGGTCCACAACAGCGCCTCGAGCGCTCGATGAGTAATAGGGTCACCGCGAGATCGTTGCGGAACACTTGTCAGGAAACGCCGACATGTCGCGCATCTGCGTCGCTTGCTCGCTCAGCCTCATCCCGCTATTTCTCGGGTTCGGGCCCGGTGCTGCGTTGGCTCAAAACACGAAGGCGGATGCGGCAATGCATTTCACCGTGACTCTTCCGGCAGCGACTTCTCCGGCAGCCACGAGCGCTGCGCCGCTCGACGGTCGCCTCTTGGTGATGTTGTCGACCGACAATGCCGAGGAACCTCGCTTTCAAATCACGAATGACGCCGGCACGCAGTTGGTGTTCGGCATTGACGTCGACGGCTTGAAACCGGGCGCGGCGACCGTCGTCGATCGCTCCGTGTTGGGCTACCCGATCAAAAGTCTTGCGGACGTTCCCGCAGGCGAGTATCGGGTCCAGGTCCTACTGCACAAGTACGAAACGTTCCATCTGAAAAACGGCCATACCGTGAAACTGCCGATGGACCGTGGCGAGGGCCAGCAGTGGAATAAAGCGCCGGGCAACCTGTACAGCACGCCAAAGAAGCTGCGGATCGATCCGCACGGCGAAGCGAACATCGCTCTCGTGCTCGACCACGTGGTCGCGCCCATTCCGCCGCCGAAGGACACCAAGTACGTCAAGCACATCAAGCTCCAAAGCAAGCTGCTGACGGAGTTCTGGGGCCGGCCAATGCATCTGGGCGCGTGCGTCCTGTTGCCCCACGGCTTTGAAGAACATCCCAAGGCCCGCTATCCGCTGGCGATTTTTCACGGCCACTTTCCGCCGACGGTCGGCAACTTTCGCGAGACGCCACCCGATGCGAATCTCAAGCCCGACTACAACAAACGCTTCAAGCTGCAGGGCTACAACAAAATCGAGCAGGAATACGCGCACCAGCTCTACAAAGATTGGACGAGTCCCGACTTTCCGCGGATGGTGATGATCGAGATTCAGCACGCCAACCCGTACTACGACGATTCGTACGCGGTTAACTCGGCCAACCTCGGTCCGTACGGCGACGCGATCACCTATGAGTTGATCCCGGAGATCGAAAAACAATTTCGCTGCCTCGGCGCGGGCTGGGCACGATTCCTCTACGGCGGCTCAACCGGCGGTTGGGAGTCGTTAGCGGCGCAGATTTTTTATCCGGACGAATACAACGGCTGCTGGGTGGCGTGTCCCGATCCGATCGACTTCCGCGCGTACACGGTCGTCAACCTCTACGAGCACAAGAACGCGTATTATCTCGACAGCCAGTTCGCGAAAACGCCTCGGCCGGGCAGCCGCAACTATCTCGGCGAAGTCGGCATCACGCTCGAAGACACGAATCGCCGCGAGCTGGTGCTGGGAACGCATTCGCGCTCGGGCGATCAGTGGGACATCTGGCAGGCCGTGTATTCACCGGTGGGAGACGACGGCTATCCGAAGCCGATCTGGGACAAAGTCACCGGCCAGATCGATCACTCGGTCGCCGAGTATTGGCGCGATCACTACGACCTCGGCCACATTCTCAAACGCGATTGGCCCAAGATCGGCAAGAAGCTGCAGGGCAAGATCCACATCTACTGCGGCGACATGGACAACTACTACCTCAACAACGCCGTCTATCTGGTGGAAGAGTTTTTGAAAACCACGAAGGACCCGCATTACGACGGTGAAGTCTGCTACGGTGACCGCGCCGAACACTGTTGGAACGGCGACCCCACGCGGCCGAACGCGTTTTCCCGCCTGCGTTACCACCAAATGCACGCGCCCAAGATTCTGCAGCGCATTTTGAAATCAGCGCCGCCGAGTGCCGATCTCACGAGTTGGCGGTATTGATCCGAGCGTCCTCGGGAAAGAGTAACCACGATCAACGCAAGTGAGCGCGGCCACTTGGGTGAATGATGTTCTGTCGTCTCCTACCGATTCAACTTTGTATTTTGCTCGGGCCAGGAGTCGGTGCGTTCTCCGCGGAGAACCGCGAGATCGACGCCGTCCCAAACTTCAAACAGGTTAGAGTTTTCACGCGCGACGCGCTCTTTGTTGGAAAGGACACCGAATTGTGGGCGCTCCGCACAACAAACAAGGGTCGTCCGAAGGCAATCTTTACGATCTCAAAGTCGACAATTCTGAATAGCGAGATTGGAGTCTCGGAAAAAGGGGAGGCTCTCTTTGTCTCGGATGGACAGACGATCTTTCGCGTGACCGCGGCAGGCGACTCGAAAAAAGCGCTGACACTGACCACGCTTCCGGCGGAAGACTTAGGCAAAGATGTCCCAAGTCGATTCCAAGTCAACTGGTATCTAGCCGCCGGCCCGGGTGACGTTCTGTATTTCGACTTGCTCCCGAATTCGAAAGCGAGAAACGAGCCTAGACGGTCTTACACGTGCCGCTACGATCCGGCACGCAACAGTGCCTACTTTTTGGAATTGCATTTTCCTACCGGGATCGACGTCGATTGCCGACGAGCCATTGTCTACGCGCCCCCGCTTGCGCATTCGAGTCCTGCTGGTCCCAGGAACGCCGTTTTTGTCAGCGATTTTTCCGGAATGCACGCGCGGCGACTTGCAGTCACACACAATTATCACTCGTGCGCCCTTTCCGCGGACGGCAAGACACTTTTGCTGTCGGAATCGGATCTGGAAAAACGTCCACACATCGCCACCTTGGACATTGCGACGGGGCGCGAAACAGTGCTGGACTTCTCGGGGGCCTATGCCGTCTGGGGTGAGGGCGATTCGATCTACTTCGTTCGCGGAGAGACGACACTGTGGTCGGCCACAATCGCGGCGAAGCAACCGACGCGTCTGCTTCAGGCAGTGGGCCAACCGGCGTCCGATCGAGGCAAAGGAAGCTATGCCGAGCGACCCGTCGTATCGCGCGATGGATCGTGGTTGGCTTGGCGTTGGGCTCTGAAAGGTTGGTTCGGGTCCGTGCGTGATGGAACCGTGCTGGTCGACTTGAAGAACCACGAGTACCGGTTACTCGACCGCACCTGGACCAATATCAATTGGGCCAGATGAAGGAGGGAGGCAAATGGACTCCGCAGCCCTAAAGTTAGTGAGACTGCTCCTGGTTGTGGCGTGCGCGATTTTGCTTTGGACCGCCGCGGGTTGTTTCGCGGACGGCGAGTCGAAGGCGAAACAGGATCGGACGAAGTCCGATGACGCGAACGTGCTGGAGATCGTTTTGAGCGATCTCCTGGCTCGACCCCATAGTCCTGTCGAATCCATTCGCTCGCCTCAAGATGCGAAGGAGCCGGCAACACCGCAACTCTTATTCTCGACCGAGCCTCCCGCCGGCAAGATTGAGGGAGGCGAGGTCTTTCCGCGCGGCGGGGGAGGAGCACTGGCGGAAGATTTCGCGAACGAGTGGGAACATCTCTCCGCGCGAGAGCAGGCCGGCGCGAAAGTGGCTGCAGATGATCTGGCGCGTCGAGCGCGCAACAAAGACGGATTCAAAACATTTGTGCCGAAGAACAAACGGATCACGATGTTCACCAAGGAAGCGGAAGCCAAGCAACGAGAAATTGACGCTCGCACGAAAGGTTTCGGCGGCCTGGGACCGCAAGTGTTTCGTGCATTTGCGCCCGGTTACTCGGCCGATCGGCGCGTGGCGGTTGTCTTCCTGTCCTTTGGTTGGAGCATTCACTCCGCGCAGGCAATCTACATCCTGGTGAGACGCGACGATCACTGGTCGGTCGTGGTGCGGAACCTGGTCTTTTTCTTGTGAACGTTGCGCGCGGTATTGATTCACTCGCCCTGCGCCGGCTATTCGCGAAAGGCCTCCGCGGCGGTGCGGAGAAGACGGCCGAACCGCTCCGGCCTGTTGCCCAACCGACGGACCGCCCAGGGCATGAACGCTTGTCCCAAGTTCAGCACGAACCGCGGCAAGGAGGCAAGCCGATACGCCCGGCCCGACAACGCCAGCGATCGTTCGGTCGGGGCGCGACGTCGTCGCTGATATTCGTCCAAGAGCTGTTGGGGCCTTTCGAGGGCCGCCTCGGCAATCACGCGCGCATCCGCGACCGACAGATTGGCTCCCTGTCCGCCGGCCGGCGTGACGGGATGAGCGGCATCTCCCATGAGCAGCGCCCCCGCGCAGCCGAAACAGGGCGTCCGGCCGTAGCCGATCTGGAAACGTGAGAAGTCGGCCGGGTAAGCCCGTGTTCCGATCAGCCCGTCGAGAGCTGGGTCCTGGGCTGCAAAACTGCGTAACGCGGCTCGCAGTCGTGGCTCATCTTGCCCGACTTCCGGCCACGTCGGGATCAGGCCGACGCCTTTGCCTTGGGGCAGGGGAGCGATCGGCATTCCCACCACGCCCGTTTGTCGGCGCTCCTTGTTGAGCCAGATCCGCACGGCGTTCGCAGGAAGAGCCGTCGGCCAGTCGAAGGCGAAGCCCAGCACGTGCACCGGAAACGGCACGACATCCATCGCAAGCCCGCAGCCGCGCCGGATCACCGAACGAATGCCGTCGTCGCCGACTGTCCATTCGGCCAGAACTTCTCGCTCCGCACCGCTGTCGACGTCGCGCGCTCGAACGCCGACGACTCGCTCGCCGTCGCGCAGGACCTCGGTGACCTCCACGCCGCGCTGGTATTCGCAGACGGCCTGGTGCATCAGCAACTCGCGCGTGTTCGCGGTCGAATATGGCTGCACGCCCGCCGCGTCAAATACTTCGGGGCCGAAGCGCAACAGTTCCTCGTTGCGATAGACGATCACCCCGCCCCGGATCGGCAGCGACCAGCGTTGTTCGAGCTCGGCCGGAATCAGCGTGCGCAGGAATTCCACAGTGGCCGGCCAAAGAACCTCCGGCCGCGCCTGGGGCACGGGCGTCCGGCCCTTTTCCAGCACCAGCACGCGCTTGCCGCGCCGACTCAACAAGTTCGCCAGCACTGCCCCGCCGATCCCGCCGCCGACAATTAAGAAGTCGATCGCCATGCCAGTGCGCACCTTACTGCTAGTGCGGACGTCGTTCTTGGCCTGCGTCGGTGTGCCGCCCAGTGTGTTGCCCCGACGCGCGCCACGTTAACATTGCTCCAGCAGTCAGGTCGCCACCAGCCAAATCGAAAAGCAAAAAGCGGGATGGTCAAGAAGTTCGTTGCCCGCGGCTTTCCGGTGTTTTGAATTACGCGATGAGATTTTGGGACTCGCCCAAAGACGTTTTTCGTCGACTTCATGGCAGTGGTGTCCTTGAACCGGCAAACGAACGGTTTTCCGAAGCGGTCTATTGTGCTATTGATGCCTCGGTCGATGCGCGTCTCGGGCAGCCGATGAGCCGAACGAAATTGGGATTAACACCACGGTTGGCATTTGGCTTAATCACGACGGGCTGAGTTGACGAGTGCCAGGATTGCCCGCTTTAGCGACGGGAAAGGGTCGGCAATCTCGCCCGGCGGACGAGCCCCTGCGGCCTTTGCCCCGGTTACCGCGTCTCTTCAATCTTGAAGACCCGGACGCGCTCTTGCGCCACGTGCTTCCATCGGCCGTTGGCGTCGCGAATCGAGCCGCCGCTGGCGACGACCTTGTCGTTGGCGGCCAGCGCGACGCAGAAAATGGCAGTCTGCCCCTTGAATTGCGCCAGCTCTTTTCCCGTCGCCAGATCCCACAGACGCAGCGAACCGTCGTAGCTGCCGGAGACAAGGTGCTTGCCACCGTGCACGAATTGGATTCCCTGCACGCGATCGGAATGACCGCCGAGCGTTTGCAGGAGTTCTCCCGTCGCCACGTCCCAGATGCGAATGTTGTTGTCGTCGTTGCGGACGTAATTCTGGCCGAGCGAGGGTCCTTCAATCGGTCCGCCCGTTCCCGTGGCGACGCGTTTGCCGTCGGGCGAGAACGCGACACTCCAGACCCAGCTTTCGTGTTTCAGCGCGCGCACTTCTTTCCGCTGGGGGACGTTCCAGATTCTGGCCGTCTTGTCGGTGGATCCCGAAACGAGCCGCGTGCCGTCTGGGCTAAAGCTGAGCAGGCCGCCGCCTTTGTGTCCCCTGAGGCGAAAGACCTCTTGTCCCTTTTCCTAATCGATGAAGGTCACGTCGCCGCTTGCCTCGAACAGGGCGATCCACTTCCCGTCGGGCGCATAGGTGATGCCGAAAGTAAACCCGTATCGGTCGAGCCTGTGGAGCAAGTTCCGCCGCGCGAACTCGACGAGGAAGATCCTATTGCGCGACGTGAATAACGCGGCCTTGTTGCCGTCGGGACCGATCGCTACTGAGATGGGACTTCCGTCCGTCTCCATATCGAAGACATTGAAGAACCGTTCCATCGCTCCCGTTTCGAGATTCCACAGCATCGCCACAGGAATGCGCGAGTCGCCGCCGATCAAGACGCGCTTGCCGTCCGGGGTAACCGCCACCTGATAAACGGTTCCCCCACCGCCTCCAGCAGCGACCCGTTTGTCGGTCGACCGCACCAGCTCGAGTTTGTAGCGCGCCTCGGTGGACGTCGGGCGGACTTCTGCCGCCTTGTTTTCTTTCGCAGGCGGTTCGGCCAGCCGTTCCGCAAGATCAGCGGCAGGCACTCGCGGCCGCTGCGCCGCGACGCAGACGACAACGCAACTGCACAGAACCCATGTCCGCCCGAGCGACGCAAGCCGGTGATGCATGGAGCCTCCGAAGAAAGGAGTCGGCACACAATCTCGCGATGCTGCCGCAACGACGCCCCACCAACTGATTGCCCGTTAGCCTAACATGCATTTGGCAATCCGGCGAATGAATTCGCTTCATGGGACTCGTGGCGAAAGTGCGCGAAACCCGCCGATCAGTGCGCAGCCGCACGTCTGTCAGACAACGATCTACTGTCTGCGGGCCGCCCCGATCAAGCGAGACGCTTCATCCACGCTCTGCACGCGCGCTCCACGCCGACGTCCGTCGCGTCAAGGTCGACTGTCACCCCCAATAGCCGATGCCGCTGTGCCTAGCCCACATCCATCGCCCGTCCTTGACCCGGTCGGTCCAACGATGCTTCGATGCATTCGACGACACCACCTTCGACGAAACGCACCAGAAAAGTGCGACTCGATGATGCGGCGCGATGATCGGCACGATGTGAGTGGTCTACAAGCATCGTCCAGCGGCGCGAAGCGGGCAGGCCGCTTGTCGTCGACTCATGGCAGTGGTGTCCTTGAACCGGCAAACGAACGTATGTCGGCAGCGGCTCGTCGTGCCGAATCGCCATCCGCATTGTTCGAATGGGCGCTGAGGAGCCGCCGAAAATCTGAACGACGCGGAGCTTGAAAATGGGTGTTTCCTACCGGCTTTTGAGTCGCTTTTGAATATCGGCCAACTCGGCTTCTCGTTCTTTGATTCTTTCCTCGATGAGTGCCGTCTTGGGTGTCGCCGCCCGGTCCTTCTGGAGTTGCTCAATCAGAATCGCCTCTTGCCCCTTCAGGGATTTGGCATCCCTGACAATGGATTCGTGGGTTGCGGTCCGCTTTTCGGCTTCAAAGGCCTGTTCTTGCTCACGATGGATGACCTGGTATCGGGCCAGCGAACCCCCTACGGCAAAGCAAATAGCTAAGAGAAGCACCACAGGGAAAGCAGAACCAATCGCGGAGATGAGTTTTTGCATGGGTGTTCCTTTTGCACCACTTTTATGCCAATGTTTTGGCACTATGGTCCATCCGCTGCGGGCCCCATGAGCTACCCTTGGAGGGAGCGGCGATCGCGGCACGCGCACTAGGGTCACCTTCCGAGAGTCGCGCATGTGGTCACGTCCTTTCGATGGCACGGGACGATCCAGCATCGCGGGCACAGGCGGCGAGCCGCTCCAAGTCGCCGACGAGCGCGGGCCATTTGGCCCGGCCGAAGCGCTCGATGATCGCCGTCTGGGTTCGTATCCAGACGGGATCGGCGGCCTCCAGAACCTGGAGTCCTTTGCGAGTGAGTTCGGCGGCCCGTGAGCGCCCGTCGGCGCCGGCGGAGATATTCAGCCAGCCGTCGCGCTGCATGGGAGTAACAGCCCGGTACAGCGATGTGCGGTCCATGCACAGATCCTCGGCCACGCGCAAGAGTGGCTCTCCCGGGTGTCGCTGGACGGCACGGAGGAGCGCGAGCTGAGTAATGTTCAGTCCCGCGGGTTCGAGGGCGGCGTCAAACACCCGGGCCACGACCCGCGAGGCGCGGCGAACCGTGGTACAGGCGCAAGGTCGTGGCACGCTGGTTGATTTTGGCATAGGGATCGTGAATTCGGCTGGGCTTGAAATTGATGTGTACACATCATTATCGGACCGGGGTGTTACTGTCAAGGGAGTCGCCTGCTGCGGTCAAGGAGTGGGGCGCTTTTGCGAGCTGCGGCGCCGAGGCGTTGGTTCGAACGCACGGCATCGAGAATGCCGACCCTTAACGTCGCATTCCGCAGTAGGCCACTACCCGAGACAGGCATTACGTCAGACGCAGACGAACTTGGTCGTCATATCTGCCGCTTTCCCGTAAGCTCAACCATGTTCCCGGACACGCCATCAAAAGACCCTATTACAGGAGGCGGCGCTCGCTATCGCGCGTTTTGTCCGATCCCGAACAGTCACAAATGTGGGTAGGCGGCGACCGAGTTTCAGAAACTCGTCGAATGTGGGACGCTCCATCTGAGGAACGATTTTCGATTCGAGATTAAATCCGTTTGTCTCAACCTTGAAAGGGCGTTTTGAACGGCAAGCCCGGGGTTAAGTGCTGCCAGATTGTTTCCGTGCTTTTTCTCGACACACCCGCGCGGCCAATAAACCGACGACCGCATTCGGTGTCGGATGACGGCTTCACCGGCGTCACTTCGTCCGGGCCTTCGCCTTCGTCTCCACCTCCACTACGAGCTTCTTGAGTCCTCACGGCCACGGAGCGAGTCGAGGGCCGACTCGGTCAGGGTCAGGCAGTTATTTCCCTGGATGTCGCCTCCAAAGATGGCGGCGACACCCTCAGCGGATAGATGACTTACGCACGCGAGGGACCTATCCGCTTCAAGGCAACGCGAAAGCCCATTCCGACTGCGGCAAAGCTCGTGGATCCGAGCAAGAAACCGAGAGCGAGCACTCCCGCCCTGGGAAAAGCAACGGAGGAAGAGAACTCATCCGCTCGGCCGGCCATGCTCGGCGGGGTGAAGGTCTCCATCGCCAAAATCAGCCGCGGGCGGAGCGCAATCCAACCGTACGGTCCAATCTTCGAGTGCACCATCGGAGTCCATCTGGATCACCTCATCCCCGAACTGGCCGAAGTGAAGGGCCTCCGAATTGTCCTGACAGAAGTGAAGGATGATGACGGAAGTCTGCTGAAGCAAACGAAGTTTTTTTTCGGCCACGACCGCAAATTCCAGACAACACAAGACGTTCGAGCCGGGAGTGGAGGGCGATGAATATTCGGAAGTTCGGTTTTGGCTCGAACCAGGCACTGCGAAAGCCATCAAGCATCTGTCGGGGCACATCGAACTGTTGATGCCGAAGGATCCCGGAAGCATCGTTACCGCCAGCTTCGCCAAGGCCCAGGATGTCGGTGTCCCGATCAAAGGTGGCGCGCTTCAGAGAAAAGCCTATCTCGTCGGTCGCTATTACCTCGATCGGACCGCCAGCGAACTCGCTTTCCCACTTCAAAATGACGCGCTCCAGGCGGCGGGAGTCACACGACCTATTCCGGGCCGCAATCTCGTCCGTCGTGACTAGGCTGCGCGCGTCGAAGGCCTAAGTCAGATCTCGCAATATCGCCGGATCAGCTGGAATTTATCTGGCTCGCTGTCCGCGTTGCCGTTCCCAAGTACAATCGGCTTCGTCGGTTGACCAATTTTTGTCAGCCGGGCAATTCGGCGCTTAGCAGTGTGCGTTCGACTCAATCTAGCCGCGTTGGAGAGGCCGATGACCAAGATGAAACAGGCACTGTGGATGCTGGTCGCAGTTTCGAGCGCAGCGTGGCTTCGACCGGCGTTGGCGGCCGATGATGCAGGACCCTATCAGGTGTCCAAAGTTTTGAAGGTCGGCGGGGACGGAGGTTGGGACTACGTCACCGTGGATTCGCGGGAAAAACTGCTTTACCTCCCGCGCACGACGCACACTATGGTCATCGACGCGAATGATGGCACGGTCAAGGCTGACATACCGGGCCAAAAGGGAAACCACGGCGTGGCCCTCGATCGCAGTAAGAACCGTGGATTTATCTCCGATGGAGAGGACGCTTCAGTCGTAATCTTTGACCTCAAGACAAACGAGGTGCTGGGCAAAGTGAAGGCCGCAGAAGATGCCGACGCCATTATTTACGATCGGGCCAGCGGTAAGGTGCTGGTCTCCTGCGGCGATGCGCATGCCCTGGTGCCAATTTCCGCCGACGTCGATCCGAAGGCAGGCAAGGCGGATGCGGCCGTAGACTTGGGCGGAAAGCCGGAATTTCTCGCGTCCGATGGTCAGGGAAAGGTCTACATTAACCTCGTCGACAAGAATCAGGTCGTCGTTGTCGACACACGGGCCATGAAAGTTGTCGACAAATGGTCAACGACGCCGGGCGGCCAACCGGTCGGCATGGCCATCGATCGCCAACATCGTCGGCTGTTCGTCGGCTGCCGGAAGCCCCAGAAGTTGATCGTGATGAGCGCCGATGATGGTCGCGTGCTAGCCGATCTGCCCATTGGGGCCGGTTGCGATGGCACCGCGTTCGATGGCGATGCCTTCGCCAGTTGCCGAGACGGCTCGTTGGCGATTGCCCGCGAAACCAAGCCGGGCACGTTTGAGATTGTCGAAAACCTCAAGACGCGGCCGGGCGCAAAAACATGCGGGGTCGACCGCCGCCAGCACACGCTTTATTTGCCAACTGCAGAGTTCGGCGAAGAGCGTGACGCCCGCGGCCGACCGAGGCCCAAGCCGGGCACCTTCATGGTTCTCGTCGTGCATCGCGCGGGCAGTTAGCAGTTTCGCCCGCCAGAGTTGCAGCACAACTTATCGAGGCAGCGAACGCGCCCGTAGACGCGCGTTTGCCGTTACAAAATCTCAAGCCTTCCCGGCTGTATGGGATGGTGCCCCGTCAGCCGGACGAAGCGAGGCCGGAGCTTGGGGGGGTTCCAGGCGATTTCGCGATGCTCGATGCGACGCCACAAAAGAGTGAGTGCGACCACTGGTAATCCCCGTGTCAAACTAGATTAGCGATGCAGAGCCATTACCGAACCGTGCGAACGGCGTTGCGTGCTTTGCGTCGCAATTTGCTGCGCTCGGCGATGACCTGTCTCGGAATTGTGATCGGAATCGCTGCTGTCATCGCCATGATGGAAATCGGTCACGGGAGTGCCCTAGCTATCCAGCAAAGGATTGCCACCCTCGGCGCCAACGTGTTGCAGGTCGAACCGGGCGCAAGTTCTTCGAGCGGCGTTCGCATGGGCGCTGGCACGACGCTGACGTTGTCCCCCGGGGACTGCGACGCCATCGCCAACGAATGCAGCGCGGTCCGCTACGTTTCGCCGGGCGTCGACTGCCGGATGCAAATCGTTTATGGCAGCCGCAACTGGGCTCCGTGGAAGATTCTCGGTACCTCGCCCGAATACCTGATCGTCCGGGATTGGGCCAACCTGCAAGAGGGAGAAGCGTTCACTGACAGCGACGTTCGCAACTTGGCCAACGTTTGCCTCATGGGCCAAACTGCTGCTCAACAACTCTTCGGCAATGAGTCGCCCGTCGGTAAGGAAGTCCGCGTCCAAGGAACCATCCTGAGGGTCATCGGCGTCTTGGAGCCAAAGGGGGCAAACATGATGGGCATGGACCAGGACGATGTCGTCATCGCACCCTGGACGACTGTGAAGTTTCGCATCAACGGCGCGAAGCTGGCCTTCGCCGACCAAACTGCCGCACTCAATCCAGTCGCCGCGGCCAACCAAGTCAACTCGCTCAGCAAGCAGTATCCGACGCCCATAAAGTTCTATCTCCAGCGCACCGCTGCTCAGACGGCTGACCAACCTCAACCTGTGAAATTCGTCGACCTCGACGATATCTACCTGTCGGTCGATTCGGCCGACCAGATCCCGCTAACCATTGACGAAATCACTCAACTGCTTAGGCGGCGGCATGGTCTGCGGGAGGGGCAACCGGACGACTTCTCGATCCGCGACTGGACGGAAGTGTCAAAGCTCATCAGTTCGACCAGCACTCTGATGACCAATCTGCTCATGTGCATAGCACCAATTTCCCTCTTGGTCGCTGGAATCGGCATCATGAACATGATGTTGGTTACGGTGACCGAACGGACCCGCGAGATCGGAGTCCGCATGGCAATGGGGGCCCGGGGTAGGGACATTCGGCGTCAGTTTCTCGCGGAAGCCGTGATCCTTTGCCTATGCGGCGGCATTGCAGGCATCGTACTAGGCCGCGGAGCGTCTTTCACACTGAGCATTCTCTTGGGCTGGCCCACAGTCGCTTCGTTGTCGGCGATTTTGATTGCCGTCGCCGTCGCCCTGAGCGTCGGCATAATTTTCGGCTCCTATCCGGCCTGGAAAGCGTCGCGCCTGGATCCCATCGAGGCGCTCCGTTACGAGTAGCGGCCTGCTCGAAGCGGCCGAGCGCGAAGGGGCTCTGGTTCGCCTTCTCAAACAGTTTGTCGACCCAGTCGCCGAATTGCTGTTCGTTCCGTTGGAGGAACGATTCCTGGTGTGTCGCAAAACGGCTGAGCCACGGAATCGACAGCGAGGGAGTGGACCTGTCTCCCGGTTGCCAGCTAGATGACTAGGCTGTGGTTCCAGTGGCAGATTGGTTCGCGCCAATGCTGAGGAGATTGGAGCCCGCCGGTGGGAGCAGGTTGCCATAGAAGTCCGTGGGCGTGTCGGCGAAGAAGCGGTCAATGAAGGCATCGTCACCAAAGTGGTAGGGGTCCCAGTTTAATCCGAACTGACTTAAGTCGAGCCCG
>Ga0210393_10002431_pt1 | contig 15322 bp, 15 predicted proteins | sample IncBWC27OmetaG_FD_160068 | JGI IMG/M metagenome (GOLD analysis project Ga0210393, IMG submission 160068) | Forest soil microbial communities from Barre Woods Harvard Forest LTER site, Petersham, Massachusetts, United States - Inc-BW-C-27-O ... | reverse complement strand
GTGCTGGTTGACGGCATGCGCCAGCTCGGCATGCTGCGAGGTTCAGCGGACGAGATAATCGAGAATGGTGCGTACCGACGATATTACATGCATCGCACCAGTCACTGGCTCGGCATGGACGTGCACGACGTCGGCCTTTACCGTGTCGACGGTGCGTCGCGAGTGCTGGAGCCCGGGATGGTCCTCACGGTCGAGCCGGGATTGTACATCGCGCCCGACGACGACGAAGTCGCCGACAGTTTTCGCGGAGTGGGTATTCGAATCGAGGACGACGTGCTGGTGACGGACGACGGCCACGAAGTGATGACTGCCGCGACGCCGAAGACGATCGCCGACGTCGAAGCGCTCACCGCGCAATAGTCAGTTCAATAGTACAACCACGAATGGCAACTGCTGCGGTCGGCCTCGCACGCCCCGATGCAATTGCCTATTTCGTTGCGGCAATAGAATTCGTCGTTGCCATGTAGTTCGCACAGCTGGTAGTCGCGATTGCACTGATTCTGGCATTTGGTCTGTGTGTAGTCGCATCGATTTGCGCATCCCGCTGCGACAACAACCGTCGCAGCGATCAACCACTTCGCGCGCACGGACCGGCGGGCGCTAGAGTTCGAGCGCGCTGGCGGTGCCGACTACCGTCTTGGTGCCGTCGGCCTTATCACACCAGGCTTCTACTTCGGCGCGCGAGCGGCTGCCCTCGGGCCGGCGCTCGACGATCAACCCTTTGGGCCCGGTGACATCATTGCCCCACACCACGTTGACCAGCCGCAGGTCCATCTTACCGCCGTAGAGGAAGCCGAGGCCGAAGCGCCGCGTCATCATTTCGGCGACGAGGCATACCGACAGCATTCCCTGTACGACGATTTCCGGGAATCCCAGATCGACGGCCATTTGCTTGTCGTTGTGATAGTTGCGCGCCGGTCCCGAGAACGCCATGCACATGTCTTCGGTGATCTTGCGCATGGGCGACTCGATCGGATCGCCGCCGCGTTCGCCGATCTTGAACGAGCGTGATGAGTCCTTTTCGCGCGCGCGATCGACGACGAACCCTTGCTTGGCCTTGGCGGGGATCAAGAAGCTCTGATGGGTGCGGCTGCGCGACACGATTTGTCCCGACGCGTTGCCGACGAGAACCTCGTTCACCACGTATTCGCGATCGCGTTTGACGTAACGGTCGACGATGACGGAGCGGGTGGTGAGCCGTTCGCCGACTTTGACGGGCGCGAACAGTTCCCATTCCTGGCGCGTGTGCAAGTTGCCGAAAATGTTCGGCAGATACCATCCGAGCGTGCGGTAGACCGCGTCGTAGAGGACCAACGCCGGAGCGATGGGGCCGCCGAGCGGCGAGTCGCCGCGGTACCACGGATTGTCGTCACCCGTTCCGGCAATGTACTTGGCGACGAACTCGGGCGTGATGTCCCAGGTGATGCTGCCGAAGTCGCGCCCGACGTACACCTCTTTGCGATCGAAAATTTGATTTTTCTCATCAGCCATCGTGATGCCCTAATGTTTTTGCTTGGTTTTGATTCGTTCGTTGAACTTGGTCGCGTCGGTTATGGCCCGTCGATGGCTCCCGGAGCCAATCTGCTCGACGTCATCGAAGGCGCGGACGACGAACTCGAGTCTCCGGCCTTCGACCTTGGTCACCTCAGCCTCCGCGCGAGCCTGATGCCCCGGTGGCGTCGCCGCGGTGTGGCTGACCTCAATCGACATGCCGACCGAGCTTTCGCCCGCGTCCAGGAACGGCTTAATCGCTTCGATTGCCGCCTGCTCCATCATCGCGATCATTGTTGGCGTCGACAGCACCGCTGCCAGCGACGGGTCGAGATGACTGGCGAGGTCGGCGGCAGCAACCGTCTTCGCGTGAGCGCCCTTGGTGCCGATTGGAATTGGTTTCATGGTTAAAGCACCGCGATCAGGATGTGCACCGAGAGTGTGACGCAGATCGCAATTCCGATCACGTAAAAAATTGTCCGCGCGGGCTGCATTCCACGCAGGTACGCGATCGTGTGCAGAATTCGTGCGACGGCAAAAATACTGAAATAGATGAACGCACCCGCCGGCCAGCATCCGAGCGTAACGTAGATCAACCCGAGAAACAGGAAAATCGGAATGTTCTCGAGGTCGTTGCGCCAGGCCGCAGCGGCGCGCTTCACGATAGGTAGTTCGTCAGCCGCGGGTGCCGACGCTCCGAAGAACTGCGCGTCTTCCGGGTTCGTAAATGTCTTCGTGCTTGTTCGGGCTCGACCTTGAACGATCGAGTTCGCGAGCATCTTGAAAAACAGAATGACGGTTATGAGCGCATAGAACCCGTACTCGGTCATCGACGGCTATCTCCTCAAACCCATGGCGTCGAGTTTCTTCACAATCCATTCGACGCGATCGTTGCCCCAGAAGGGTTCGCCATCGACGATAAAAGTCGGCACGCCGAAGACACCGTCGCGATCGCCGGTGGCGAACGCTTCCGCCAGTTCGCGCAGACCGTCGTGAGCGGCATAGTGGTTGAAGGCGTCGGCGTCGAGACCGGTCTCTTTCATGACTGCGGCAAGTGCGGCGGTGTTTTCAATATTAAGCTCGCGTTTGAAGAATCGCTCGAACACGCGGTCGGAGTAAGGGCGGAAGAGGCCGTGCTTATCCGCAAACAGACCAGACATCAGAGAAAGTTTCGAGTCAAAGATTTTCTGTGGTCCGCGGATGATCAGCCCGCGCGCATTCGCGTAGCGCCGCGCGTCTAGATACATGTAGCGGACTTTGCGCCAATCGCGCTCGGGACGCTCATCGAGTTCGCCGCCAAAGGCGCCGCGAACATCCAGTTCGTGCGGAATGTAATGCAGCCGGACCCGATGCGATTCCATCAGCGCGTACGCGGGATGCATCGCCAGGTAAGCGAACGGACTCTTGTAGTCGTAGTACAGCTTGACGGTCAGCGGTTCGTCGGCCATGCCTCAAGGATTTAGCAGAGCGGGAGCAGAACTACCTAATCCGGTTTGCGCATCCAGTCGGCGACGCGCTCGCCGATCATGATGCAGGTGAGGTTGGTGTTGGCGCGCACGATGTTCGGCATCACGGACGCATCGACGACGCGCAGTCCTTCGACGCCTCGGACGCGGCAGTATTGATCGACGACGGCGGCAGGATCGCTTTCCGGGCCCATCTTGGCGGTGCCGACTGGATGAAAAATCGTCGTGCAACTCTCGCGGATGACAGTCTCCAGCGCGGAATCGGAGTTCACGACTTCCGGCGTGAGATTTACGAATTCCTTGAGCATCGGCCCGAAGGGCTGCTCATGCATCAGGCGCCATGCGATGCGCATGCCGTCGACCATCCGGCGCATATCGTCTGGATGATCGAGATAGTTGAGCTCGATGATCGGCGGGACATCGGCGTCGGCGCTGCGCAGGCGTATCTGTCCGCGCGAGCGCGGGCGCTGCAGTCCAGCAGCCAGCGAGACGCTGGGCACCGGCAGGTCGAGCGCCAACCCCGGCGACAAGTTCGAGTCGAACAGCTCGAGGATGTACATCTGCATGTCGTTGAATTCATCGGATCCGGCCGCCGTGTAGCGGATGCCGACGGGATTGGTCACTTGCGGGTCGTGCGGAATTCCCGCCACCGGTATCGCGACGACGAACGCCATCGGATGGTCGATCAGGTTGCGGCCGACTCCGGGCGAGTTCACCTGGCATACGATGCCCAGAGCAGTGAGTTCGTCGCGCGGCCCGATACCCGAGCGCATCAGGATCGCGGGCGAGTTTAAAGCTCCGGCCGAGAGAGTGATGCGCCGGCCGCGCACTTTCTGGATCGTTCCCGCGCTCTCGACTTCGACTCCCACCGCGCGGCCATTCTCGATGGTCACGCGATGCGCGTGGATGCCGCCGCGAATCGTGAGATTCATGCGATGGCGCGCGGGTGAGAGGTAGCCGATCGCCGTCGAGACACGGACGCCTTCGCGCCGATTGCGCGGCCACGGGCCGACGCCGGTGGACTCGGGATCGTTCTGGTCCCACACTTCCGCGAATCCCGCCGCACGCGCGGCCTCGACGAAGGCACTATTGAACGGCTGCCACGTCTCGGGCCGCGGGCGCTCGATCCAAATCGGTCCATCGACGCCGTGAAAATCTCCGCGCGCATCGCGATCATCCTCGAGCTTGCGATGGAACGGCAGCACTTGCTCGAAGCTCCACTCGCGATTACCCCACGCCGCCCACTCGTCGAAATCCTGCGGCGTGCCGCGCAGGGCGATATGCCCATTGACAGCGGAGCTGCCGCCCGTCACCTTGCCGCGCGGGTAGGCGATTTCGCGAGTCGGCGTCGCCTGCGCGACCATCTTCCAGTCATGCCGTCCGGCGGAGATCCAGGTGTGGAGTAAATCGGTCGGGGTTTGTTCGACGGCAGCGTAGTCCGGGCCGGCTTCGAGCAGCAGCACGTTTCGCTTCGGATCTTCGGTCAAGCGAGCGGCGAGCACGGCGCCGGATGAACCCGCGCCAACGATAATGTCGTCGTATTCCATCGATGGACGTCCCCCGATTCCCAAACCAGTCGCACTAACGCGTCCTGAGCGCAACCGGGCGATGCGTCAGATCAGCGGTTCGTGTATCGCTTCCGCCGCTTCGGCTGCCGGTTGCTTGCGATGCGGGTCGGCGCCGAGGACGAGCGCCAGCACGCCGCTGACTGAGATTAGAATCCCCACGACCTCGCGCATCGTTGCGCGCTCACCGAGAAACATCACGGCGAACAGGATCGAAAGAATCGGGATGCCGGGCACTACCAGCGCCGTCGTCCACGCCAGCGAGAGCCGGTTGATTGCACCATACCACGTCAGTCCGCTGAGAAAATAAATGAAGAAGCCGGTGACGCCGATCACGCCGAGCGTAGTCGGGTTGGTCAGTTGCACGAGCGACTCGCGGCGAAAGATGAGCAGCAGCGCGGTTAGCACAATCGACGCATAGAAAAACCTGCCGCCGATCATCGTAGTCGGCGTCAACGGCGGCATCAGCTTGAGGCCCACCACGTGCGACGCCTGCCAGAATAGGGGAGTCGTGAAGAGGATCGCCGACGCCCACAGCGGCGAGAATGATCCCCCGCCCGCGAACACCGAGCCGATGCCCACCAGGATCGTCGCGGTCGCGAGTATCTGCCTTTTCGACGGCCGCTCACCGACGAAGATCATCGACAGTATCAGCGAATACACCGGCTCGGTTTGCAGCAACAGCACTCCCGCAACCGCGCCGATGCGCGTGAGGCCGTACGTGAGCGCGAGACTCGTCATCACCGTTCCCGCCATCGACAGCACGAACAGGCGCGCGCGATAGCGCCGATCGAAGATCAGTTTCAGCTCGCCGGTGTATTGCAGCAGCGGAAGCGTGCAGCACGTCGCGAACACGGTCGCGCCGGCGCAGAAGAGCAGGGGGTCGAGATTCACCGCGCCCCATCGCGTGATGACCGGCTGGCCCGCGCCAAGGATCGTGTTGATGATGCATAGCGTGAAGCCGACCTGGAACGCGCGGGCGCGGCGCGCCGCTTCGTCGGCGTGAGCGATCGGCGGCATCGAACCCGCCGAGGTCTCGGGATGCATCGATTAGGCTCGCATGAACGCGACGGCCACGACCAGGATGGCCAGCACAATTCGATAAATCGCGAAGGATCGGTAACTGTGGGTTTTCACGAATTGCAGCAGGCCGGCAATTGCGATCAAACCGAAGACCGCCGAGGCCGTGAAGCCCCAGCCCAGCTGCGCCGTGAGGCCCTCATGAAAAGCCTTGTGTGCCTCGAGCAGCCCGGCGCCGGCAATAATCGGCGTCGCCATCAAAAATGAGAAATTCGCGGCGTCGGCGCGCTCGATTCCGAGGATGCGGGCCGTGGTAATCGTGGCGCCGGAACGGGAGACGCCAGGGATGATCGCGAGGGCTTGGCTCAGGCCGATGAGGAGGGCGTCGAGGAGGCTGAAATCGCCTATTTTACGCTTATCTGACCCATACGCGTCAGCGGCCCACAGACAGACCCCCAGTGTGGCCATCGTCGCGGCGATAAGCAGCGGCGACCGAAAGATCGTCTCGGCCTGTTTCTCCAGCAGGACCCCGATAATCGCTCCGGGTACCGACGCGACTATCAGCAGGAACAGCTGGCGGCGCTGGATTTGATTGCCGTCGACCAGCGACGCCGCCATTTCGAGCCATTCGCGCCAGTAGAATATCAGCAGCGCCAGGAGGGTACCCAGGTGAAGGACCACGTCGAAGGCGAGTCCCGGGTCTTGGTCCCATCGCAATAGCCATGGAACTAGTATCAGATGGGCCGAGCTGGAGACCGGTAGAAATTCGGTCAAACCCTGAACGATGCCCAGAACGATAGCCTGGAAGACTGAAATCATAATATTATTAGGTACTTACGCGTTAACGCCGTGGTTTGTGTAAAATTGTCCCAGTCGTGACCGATGTCCCTGAAACGCAAAATTTGGTGAATACATATCCAATTGCTCCTTGACCGGCCCGGTAACTGGTCTAGAATTAGTGCGTATTAGCGGGGAGTGGAAGTTTTACCAGGAGAGCCTGACGCCTATGAATCGAGTTGCCAGAGGCAAAGTCATTCCGTTGCGTGAAAGCAACGCGGTCGAGTCGGACGGAACGCCCGATCAGTCCGATGTTTGGGACAATATTCACCCCGGCGAACCGCATCCTTTTCCGGTTGTTTCGACCCTGCCGCGCCTGCCGGTGATGATTCCCGACGAGATCCTCGACTACTACGGCTGGGTTTTCTGCCAAGGCGGATTTCTCAATCTCCAGATGACCTTCGAGCAATTCCTGGCTGTGGTCGCCGCCGTAAGTCCCGCCGGGCTGAGCCCAGAGTACGACGCGAGCGAGGCATCGTACCCCAACGATTGATTCTGAGCGATAGCGCCCCCCAGTGCGCTGTTTCGATGCCCGCCCGGGAACCTCCGGGCGGGCATCGATAGTTTTCGGGCGCTTGATTTTCATAACCTGGCTCGACGATGGGGCCGGCCGATTAATTGTCTCCGGGGAAACCTTTTGCCGGGGCGCTCAGCAGCGTGTTCCTGATCCAGATGCTCGGCAGATTCCCGCCGTCGGTCGGTGATTTGAGTCCGTTGTCCTGCGCGATTTGCCGCCAGTTATCCTCGTTGCCAGTCGCCCGCTTGGCCAGACCCTTCAGGTCTTCGTCGGGCAGCAGGGCGTAATTGACGCCGCCTTCTTTCGGCGTGCCGCCCGACGGCGGGAATTTCGCCGCGAGCTCGTCAATTTTACCGAACAGGTTCAATCGCGGACCGGCCTCGTACTTCGGGATGTCCGCCTCTGCGATATCCTCGGTGCGGACGTTCACGACTATCCTCGAGCTGGTCGCGCTCTGCGGCACGACCTCGATCTCGTAGCGATACTCCGGATGCCTTCCGACCAGGCTGCCGAGCACGCCGGGGCCGACGTCGGCATCCTTCCACAAAGTCACGAGGTCGGTTCCGGTCTTTACCTCGAACAGGATACCCTCACCGCGCAGCACATCCTGCGTCAGCAGGAACGCGTCATTGGCCGTGTATGGTACATCGTGCTGCTCGCCCTCGGCCGTTCCTGGTCCCCGGGCGGGGTTGCCAACCAATGGAGCGACGTTGTTGCATGCCGCCAGCAGCACAATCGACGCGGCAATCGCGACTTTCAGGAATTGCCGAAACGCAGTCCGCACCGCACGCATCACAACCGTCAAGAAGACCATGAGAGATTCTCGTCCGCAAGATGAAGTGCATTTCGCATCGAATGCGATTGAGATTGCACGAGAGGCTCGCAGACGCTAATCAAATATACCCTTATGACCGACGCAGAAAACAAATCGCCGCGGCACGTGATGGCCGTGGTTGGTGCGGCGACCGCCGGTTCGGAAATCGCGCGCATCCTCGCAGAGCGCGGCGCGCTGGTTATCGTGTTCGAGCAGAATCCGCGCCCGTACGGAAAAATCGAAGACGGGTTGCCGCGATGGCACGTCAAGCAGCGCCTCGACGAATATGAGGAAATCAATAAGCGCCTCGACCATCCGAATATCGAATACGTGCCACTGACCAGAATGGGCCGCGAGCTCGATTTCGAGGATCTGCGCACGCGATGGGGTCTCAGCGGCATCGTCCTGACGCACGGCGCATGGCGGGATCGCCCGCTGCCGGTCGAGGGCGCCGACCAGTTCATCGATCGCGGCCTCGTCTATCAGAACAAGCTCATCTACTGGTTCAATCACTACCCCGAAAAAACTTACAACGGTCCTAGCTATGAGCTGACGCCCGGCGCGATCGTCGTCGGCGGCGGCCTCGCGTCAATCGACGTGGTCAAAGTCCTGCAAATCGAGATGACGCTGGCCGCCCTCAAAGCGCGCGGCATCGCCGGCGACATGCTCGCACTCGAGCGCGAGGGTATCGAGCCGGTCCTTGCCGCGAGCGGACTCAAGTACGCCGACCTCGGCGTCGCGCCGTGCAAGCTCTACTACCGGCGCCGTGTGCTCGACATGCCGCTCTCGGATATTCCTCCCGACGCGCCCGAGAAACGCGCCAATGCTCTGCGGCAGGCGCGCGCCAAGATTCTGGAAAAAGCGCAGCGCAAGTTCCTGTTCGAGTTCCAGGAACTACGCGCGCCCGGCGGATTGATCGTAGAGAACGGCGCCGTGGTCGGAGTGAAATTCAGCCGCACCGACCTCGTCGACGGACAAGTGAAAATCGCGCAGGAGGGGGCCGAGTCCGCGCGCGCACCGATGACGATAAGTTCGATAGGGAGCATCCCGGAGCCAATCCCCGGCATTCCGCAGAAGGGCGAAGTTTATACCTACGTCGATCAGAAGATTGGTCTGCTGATGGATGGCCCGACCGCGGTGTTCGCTGCCGGCAACGTGCTGACCGGAAAGGGCAACATCAAGGATTCGCTCGACAACGGCACCGAAATCGGAACGCTGGTGGCCGAGACCTACTTGGGATTGTCCAATGAGCAGCTGCAGATCGCGGAAGGCGCCCGCAAAGACGCCGCCGCCTCAGGCGAGAAGATCGCGGGCGCACTCAGCACCCGCCCGCGAATCGCTCCCGGCGACGTCGCGAACATCCTGCATCGCGTCCGCCAGCATCAGCAAGCAGTCAGCTTCGACGGCAACTACCGAGAGTGGCTCGCCAAAGTAACGCCCCCCGACCTGCACTAAATTTCTCTGAACACCGGGTGCAGGGGTCACCCCTGCCCAGGGAAGAGTGAAACCCACGGCGGGTTTCACATTCAGTAAAGTGATTTACCCTTCCCCAAGTGGTACCGTTGTCGCAAAATGTCCGAACCGAACCAAAAAGAAGAACAAAAACTGCCATTCAAGGCGCTCACCTTCGCCGCTTATAAACATCGGCATCAGCAACGCAAAGGCGTTGAGGCAGTACCCTACATCAACCATCCGATAGCAGTGGCCAACTTGCTGGTGGACGTCGGCAACGTCACCGACACTGCGACCATCGCGGCAGCGATTCTGCACGACACAGTTGAAGACACCGAGACCACTCTGCTCGAGCTCGAAAACGAATTCGGCGCAACTATCGCGAAGCTGGTCGCTGAACTCTCCGACAACAAAAGCCTGCCTAGTGAGAAGCGCAAGCGACTTCAAATCGAGCACGCGCCGAGCCTTTCGCCCCGCGCGCGACTCGTCAAGCTCGCTGACAAGATCTGTAACCTGAGAGATATGATCGGCGATCCGCCCAAAGGGTGGTCTCTGAAACGAAAACAGGAATACTTCGACTGGGGCAAAAGCGTCGTCGACCAGATCCGCGGCACCAACGCTGCGCTCGAGCAGGCCTTCGACGCCGCATTTTCAAAACGGCCGTGACGTATTCAACGCAGAAAGTTTTGCGTCGATACGGTCGCGACTATAGGCTCATTTTGATAACGGCAACGGAGGTGCGGTGTGGACGAACTCAAGCGAACTGACCCGGAAATCTTTCAGCTCATCAAGGCTGAAGAGCGTTACGAAGTCGATTCAGTCCGGCTGATCGCATCGGAGAATTACGTTTCGAAAGCCGTGCTCGAAGCCACCGGCTCGATTCTCACCAACAAGTATTCCGAAGGCTATCCCGGCCGCCGCTACTACGAGGGTCAGCGCAACATCGATCAAATCGAAGAGCTGGCCGTCAATCGCGCCAAGGCGCTGTTCAACGTCGAACACGCCAACGTCCAGCCGTACTCGGGCTCGCCCGCCAACGTCGCCGTGTATTTCGCGTTGCTCAAGCCTGGAGACACCATCATGGGCCTCGCGCTTCCGCACGGCGGGCATCTGACCCACGGATGGCCGGTCAGCATCACCGGCACGTTCTGGCGTTCGGCGCAGTACGAAGTCGATCGCGAGAGTCACGTCGTCGACTTCGACAAAGTCCGCGCGCTTGCACGCAAGGAGCGGCCGAAAATAATCGTGACCGGCGGCACCGCCTACCCGCGCCTGTGGGACTTCAAGAGTTTCGGCGAAGTGGCGAAGGAAGTTGGCGCGCTGCTGCTCGCCGACATTTCACACATCGCGGGACTGATCGTGGGCGGCGTGCACCCGAGTCCCGTGCCGTACGCCGACGTGATCATGACCACCACGCACAAGACGCTGCGCGGCCCGCGCGGCGCGATGATCATGTGCCGCAACGAATATGCCGAAGCGATCGACAAGGCGGTCTTCCCCGGCCTCCAAGGCGGTCCGCACAATCATACGACGGCGGCGATCGCGGTCGCGTTGAAGGAAGCCTCGACGCCTGAGTTCAAAACCTACGCGAAGAAAGTCGTGAGCAACGCCAAAACCCTCGCCGACGAGCTGCTCGCGCGCGGCTTCAGCCTCGTCTCGGGCGGCACCGACAATCATCTGATCCTCGTCGATTTGACCAGCAAGAAAGTTATCGGCAAGAAAGGCGCGAAGGCGCTCGACGCGGCCGGCATCGTCTGCAACTACAACACGGTCCCGTACGATCCGCGCAAACCCTTCAGCCCCAGCGGGTTGCGCCTCGGCACGCCGGCGGTGACGTCGCGCGGAATGGGCGACGCCGAGATGCGCCAAATCGGAAAATTCATGGACGAAGCGATCGCGCATGCCGGCGACGAGGCCGCGCTGAGACGCATCGCCGCCGCCGTCACCGAAATGTGCCGCCAATTTCCGGCTCCCGGAATCGCGACCGACGACTGATGCGCTGTCTTCGTTTTTCCTGAATCATTGACAGCGCGCCATCTCTGACGCGATAAAACCTGCATGGCACAAATAAAAGTCGAACGCGGCCTTCATCTCGGAACTCCCTACACTCCCGACATGCAGGACGGCAGCAAACGCGCCGAGCCCACCTGGAGCACGATTCGCGACCAGGTGCGCGACGCCGACTCGCTCGGCTACGACGCCATCCTCGCCGTCGAAACCCAGCACGATCCGTATCTCGAGCTCGCCGTCGCGGCGCAGGAGCCGTCGAAAATTGAGCTCGCCACCGGTATCGCGCTCGCCTTCACGAAGAGTCCCGTCGCAACCGCGTACACGGCGTGGGATTTGCAGCGCATGAGCGGCGGCCGCCTGAACCTCGGACTCGGCTCGCAGGTCAAAGGCCACGTGACGCGCCGCTTCGGGATGCCGTGGTCGAAGCCGGCGCAGCGGATGAGAGATTACGTCGGCGCGATGCGCGCCTGCTGGCGAACGTGGCAGACTCGCGAGCCGTTCAACTTTCAGAGCGAGCACTACAATCTCTCGCTGATGACGCCGAACTTCGCGCCGCCCCCGGTCTCGAACCCGCATATCCCCGTGCTAATCGCGGCGGTGCAGGAGCGGATGCTGCAAGTTGCCGGCGAAGTCTGCGACGGCGTGCGCCTGCACGGCATCGTCACCCGTAAATACCTCGACCAGATAGCGTTCCCGAATCTGAAGAAGGGATTCGACAAGTCGGACCGCCCAGCCGCCGAATGGGACAAGTTTGAAATCGGCGGGGGCGGCTTTCTATGTTCAGGCAAAGATCGCGACTCGCTCGCCCGCGCCGTCGCCGGCATGAAATCGACGATCGCGTTTTACGGTTCGACGCGATCCTATCGTTCGAGTTTCGAAATCGACGGCTGGGGCGACACCGCCGACCAGTTGCACAAATTATCGGTGCAGCAGAAATGGCCCGAGATGGCGAAGCTCGTGACCGACGAGATGGTCCACGCGTTCGCAGCCGTCGGCACCTATGACGAGATAGCGAACGTAATCAAGAAGCGCTTCGCCGGTGTGAACCGCCTCGGATTCGACATGCCGGTGAAGAACGATCATGATCGCGGCGTGCTGAAGGAGATCCTCCAGGACTTGCGCCGCTGACCTCGACCATCAGGCGAGCGGAGGGTTGATGTCCGACCACAGCCGGCGCATCAGCTCGATATGCGTCTCCACCGCCCACAGCGTCTCGGCCGCGGCGCTCTCGGGTATCGCGCGAAAGATCGAAGCGGCGCTCGAGTCGCCGTGATCCTTGTCGACCTTGACGTGAACGCTGAAGAAAAGCAGCGCGTCGTCGGAGAGCTTGTAATGGCGGCTGAGTCCGTCGATCACGCGAACGTAAGCATCGGGATTGAATAGCTCGGAACCAAGGCTGATGCCGGCGAGCGTCACGTACCACGGCCTCGAGTCGGCCAGCCAGTACATCCAATGTTTCATCGCGGTGGCGTCGGCGGTCATGCTCGCGTTGAGCAATTCTGAACGCGGGATTCCGATCGCTTCGCCGAATTCGAGATAGAGTTCGGGATGCGATCGATTGGCGCCGGAGACGCGTCCGAGTTCCTCTTCGATCAGGTTTTCGACGATTGCCTTGCGCGCCGGAAAGTCGTCGCACTTCGCATAGATGAGCCCGAGGATGTTGGCGTTGTGCGCCTTGTTGCCGATGAAAAGCTGCGTCGCCCAATGCCGAAGCTGCGCCTGCGATAGTTCGCCACGCTCAATCTTCTCGATCGTCGGATGCGAACGCAGCGTACGGTTGTTGCGCTCGAGTCTTTCGATCAAGCCCTTGAGCTGTCGCGTTCCTTTTTCAACATCCATGGTCAATTCCCTTGTTGAGTAGCTATTCGAGGAGCGAGCGAAGCGCGCTCGGCCGCGAGCTTGTCCGCGATGTTGCGCCGCAGTTCAGTCTTCTTGATCTTGCCGACATTGGTGAGCGGCAATTCCGTTACGACCTCGATCCGTTCGGGCCATTTGAATTGAGCTACTCCACGCGCCGCCAGGAACTCGCGCATCGTGGAGAGCTCGAAAGTTTTCCCCTCTCGCAGAGACAAATAGGCGCACGCTTTCTCGCCGAGAACCGCATCGGGCATCGCCACGACGGCTGCAGCGCTGACCCTAGGATGCGCAATCAGGTGCGCCTCGATCTCCTCGGCGCTGATTTTTTCGCCTCCGCGATTGATCAGGTCCTTGATTCTTCCTTCGACCACCAGGTTACCCGACCGATCGAGCCGCACCACGTCGCCGGTGCGATAAAATCCGTCGGCGGTGAACGCGTCGCGATTGCGCTCCGGCGCGCGGAAGTAACCGCGCAGCGTGTAAGGTCCGCGACACCAGAGCTCGCCCACCGCGCCGGCCGCGACCTCGGTTCCTTCCGCATCGACGATGCGAATCTCATCAGCCGGCGAGAGCGGCCGGCCTTGGGTCGCAAATGCAACTTCGTCGCGGTCGTCGAGATGCGTGTAGCACAGCAATCCCTCGGCCATCCCCAGCACTTGCTGCACGACGAGATGCGGAAACGCGCGCTTGAGTGCGCGTGCAGTTGGCTCCTGGAGCCGTTGTCCGCCGACCGTGATGACGCGCAGCGAAGCCAGCTGACGATGCGAAGATTGCGGAAGGTCAAGGAGTGCCAGCGCGATCGTCGGTACGCATGGCAGATGAGTAATCCGTTCGCGCTCGATCATATCCGCGAGATCGGCCGCCTTAGTTGATTGACTGAATACCGTTCTCGCGCCACTTAGCAGAGCGCCGAGGAACCCGGGGCATCCAAGTGGAAAGTTATGCTCGACCGGCAGCGCGATTAGGATGCGCGATTCGGACGTCAGGCCCGACACGCCGGCGGCCTCGCGTGCATTGTACAAGTAGTCCGAGTGAGTACGCGGAATCAGCTTGGGCATTCCTGTGGTGCCGCCCGAGAGCAGGAACAAGGCGACGTCGAATGGATCGGCGGCAGACGATCCAATTTCGAGCCGGGCGCGGCTCGCCTCACGCATAGAGACGCAGCCGTCGCTCGGCGCAGTTGAGAGGATGGTCTTCATTTGCGGGAAGCGAACTCTCAGATCGCGCGCGAGCGCGGCGTGATCAAATCCGCGATGCATCGGTGCAATCGCGATCGCCTTGGCGTCGGCGAATGACACCAGATAGTCGAGCTCGGCTTTGCGAAAAGCCGGAAGTGCCATGACCGGGAGCGCGCCGACTTCGAAGCACGCGATCGTCAGCGTCGCGAACTCGACGCAGTTTGGGAGTTGAACAATGACGCGATCGTTGCGCGCGATTCCATTGCGGGAGAGCAGGGCGGCGACCGCTCCCGCTTCGGCAATCAGTTGCGAGTAGCTGAGGCTTCGTGTCGAGTCTGCCACCGCAATCGAATCGGCCCGCGCCAGCGCGGTCTTTGCGATAGCCTGCGGAATGGTCTCGTTGCGCCAGATTCCTGCGCGAACGTAGCGCTCAGCGAATTCGGCCGGGAACGGGGTGCATCCCTCGAGCATCGTCGTTCAGCGAATCGAAAGCGTCCCTGCGATCATGCGGAAACATTCGTCCATGATGCGGCCGCGCTGTTCGTAATCGCGCGCTGGCTCGTACCAGGTATAAAACCAGTTCATCGCGCCGAACAGCAGCGAGGTGAGAATTCGCGTCTGCTCGCGATCGAGCGTCTTGTTGCGATGCGTCGCGTAGCCTTCGAGCAAGCGGCGGCAGATGCGCGAGTACTCGCGCTTGAGCCGCGTGATGTCGGCGGCGTAACGGCCGGTGAGAGAATCAGCCTCGCGCACGAGGACTTTCATCTCGGCGAGATTGTTCATGTGGTACTCGAGATGGCTGCGGATGAACACGCGCAGACGCTCTTCGGGATCCGCGGTCTCCGACAATCGCGCTTCAGCGAGCGCTACCAGTTGCTCAAACGCGCGCCGCGAGATGAGGTAGAGCAACTCCTCTTTATTGCGCAGGTAGTAGTAGATGCGAGGGAAAGAGATTCGCGCGCGCGCCGCGATATCGCGAATGGACGCGAGGCCGAAACTCTTCTCCGCGAACACCGCCGCAGCCGAGCGCAGGATGTGATCGATATTCGCGTCGTAGCGCTCTGCAGGCGGGGTCGCGCGCGCGACAGGCTTGATTCGCGCGATACGCTTCGGCG
>Ga0210393_10002429_pt1 | contig 15327 bp, 9 predicted proteins | sample IncBWC27OmetaG_FD_160068 | JGI IMG/M metagenome (GOLD analysis project Ga0210393, IMG submission 160068) | Forest soil microbial communities from Barre Woods Harvard Forest LTER site, Petersham, Massachusetts, United States - Inc-BW-C-27-O ... | reverse complement strand
GAATTGCGGTGCTCCGCCGACCTTCTATGGTCCCTTGCAGGAAGCCCGGTTCATTATGGTTCATCGACCGTTATATGTTAACAAAGCGTTATGGACAATGCCATGCATCGTCGCTTCCATTGTTCACACGCTGTAAACAGGCATCATCCGCTCCGAATGTCCTTGATTGTCTTTATGGGCCCGCATTAAAATTGTGCTGCGAGGCTGTCGGCACGGCACCAATTTCGCTGAGGGTCAGCGCCCCGAATGCGGCGTAGGGAACGCGTCGGGCCCAATTAGCATGACCGCGGAGGCGCCGGTGACGTTCGAATCCGAACTGTTGATCGCTCAAGAGCCGGAGACTCCGGATCTTGTACCATCGGAATCCTCAGCGGCCGCAATTACCGAGCCCGTCGGTGCGTCTTCCTTTCCGAGAGTCTTACGTCGCCGGCTCGATAGATTTTTTGCCGACCAGAACATCACCCACAAAGCGGACCGTACCATGTGGATCAAGATCGCTGCGGGTCTGGCAGTCCTCGTGGGCGCCTGGATTGCTCTTTATGCCTTGCGGCCCGATTCATGGAAGTTTGTTGCCCTCTACCTTTTAGGCGGCCTCGCGCAGACATTCCTGTTGCTGAACATTGCCCATGACAGCAACCACAACGCCATCTCGTCCCGGCCGCGCGTCAACAAGACCCTGAACTATGTCTTCGATTTGTGCGGAATCAGCTCGTACATGTGGCGCATTCTTCATCATCGCGGCCATCACTCCTGCATCAATCTCCACGGCGAAGATGACGCGCTTTCCGGACGCGGCATTTTTCGCTTTACGCCCCATGAATCGCGTGCGCCATGGCACCGCTTCCAGCACATCTACGCGCTATTCGTATATGCGATGTTTTCTCTCGACTATGTGTTATTCAGGGACTTCGCGAGCTTTTTCTTCCCGTCCCACGATTATCTAAAACGCGCCAATCATCCTCTGCGCGAGTACGCCGCTCTGTTTGCCGGTAAGGCCTTCTACCTCACTTACATGCTTGTCTTGCCGGTGCTGGTGCTGGGGAAATCACCTCTGCTGGTCGCCGGCGCCTTCCTCCTGGTCCATTTGTTCGTCGGCTTAGCCGTAACGCTTGTGTTCCAGACGACGCACACCATTGACAGCACCTACTTTCCCACGGACCGGGGTGAGTTTGACAACGGCGTGTATCACATCTTCGCGACGACGGCCGATTATGCGACCGAAAACCCGCTCGTCGGTTGGCTCGCGGGCGGGCTTAACCATCACATCGTCCACCATCTGTGCCCTTTCGTGTGCCACACCCACTACGCTCCGCTGACCAGGATAGTGAAGCAGACCGCCGAAGAGTTTGGCGTCCCGTATCGGCAGCACCCCACCATGACCCAGGCAATCCGGCACCATTTGATACTCTTGAAACAACTGGGGAACGCAAACTGATTCTGAGCACTTTATCTCTACTTATGGTCTCGTTTTCGCTTCCTACAAATGACATGAATTTACTTGTAGTTCGAGGCCAGTATCAGGACGGCTGGGCATGACCTCATCCGCTTCTATCCCCGCTGTTTCCCGATTTCGCTGCTTTGCCGATTCTCGCGCCATGTTCCGCAATCCCGTCGAGGTTTTGTCCCGCTACCACGAAATCTTTGGCGACACCTTCCGGCTTTATCTGGGTGGTCTCAAAGAGGCGATCGTCACGATCGATCCCGCTGTCATTCAGCACGTGTTAAAGACCAATGCGGATAACTACCAAAAATCCCATATTCAAGTTAAGCGCATGGGCCACTTCCTGGGCAAAGGTCTTCTCACCACGGAAGGAGAAGCCTGGCGCACGCAGCGGCGTCTCATCCAGAAAGGCTTCGATCGAGCGCAACTCGATGCGCTGTCCTCCATCATGCAGGACTCCCTCGCCGACTCGCTGCGGGATTTCGACAGTCAGGCCCGTCGCGGCCCCGTGGATATCTACCCCCAGCTGATGAAAATCACTTTCGCCATGGTCGCCCGATCGCTATTTGGCGCACGCTTGAAGGACGAAGACATCGATCTTGTCAGCCATACCATCTGCACCGTCCAGGAATTCATTGTTCGGCAAACCCTTCAGCCCTATCTGAATCCCTGGTTCGCCGTCTCGGGAGAACTGCGCAGGCACGATGACATGCGAACGCGCGCGGACGCCGTTCTGCTGGAATACATCAAGAAGCGCCGCAACGAACCGCCCGGCAACGATCTGCTGCAGACTTTGATGGATGCTCGTTACAGCGATGGCCAAGGCATGAGCGATTCACTCATCCTGAGTGAGAGCATGCAACTGCTGGTCGCGGGCCATGAAACATCGTCCAATGCGCTATCGTGGCTTTTTTATCTTCTGAGCTCGCGTCCGGATTGTCTCGAGAGGGTACGGCAGGAATTCGATTCCGTGCTAGGCGAAGCGCCTCTGAACTACAGCGACGTCCCCAAATTCGAATTTACGACTCAGGTCATTTGCGAGGGGCTCCGGCTGTACCCGCCGTTCTGGATGATCGACCGCATGGCTGTCGCCGACGACCGCGTAGGCGACCTCGCCATCCCCAGCGGCTCGACGGTCATTGTGTATGTGTACGGCGCGCACCATGCTCCGCGCTACTGGCAGAATCCGGAAAGTTTCGATACGGAGCGTTTCACCAAAGCGAACGACAAGCTGCGCACGCCCTTCACCTTCCTTCCCTTCGGCGGCGGACCCCGAGGCTGCATCGGTGGAAATTACGCGATGCTGCAGATCCTCATGATTTTGAGCGATCTCGTCAGAAAATACGATTTTCAGCTGGCTCCGGGCCAAACGATCGAAGCTCGCCCGATGGTCATTCTGCGGCCGAAGCACGGAATCCGCATGACGTTCACCAATACCATCGCGCCGGCCCGTTGCATCGCTTAAGACGCGATCCGGTCGGGAACGAACTTGAGCTGTAATGCTTGAATCATTGAGACAGCATGCGTTGGAATTACGTGCCCGAGTTTTTGTACCAAGCCTAGCCGTGCACCGTACCGCTGATAATCTTAATAGCGTCCCACTTGGCATTTCCTTTGATGTCGGCATATTGTTTACCCAGCCAGCCATTCGCCATGCAGACGCCCTCGCTGTCTGTCAAAGTCGGAAAAATTCGCCCGAGCGCGTGCTCTCTTTGGGCAATCAGGGTGTCTAATTTGATTGGTCCATCGTGGTAAGATTCGCAGGAGACCCCGTAGCTCAATTGGAACAGAGCGATAGCCTTCTAAGCTATAGGTTGTCGGTTCGATCCCGACCGGGGTCGCCATCACTTCGTTTGCCTGTCGCGAATGGCTAAATTCGCCCCCACCACGCAGTTGTTTAGCAGCGTGAAGGAACTGGTGGAGAGAATCGAGCACTACGTCCAGTATTCCAACTGCAAAGCCCAGCCGTTCGTCTCGTCAGCCGCGCCGGACTCGATCTTCGCCAAAATCGAACGACTATGTGAACGTGTTTCCGCGGCAGCACATTAGAAGCAGCGAGATAGAGAAGCGGGGAAACAGGAAACCGGAAGCAGGCAACTGAGTTCCGCGTGCCAGACAGCAGCGCAAACTCCTGCGCCGCGCTATAAAAAAAAGCGGAACCGCAACGCCCCGACAGCGCGCGCAGTCCCGCATCCTGATCTTCCGCAGAGAAAAAACCTCAGCGTTTCTTGCGCTTCGCGGCTTTCTTGGCCTTCTTCTTCGCGGCTTTTTTCTTGGGCTTGGCTTTTTTCTTCGCGGCAGCCTTCTTCTTCGGCGTGCTCTTCTTCGCCGCCTTTTTTTTCGGCGCCTTAGCCTTGGGAGCAGCCGCCGGCGACACCTCCGCGTCCGGCTCCTCCTCGATGATGATTTCTTCCACTTCCTCTACCACGTCTCCGTGAGGGAGTTCCGCGCCTTCTTCCCCCTCTTCCTCTTCGTACCGGGGTAGCTCGTCATCTTCCTCATCATGCTGTTTGGCGTGAAACATCGATCCCTCCCTGGGTATCGGACTCAACAAGAACCGTATTAGGCCCTGCGCGCTTATAATCGGAGTGCCGGAAGTTTGTCAAGATGCAAGACCTCGAAAACCTCGGGCAGCAAAGAATATTTGAGGAAACCGCCACAAGGGGATGGTAACAAAAAGTTACAACAACATGTAAACCATGCAGAATTAGCAGTTTAAAGCCACTTCAGGGTACAGCCGCTTTCAACGCCGAATCGTCAAGACGTCCCCGGCCTGCAAAGGCCGCTCGCCCAGAAATGAGTTCGCCTGGCGAATGCTCTCGACGCTGGTCTTGTAAGCATGCGCGATCGAATACAGCGTTTCCCCCTGCTTCACATGATGCTCCACAGTTGCGGGATTGTCGCCAGCACTGGTCGCTGCCGCCGAAACCTTGCGCACCTGGACCGCTGCATTCCCGTTCGCAGCAGGATGCACAGCAGACTTCGCAGCGGCGGAGGAGTGCGAAGAATCATCAGCTGAACCCCCAGCATAAATCTTCAATCGCGAGCCGCGCGGCACGCTAGCCCCGTGAATATTATTCCAGCGTTTCAATTGCGAGACGCTCACATCAAAACGTTCCGCGATTCCTTCCAGCGTGTCGCCGCGCACCACGCGATAATGCACCAGGCGCACCGCCGGTGGCGCAGCCGGCACGTTCAACATGAATCCCGCCGGCACCACCGCGTGCGCTTCCAAATGATTCGCGGACTCGATCGCCGGCACGGTCACGCGATAACGCCGCGCAATGTCGGAAAGCGTTTCGCCCTGCTCCACCGTGTGCAAACGCCAGCTCGTCCACTTGTCCGCCGGAACCTGGTTGATCACGTTGAGCAGTTTTTCGCCGTATCCCGCAGGCAGCCTCAATTCGAAGTTCGGATCATTGGGCGTGACGCTGCGCAGCATCTCCGGATTCAACTCCCGCAAATCGTCCAAGTCCGCACCCGTCGCATCCGCCACCAAACGCAAATCAATCGCATGAGCCGGATGGATCACATCCACGGGCGCCGGCTTTTCCGGCTCCACCTGCACGCCATAAAGCGACGGGTCCTTCGCCACCAAAGCCAGCGCAATAATAATGGGCACGTAATTCTGCGTCTGTTTCGGCAGCGCGTGACGCTTTTGCAATTCCCAGAAATCCGCGTAACCGGTGCGCTCGACAGCCTTCACCACGTTCATCGGCCCGGAGTTGTATGCCGCCATCACCAGATACCAGTCGCCGAACATATCGTACAAATCGCGCATGTGTCGCGCCGCCGCGCGCGTGGCCTTTTCCGGATCGCTGCGCTCATCCACATAATAGGTGCGATCCAGATCGTATTCCTCGCCGCGGAACGGCATGAACTGCCACAATCCGCGCGCCCCTGCGCGCGATACCGCCGTCGGCTGAAATGCCGATTCCGCCTGCGCCAGGTACATCAAATCCTGCGGCACGCCTTCTTCTTTCAGCACGCGCCGGATCATATCGTTGTAACGTCCGGAGCGGTCCAATCCGTGCTCCACCGTCGCGCGGCCCCGCGTGGTCGTAAAGTAACTCAAATATTGCAGCACCGAATCGTTCACCGTCAGCGGCAGATCGTGGGGCACGCGCATCAATTCTTTTTCCGCCTGCGCCGCGAGCCGCGGATCCCCCGGCGGCAAAGTCATGTCCGCCAGCGCGTCAATCGGCGCGGGCGTCCCGGTGTCCGCTTCTTCCTCGGCGGCGTCTTGCTGCGCGCTGCGCTCGTAGGAATGCAGCGTCTCTCCGATCTGGTCAAAAAGATCCGAAAGCCGCGGATCGGAATCCACTTGAAAGCCGCTCGCCAGCATCAAATCCACCGCGCGATCGTAATCCGCATGCGCCTTGTCGAAATCACCGGATTTGTATTCTTTCTGCGCGGTGTTGAAGATCACCTGCACTTTGTCAATCAGCAAGTCCATGCGGGGGCGAGTGTCGTACAAGGAAGCGAGCGATACGGTGTGCTCCGGAAAAGGCAGCGATTCGTGAACGAACGCAGGGCTCGGAGCTGGAGTCGCAGCCGGCGGCCGCGCCTTCACTTGCTTGCTGGATACGGTGTCGTCGCAGCCCGCGAGCGCGAGAATTCCCACCGCGGCAATTCCCGCCCAGCCCAACCAGCGCACTCGGCTCGTCGAGCCAATGACCCTGAGCTTCATGGTCTTCGTCCGTCCTTGCGACGCGCGATACCTCTCCGCAGGATTCTACGAAGCAACTTCGGGTCCGTAGCAGGCTTCATCCAACGCGGCGCCGCGTCGTTCACCCCCTTTCAGGGGTAACGGGAATCTTACGAACTACCAACGCCCCGGTCAATGGCCTTGCCGTACCAGCCATTGTCATACTCGGGACATCGCCCATCCACCCCGCCCTTCCGTCGCCTGCGATCCCCACCTGAAACTCATCGGCAAAAAATCAACTTCCTGTCACCTCCTCCACTCTATCGCCTTTCCCAGCACATTCCAATTTGCGTATTCCATTTTTCCGAACACTAGTAGCCTTGCCCGTAACCCGTCCCACAGCTCATAGAAAGCCCGTTACATTCTCCCATCGCTCCCACTCTATATTGTTTGTAATCATATATTTAATAACGTTACAAGCCTTTGACACGCTCTGGCTATCCAGCTGCAATCGCCACTTCATTCATCGCATGTTGAGGCAATCGCGCTGTCCGCGAGCATGCCCGACAGCGGGAGGGGGATCGGCATGAATGTTGGTCGCCGTCTGTTTGAGGTCATTGGCACTTTCTTCATCGTTTTGGGAATTCTCGCTGCGCCGTCGCTGTTGCAAGCTCAGGCCTCGGCTTCCATTAACGGCACTGTCACAGACGTTTCCGGTGCCGTGGTCCCCGACGCTGAAATCAGCGTTTCGAACGAGGCGACGAATGCGACGCGCGCCACTCGGACCGACACGACGGGCACCTACTCAGTTTCCAGCCTTGTGCCCGGAATATACGACATCACCGTTGCGAAAGCCGGTCTCAAGACCATCAAATTTGCAGCTGTGACGCTCACCGTGGACCAAGCTCTGACCCTCGACGCCAAATTGGAAGTCAGCGGCACGTCGGTAACCGTGACAGTCGAGGGCACCGACATCGCCCCCATCGACACCACGGATTCTCAGGTCAGCAACGTCGTGGACGAGAAACAAATTGCGGCGCTTCCTTTGATCCTTCGCGATCCCTATCAGCTCGTTCTCCTCACGCCGGGAACCACCTACACCAATACTGGATCCGGCGGCTTCTCCGTTAACGGTGGCCGCGATCGCAACAACAACTTCATGCTCGACGGAACGAACAATAACGACCCTGGCGTCCCTGGCAGCGGACTTCTCACCTTGAACCCCGACGCCACCGAGGAATTTCGCGTTATCTCCAACAGCTATCTTCCTGAGTTTGGCCGCGACTCCAGTGCCGTGGTCGATCTCATTACCCGCAGCGGAACCAATGAGTTTCACGGCGATGTGTACTACTTCGGCCGCTGGAACGCTCTGGGCGCCAGGGACTTCTTTAACGGTCCCGACACCGGCAGGCAAAGCCCCTACGTGCGCAATACCTTCGGCGCTTCCATCGGCGGTCCCGTGGTCAAGAACAAGGTATTTTTCTTTTTCAATTACGAAGGCAACCGCTTCGCCACAGCCACCACGGCGGTCGCCACCGTCCCGGACGCAGCGTTCAAAACTGGAATTTTTACTTACACCGATCCAAAAGCGGGTCCCGTCAATATCAATGTCAGCACGCCAGGTTCGGCGAATAACGCCTTTAAACTTGCCTTGGACCCGCAAACTCAGAAAATTCTAAATTTCTATCCCGTCCCCAATGGCCAGGATGTTGTCGCTGGCGTCTCATCGCAGTTTTTCTTTGGCGATACAGACCTTCTTAATGCCAGCAATTACTTGGGTAAAGTCGATTTCAAAATTAGCGCCAGAAACACCATTAGCGTGCGTTACCTGGCGAATAAGTCCACCGACAACGGCGGGAGTACGAATGTTCTTCCGGGGCTCGGTGGCGATGCCTTCTCGGGGCTTACGCAAAGCCTCAGCGGCCATCTCGCCACCACACTTTCGCCCACCATGCAGAACGACTTTTATGCCAGCGGCAACCGCTCGTTCCAAAACTTCACTTGCAATGGCTCGAATATCATCGACAGCTTGAGCCTTGCCGGCGTTGATCCTTTTGGCCGGGGCCGCGATTTTGCATTGCCGGGCTTCACCACCGTCGGTTGCGTGACTCTGGGCGATAGCAATGGTCAAGATCGCCCCTTCGGAACCTACACGATTGGCGACAATATGACCTGGATCAAAGGCCGCCACACTGTCAAATTCGGTTACGAGTTCAGCGACAACTATTCCAACGATTTCGACGATTTCTCCACCAGATCAACTCCGAATTTCGCGATTTTCACCAATACCGGCACATCCGCGCTGCAAGCTGCCACTCCTTTTAGCAATCCGACGGTTCAGGATGCGGTTTGGGGGCTGCTCGGCGGCGTGTTGAATGAATCTCAAACGCAGCTATACAACACTGCCGGGACCCGCATCCCGAGCGATGAGCGCGGTTTCCGCGAACGCGATATGTCTGGCTTTGTTCAAGACCAGTTCAAATTGAAGTCCAACTTCACGTTAAACTACGGCCTGCGCTACGAATGGGATGGAGTTCCTTGGGTTGTGCGGGATCAACTCACCAGCGCAACGCCGGAAGCTCTGGCTGGGCCGAGCCCGATTCAGTTTGTCCAGGTCACCCGTGGCGGCTCCAACCCCCTGTATGTCAATGATGTGAAGGGATTCGAACCTCGGATCGGATTTGCGTGGGATCCATTCAAGGACGGCAAGACCTCCATTCGCGCCGGATTCGGGTATTTTCGCGATCGCCAGTTCTTCAACCTCACCGGCGACACGCGCGCCAATCCGCCGTTTTCACTGCCGTTCGTGAACACGGTATATACGGGAGAAAATCCTACCAATACGAATCCTGCAACTGCGGCCGACCAGATCTCTAATATCCCCATCCCGGCGACTCAGCCACCCCCAGCTTCGACGCTTTCCGATTTTCCCGCGGCCGACTCGCTGGCTTTCCCAGCCACAATTAATCCGCAGTTTCGTGTTCCCTACGTGCAGCAGCGAAACTTCGGCATCCAAAGGCAATTGGGAGGCCACTTCGTGGCAGAGGTCAATTACGTCGGCACCAAGGCCAACCGTCTGCTCCGCGTAATTGACGGGAATGCGCCGCAACCAGCGCTCGTCGCCCAATTAAGGGCGTTCTGCCAACCCACTAATCCGCTCAACACCATTGGATGTTTCGATTCACCAACCGCCACGCCGCAGCAGGAAAGCGTTCAAGGTGAGGCGCTCTACATCGGGCAGCAATTTGACCTGCTTCCGTTCAACGCCGTGAACAATAGCGCTGCTTTCCACTCCAACGAAGTGTCCAGCATTGCCCAATCGAACTACAATGCCCTGCAGACTTCGCTGACCCGGCAGTTCTCCAAGGGCATGTCGTTCCAAGTGAACTACACTTGGGCGCATGCCATTGACGATGCCAGCGACGCCTTCCTTCCGCAACAGCGCCAAACGGTCTTTCCGGCTAATTCCTTTGAGTTGAAGCGAGAAAAAGGGAATTCATCCTTCGATGTACGAAACCGCTTGGTGTTCAACTATATCGCCGAGCTTCCTTACGGCCGCGGCAAGGATCGCTTGAACAGTGGGATTGTCGGCCGGATTCTGGAAGGATGGTCGTGGTCGGGCATCGGCACGGTGCAAAGCGGATTTCCCATCGACATCTTCGCGCCTGGAATAGACAGCGATGGTACCGGCGCAACCCAGAGAGCCTCTTTCAGCACGACGCCTACAGTCGTTCCGGTCACAGCGCCCATCACCCAAACCGGACCGAACGTCGGGTTGTTCGCGTTCCCGCTATTCGGTGGCCCGGGAAATGTTCACCGCAACACCTTCTATGGTCCGGGCTACAAGAATCTTGACATGGTCATTGCGAAAAATACGAAACTCACCGAGCGTTTCATCGTGGAATTCCGTCCCGAATACTACAATGTCTTCAACCATCCCAACTTCCAGCAGCCCGATAATTTCATCACCGACGCGCTTTTCGGGCAGTCTAGTCTTGAAGTCGGGCGCAACGACGGCACCACCGGCGCAAGGCAATTGCAGTTCGGAATGAAGCTCCACTTCTAGCTATTGTTCGAGGCGGGCTCGGCATTCGTGACGTTTCTCTGGGGCGCGCGCCAGGTCCAGATCGGCGCGAAGTTCAACTTCTGATCGAGCCGGTCGAACCGGAATTGGCACTTGTCGCGGCGGATGCAGGCTGCCGTTGACGTCGAGCACTCCAGTCGTGCGGTAGGGGCGCTGCTTGTGAATCGCCCTGCAGGGCGATTCATCCTCGGATCCCGCAGTGCGGGACCGAAGGGCTGCGCCCCAACTTGCCACAGCGTCAGCCTAATCCAGTGTTCTCGCTTTGGCCTTTCTCTGCGCACTCTGCTTTTCCGCTAACAAGCTCACGCGACTCAAGCAAGCGCCTGCCGCAAATCCTCGATCAAATCCCCCGGATCCTCCAGCCCAATCGAAACCCGCACCGTCCCTGGCTCTACTCCCGCCGCGCGCAACTCCTCGACCGACATACGGTAGTGCGAAGAATACATCGGCAGCACTACCAGCGACTCCACGCCGCCCAAGCTTACCGCCAGCAAAAACACTCGCGCGCGATCGCAAAAACGTCGCGCCGCCGTCAACCCGCCCTTCAAATCGAAAGCCATCATCGCCCCAAATCCCTTCATCTGCCGCTTCGCCAGTGCATGATCCGGGTGCGAACCGAGGCCCGGATAATGCACCCGCGCCACCTTCGGATGCTTCTCCAGAAATCGCGCGATAGTCAAAGCCGTCTCGCACTGCCGCCGCACCCGCAGCTCCAGCGTCTTCATCCCGCGAATCAACAAAAACGCCGCCTCCGGATCCATCGACCCGCCCAAATAAATAATCATGTCGCGGATTTTTTCAATCAACGCGTGGCTGCCCGCCGCAGCCCCTGCAATCACGTCCGAGTGTCCCGCCAGATATTTCGTCGCGCTGTGCAACACCAGGTTGAAGCCCAATCCAAGCGGCTTCTGCAGCACCGGGCTCGCAAAAGTATTATCAATCAGCGAAATCAGATCCCATTCTTTCGCGAAAGCGATCGCCTGGTGCAAGTCCACCAAACGCAGCGTGGGATTCGTGGGCGTTTCGATGTACAGAACCTTCGTTCGCGGGTTCACCAGCCGCTCGATCCCCGCCAAATCCGTCTCCACATGACGCACCACAATCCCCATCCGCGGAAACACGTCGCGCATCAGCCGGTAAGTCCCGCCGTACAGCGCCTGAGTGGCAATCACTTCATCGCCGGTCTTCAGCACCGCAAGCAGCGCGCTGGAGATCGCGGCCATCCCCGAAGCCGTCACGATCGCCGCTTCCGCTCCTTCCAGCGCCGCGATTTTCGCCTCCGCGACCGACAGCGTCGGGTTCCCATAACGCGTATAGATGTACGCCGGCCTTTTCCCCTCGGCCCACAACTTCAATTCTTCGGTATTTGCAAAAGTGAAATTTGCGGTTCGCGCGATCGTAGTTCCCACCGGCGCGCTCAGATGAAATTTGTTTTGTCCAGCGTGAATTGCAATCGTCGCATCCGCCAATCGGCGGCCCTGCGCAGGTTTTTTCATGGCGAGTCAGCTTGCCGCAGCTGGTCAAAGAATCGCAAGCTCCAATATGGCGGAACGAGACGCGCCGCCACTTCCCGCGACGACGCGGTTGGCAAAGCGTGCAGAGTACGCAACAATGGCTGGCGCCGCGCCGCACGCGTTGCATCGCTCGTTCGTCGACTCAAATTTTCCGGAGCCCGCACCAATGCACGTAAACGTAACACCCTCAGAAATAGTTTTCGGTTCCTGGATCCTGTTCGCGCTGTACTGGCTTGTCGCCGCTTTCGGCGTAAAAAGAACCGCGAAGCGCCAGAATCCCGCCGAGCGCATGCTCTACATCGTCTTCATGGCCGCCGGTTTCTTCCTGCTCGACCAGGAAAATCCCATTTGGGGCCCGTTGAATCACCGGTTTGTCTCCGATCAAGCGTGGCTCGCCTGGCTGGGCAGCACCCTCTGCGCCGCCGGGGTCCTCTTCGCCATCTGGGCTCGCCGCACCATCGGCAAAGACTGGAGCGCCGAAGTGCAAATCAAACAAGGCCACCAGCTCATTCGCTCCGGCCCCTACGCCCGCATGCGCCACCCGATCTACACCGGCCTTTTGCTCGCGACGTTCGGCACCGCCCTCCTGGTTGGCGAATACCGCGGCCTCCTCGCCGTCCTCGTGTTCCTCGTCGGATTCACCCGCAAAGCGCGCAAGGAAGAATCGTTCCTCGCAGCCGAATTTGGCCCGGCCTTCGAAGAACACCGCCGCCACACAGGGTTCTATCTGCCCCGCTTTTCCTGAAGATTCGCGGCTTTTTCCGGCTTGCCAGGCAGGTTTCGCCTTCTATTTGCTGGTGTTTTCGCCTACACCTTCGCCGGAAATCCCTTCGCGGCCCACTTTCCGTGCCATCATAAGGCTATAGCCTTCACCCCTTTCGTTGTGCCTTTTCAGTTTTGGTGAGAGGAAACCGTGAGCAACAAGCTCAGCGCTGTGCTGATTCTGTGCATGTCCACTGCGGGCCTGTCAGGCTGCGATTTGCTGCGAGTCACAGGACCCTGTTTCGGCGTAGGCTGCCCAGCGGGCGCCGCAGGCCGCGGCGGCCAGTACAAACAAGGCCAAGGCCCCAAGGCGCAAAACGCGCCCGCACCAGCGAACTCCACGAGCGCGCCAACGCAAACCGCAGCCGTGCAGCCCAAGCCCGATCAGCCCAACGGACCGGCACAGACTGCGTCCGCATCCACAACGCCGCGACCTACTGCAGCGCAATCGTCAGCAACGCCAACCGCAACTATGCAAGCCACCACCGCACAACCGGCGCCAGCGCCCGAGGCTACCGCCGAAGCCAAACCCTCACCGCTGCATGCGATCGGTGAATTTTTCGCACACCTGATCCCGCACCACAACTCGGGCGCGAAATCCGGCGCCGCCGACTAAGCCGACGCCGACCGCCCATTCTCCTCGCCGGCCTCGTCGCCCGCATGATGCGGTTTATGCGCCGCGATTACTTTTTCCGCGATCTCATTCGGCACGTAATCGTAATGCGAAAATTCCATCGAATAACTTCCGCGCCCCTGCGTCAACGAAATCAATTCATTCGCATAGCTCAACATTTCTGAAAACGGCACCAGCGCCTTGATCACCACATTCCCGGCGCGCGCTTCGCTGCCGCTGATTTTTCCGCGTCGTCCGCTCAGATGCCCCATCAAGTCGCCCGAATACTGATCGGGCGCGTACACTTCCACCTGCATGATCGGTTCGAGCAATGCCGGCCGCGCCTGCTTCATCGCCTCCTTAAACGCCAGCGATCCGGCAATCTTGAATGCCATGTCGCTGGAATCCACGTCGTGATATTTTCCGTCGTACAAACTCACGCGGAAATCCACTACCGGAAATCCCGCCAGGTAACCGCGCTCGGCCGAATCCCGCACGCCCTTCTCCACCGACGGAATCCAGTTCTTGGGAATCGCTCCGCCGAAAACGTCATCCACGAACTCAATCCCCTTGCCGCGCGGCAGCGGTTCCAGCTTGATGCGGCACAATCCAAACTGCCCGTGTCCGCCCGTCTGCTTCTTGTGTTTGCCCTCCGCATCAGCCTTCGCGCGAATCGTTTCACGGTAGGGAACTTTCGGCGGATGAATCATCAATTCCACGTGATAGCGCTTACGCAGCTTCGCCACCACCACCTCAATATGCTGCTGCCCCGCGCCGCTCAACAAAAATTCCTTCGTCTGCGGATCGCGCCCAAATCGCAGCGCCAAATCCTCCTCCAGAATTTTGTGTATCGCCACACCAATGCGGTCTTCGTCCGCGCGCGTTTTCGGTTCCACTGCAAATGTAATCGAAGGCTCCGGAATACGCGCCGGAGCGCAAAATATCTGTGCGTTTTTGTCTCCCAGGGTTTCGCCCGTGGTGGTCTCCTTCAATTTCGCGATCGAGCCAATGTCGCCCGCGTGCAGCTCGCCCACCTCGGTTGCCGTTTTCCCCTGCATCACTTGGATATGTTGAAATCGCTCCTGCGAGCCTCGATTGAAATTCGTCAGCGTTGCATCATTCTTCAGCACGCCAGACATCACCTTGAAATAAGTGATACGCCCGGCAAAAGGATCCGCCAGCGTCTTGAACACAAAAATGGATAGCGGCCCGGAATCGCTGATCACGCGCTCCACCGTCTCGCCTTTGTGATCCCCTTTTTGGACGGCGGTTTTGTGGCACAGGATCTTCCCGCGCGCCGCGGGCGATGGAAAAATCGCCACCATCAGATTCAGCACCGCGTCGCTTCCGATATTGTGCAGCGCCGAGCTCAGCATCACCGGAAACAGCCGCTTCGCCAGGACTGCCTCGCGCAAGCCCAGCACCAGATCGTGTACCGGCAGCGTGCCCTGATCGAAAAATTCCTGCATCAACGCGTCGTTGCCTTCGGCCACCATTTCCACCAGCGTCTCGTGAGCTAGCTTCGCTTCGTCTGCCAGAGCCTGCGGAATTTCCTCTATTTTGGCGATTCCGTTCCCATCCGGCGTGTAAATCAGCGCCTTCATGGTGATCAGGTCCACCACGCCGCGAAATCCTTTTTCCCAGCCGATCGGCAATTGAATCGGCACCACGCCGCGTCCGAAAACCCGCTGCACGGAATCCAGAGCACGCTCAAAGCTCGCCAGGTCGCGGTCCATCCAATTCAGCAGAAACGCGCGCGGCAAATCGTACTCCGTGGCGTAGTCCCACACTTTTTCCGTGACCACCTGAACTCCGGCGGCCGCATCCACCAGAATCAGCGCAGCATCGGCCGCGATCAGCGACGATTTGGTTTCGTTGATGAAAGTCGAAAAGCCCGGAGTATCGAGGAGATTAATTTTCGTTTTTTCAGGCTGCGCCGGCGCCTGCCATTCGGCATACGCGACGCCGGTATTGATCGAAATCTTCCGCGCCACCTCTTCTTCGTCCCAATCCGTGGTCGCCGATCCTTCGGTGACTTTCCCCAGCCGCGGCGTCATTCCCGCCGTGAACAATAACGACGACACTAGCTGGGTTTTCCCCGTGTCGCCGTGGCCGACAATGCCAACGTTGCGGATCCATTCAGTGTTGTAAGGTTTCATTTTTCACCTCGGTGAGATTAAACGGCTTGCGGAAAAGTTTTGCCGGGCGCGCGGTGATGACTCTTGTAGCGGCCGGTTCAGTTTTATCGAACCGGGCAGTCGTTGA
>Ga0210393_10002428_pt1 | contig 15328 bp, 15 predicted proteins | sample IncBWC27OmetaG_FD_160068 | JGI IMG/M metagenome (GOLD analysis project Ga0210393, IMG submission 160068) | Forest soil microbial communities from Barre Woods Harvard Forest LTER site, Petersham, Massachusetts, United States - Inc-BW-C-27-O ... | reverse complement strand
GCAGCCGCTCATGCTCGTCGCCTTGGCGGGCGCGTTGCTGATTCTCTTGGGTATCGCACTGACCGGCGTGCAGCTCGCCGTGAGTATTCGCCAGCGCGAACGCAATCGAGATCTGACCGGGGATCCGTGGAACGGCCGTACACTCGAGTGGTCGACTCTGTCCCCGCCGCCGGTGTGGAACTTCTCGCAGCTACCGCAAGTGGACCGCGCAGACGCGTTCTGGGCCATGAAGCAGCAGCGCGCAACTGCAAAGGATCCGAATCTCCAGCGGACCTATCAAACGATCCACGTCCCCCGCAACAATCCGACGGGCTTCTTTCTGGCGTTCTGTGCCGTACTGCTGGGATTTTCCCTCATCTGGCACATCTGGTGGAGCGCGGGGTTAGGTCTTGTCGGCGCGATCGTGGTTTGTCTCAGGCAGGCGTGGTGCACCGATGGCGAAATCGAGATACCCGCGGAGAAGGTCGCGGCCTTTGAGCGGCTCCACGGACTAAAGCAGGCGGCGGTATGAGTGCCACCGAACAAGCGCTGCTGAGCGGCGATGCGGTGCCCCTCTCACTTCGGGGCCCGGCGCCCACGCGTGTGGTCGCGGGCTACGGCTTTTGGCTGTTCCTCCTTTCCGACATCATCATATTTGCCGCGCTCTTTGCCGCGTACGCGGTGCTGTCGGGCGAAACCGCCGGCGGCCCGACCGCCGCCGATCTGTTCGATAAGAAACATGTGCTGATCGAGACCGCGTGCTTGCTGGCTTCGAGCGTCACGTGCGGGTTCGGCTCGCTCGCGGTGCAGAGCGGGGATAAATCCTCGACGTATTTTTGGATGGCGATCACTTTTATCTTCGGTGTGACGTTTCTGAGCCTCGAGGTGAGCGAGTTTAGTCACATGCTCAGCATCGGCGCGGGGCCATCCCGCAGCGCCTTCCTCTCGGCCTTCTTTACGCTGGTGGGCACCCACGGGTTGCACGTGACCCTCGGCTTGTGCTGGCTGGTTGTCATGCTACTGCAGGTGGCAACGCTCGGATTCCAGCCGATGGTCAGCCGCCGCTTCTTCTGCTTTGGCCTGTTTTGGCACGCGCTCGACATCGTTTGGATCGGCGTATTTACCATTGTCTACTTGGGAGCTCACCTATGAGTACCGAAATCGAAGCTCAAGGCGTGGCCCCGGGTGTCAACGTCCACACGCACGGCACGCGCCGAAGCTACCTGATCGGATTGGGGTATGCGGACGCTTTGACGCTGGCCTCCTTTTGGGCCTCCTCAACCGACCTGATCTATTCGCCGGGCGTCCCCATCCTGCTGGGAGTTCTCGCGATTGCGCAGATGGGGGTTCACTTGGTGTTCTTCCTGCACATCTCGAGCGCGCCGGACCAAACCAACAATATTCTGGCGCTCGCCTTTGGCATTTTCGTCGTGGGCCTGCTGGTGTTCGGGTCGATGATCATCATGGCTAATTTGAATCACAACATGATGCCCACGGATCGACTGATGCAGCTGCAGATGCAACGGTAGCGTTGCAGCGGAAACCAGTCACCGCCCATGGCGATCGCCCCCGATGATTCGCTGATAACCGGTCTGTCCCGGCCGGCGTGGCGCGAATATCTTGCGCTCACGAAACCCAAAGTGAGCTTGTTGATCGTGTTCACGGCGATCGTCGGGATGGTTCTGGCCTCGCCGGGGATGGTACCGCTGCCGGCCTTGGTGTTCGGCACGCTCGGAATCGCCATGGCGTCGGGCTCAGCGGCGACGCTCAATCACATCCTCGATCGGCGCATCGATCAACGGATGGCGCGTACGCGGCGGCGGCCGCTGGCGACGGGGAGCCTGCGGACGAAGCAGGCCTTGGGCTTCGCAGGAGTCCTGTGCGTGGGGTCAATGCTGCTGCTATGGCTGTCGGTCGGAAGCCTGTGCGCACTGCTGACCTTCGGCTCACTGATTGGCTATGCGGTCATTTATACCGCCTGGCTGAAACATGCGACGCCGCAAAACATCGTCATCGGCGGCGCCGCGGGCGCCGCGCCGCCGCTGCTCGGGTGGGTCGCCGTGACCCACTCCATCGATGCGCAGGCCCTGGTGTTGTTCCTCATCATCTTTACCTGGACTCCGCCGCATTTCTGGTCGCTCGCGATCGCGCGGCGAGAGGAGTACGCGAAAGTGGGCATACCCATGCTGCCGGTGACCCACGGCATTCCGCACACGCGCCGACAGATCCTGCGCTATACGGTCTTGCTCGTGGCGTTCACGCTGATCCCGGTGGTCATTGGCATGAGCGGATGGCTCCACCTGGCGGCCGCGCTGGTGCTCAATGCACGCTTTCTTAACCTGGCCATGGCCCTGCAGCCGGGCGTGCGGCCCGACCTTCCCCTGCGCACTTTTCGCTACTCGATCACGTACCTGATGGCGCTGTTTGGCGCGTTCATCGCCGATCACTATTGCAGACTGGCTTTCACCCATTAGGGGGATAGGACTGCCTCAGACCTCGCGTCAATCTCGAGGTTGCGGGCCAGTCCATTGCCCCCCTGTATAAGACGGAGATTTCAATGAGCAAGAAAGTAGCGCAAGTCGTTGTCGAGACCTTGCAATCAGCCGGCGTCAAGCATTGCTACGGCATCGTAGGGGACACGCTGAACCAGTTCGCCAGCAGTCTGAGCCGCAGTGACATTCAGTTCGTCCACATGCGCCATGAGGAAGCAGGTGCCTATGCGGCACAGGCCGAAGCGCTCTTGATGGACCGACTGACCGCGTGCGCCGGCAGTTGCGGACCGGGCAGCCTGCATTTCATCAACGGGTTGTACGAGGCGAATCGGAATCGTGCGCCGGTCATCCTGATCGCGAGCCAGGTAGTGCGGCGCGAGCTTGGCTTCAATTTCATTCAAGAAGTGAATTTCGAAGACGTCTATCGGGGCTGCAGCGTCTTTTGTGAAATGATCTTGACCCCGGAGCAAGCACTGCGCAAGACCGTCATGGCGTGCCAGGCGGCGATCTCCAAGCGTGGGGTGGCCGTTCTTATTCTCCCCGTGGACGTCGCGGACTCCGATGCGGTCAGCGAGCCCCCGTTTCGTGTCCATGCCAACAAGCCGGTCATACGACCGAGTGACGAGGATTTGGATCGGATCGCGACGCTGCTGGCGGAAGGCACGAACATCACGATTTACGCGGGCTCCGGTTGCGTAAATGCCCACGACGAGGTGGTCGAGCTGGCGCAGCGACTCAAAGCGCCGGTTGCGCATACCTCGCGCGGCAAGGATCAGATTGAATACGACAATCCGAACAACGTGGGCATGACGGGCGTGATCGGGACGGAGTCCGGCTATCACGCCATCCTAAACTGCGACACCTTGCTGCTGCTCGGCACCGATTTTGCCTGGCGGCAATTCTATCCGGATCACGCCAAGATCATCCAAGTCGATATCGATTCGACCCACATTGGCCGTCGCCATCCAGTCGAGCTCGGCGTGGTCGGAAATATCAAGGACACGCTTCAGGCACTGCTGCCGCGCATTGAACAGCGCAAGGACGCCACGTTCCTCAATACGTACGTGGAACGTCACAAGAAGGCGCTCAAAGCGCAGGCGGGCAGGGCTGCTCCCGGTCCCCGCGGCAAGATTCCCGGCCAATATTTGACGTCGATCATCAATCGGGTCGCCAACCCAGATGCCTTGTTTGCAGCCGATGACGGGACACCGCTGGTGTGGATGCTGCGAATGGTGGAGGCGAACGGCAAGCGCCGCATGTTCGGCAGCCTCCTGCATGGAACCATGGCGACCTCGGTCGCAAATTGCATCGGATTGCAGAAGGCGCAGCCAGGTCGCCAAGTCATCGCCCTGGCCGGCGACGGGGGTTTTAGCATGTTGCTCGGCGATGTGATCACCACCGTACAAGAGAATGTGCCGATCAAGATTGCGATCTACGACAACGGCAAGTTGGGATTCGTGGAGCTCGAGCAGAAGGGCGAAGGACTGTTGCCGGTCTTTACGGATCTTAAGAATCCCGATTTTGGCAAAGTCGCGCAAGCCATGGGCCTGTGGGGCAGGACCGTCACTAAAGCGGAGGACCTGGAAGGCGCCGTGGCCGAATGGCTCGGGCAGCCGGGGCCCGCGCTGCTCAATGTCAAGGTCGAGCCGATGGAACTCGTGATGCCGCCGCACGCCGCGCCCGAGAATGTCTATGGAATGGCCATGTATTCAATCAAGGCGGTTATGCATGGTCAGGCGGGAGATGTCTTCGAAATGATCGGCGAGAATCTCTAGGCCGGGGCCCGGTTGGTGCCTTGGTGAACCCGATACTCATTTGTCGCGATTGCGACACGGTGTATCGGACGATTCCGTTGCGCCGGGGCGATGTGGCCCTGTGCCGACGCTGCGATGCGGTTCTCGCGCGCTATTTTGGCGCGAACGCGGAGACTGGATTGGCGCTCGTCTGCGCCGCGGCGATCTTTTTTGCCATCGCGAATCTTACGCCGATCTTGTCCATCGACGTCGCCGGAATCGAGACCAAGGCCAACATCTGGTTTGCCGTGCGCTCACTGCAGCAGGGCTGGATTTCAGTCGCTGCTTTGGGGCTCGCGATCACAACCTTTCTCGTACCGGCGGTGCAAATCGCGCTTCTGTTCTGGGTGCTGCTGTTCGCGCGCAGGGGGCGCCGGCCGCCCGGCTTTGGGCCGATCATGAAGCTGCTGCATCGGATGCGTCCCTGGAGCATGACGGAGGTTTTCTTGTTGGGTGCTTTGGTGGCAATCGTGAAACTCGCCAATTGGGTTCCGATTACCGCCGGGGCCGGCATCTGGGCGATCGCTGCCTTGACGGCGGTGCTCGCGCTACTCGGGCGTTGTGACCCGGCGTCGTGGTGGTCGATTGCCCCCGCGGTCAAGACATGACGGCGCTCCGGCAATCATTCGAACTCGGCTTGAGTCTTTGCCGAACCTGCGGTCTTGCCGTGTCCCGCGCATCTCTCGAGGTTGATCGGCGCTGTCCGCGCTGCCGAAGTCGAATTGAGCACCGCAGGCCCTTCAGCAACGAGATGACGCTCGCCTGGCTGATGGCAGGAATCGTGCTATACCTTCCCGCGAACCTGTTGCCCGTCATGCACACCAGCGGATTGCTGGGCGATGAGGACAGCACCATCGTCGGCGGAATTCTCGAGTTCTGGCGCTCGGGGGACTGGGATATCGCCCTGTTGATTTTCACCGCCAGCGTCGCGGTGCCGTTCACGAAGTTTATCGCCATCGGTTTGCTGATTTTCACGGTGCGCAAGAACAGCCGCTGGGAGCAGCACCAGCGGACGGTCCTCTATCGAATCGTGGAATTCATCGGCTACTGGTCGATGCTCGACGTCATCGTGGTTGCGTTGACCTCGGCACTGATGCAGTTTCAGGTGTTGGGCACTGCCGAACCTCGTGCCGGCATCGCTTTCTTTTGCGCCGTCGTGGTCGTGACCATGTTGTCGGCATTGAGCTTCGACCCACGCTTGATCTGGGATCGACCGGCATGAGCGCGGCGCCCCCATCACCTTCCGAAGGGGAGCTTCCCACGCCGGCGATTCAAAACAGACGCTGGATGCCGCGATTAGTGTGGCTGGTGCCGATCGCCGCCGCCGTCATCGGTATTTCACTGCTCGTCAGGAATTGGGCGAATGAGGGCCCACGGATCACGATCAGCTTCCTGAACGGCGAAGGGGTGCAAGTGGGCAAGACGCTGGTCAAATATCGAGACGTCACCGTCGGGCGCGTGTCGGCCGTCGTGTTGAGCGCAGATCACGAAACAGTTGAGGTGAGCGCCGATTTGTCGAAGGATGCGGCGGCCTTGCTGAAGGAGGACACTCAGTTCTGGGTCGTGCGCCCGCGCATCGGCGTAGGCTCGGTGTCAGGCCTCGATACATTGCTATCGGGCGTGTATATAGGCATGAAGACCGGTACGGCCGCGCGCCGTGAGCGTCAGTTTGTCGGGCTGGAGAATCCGCCCGCGCTTGCGCACGGTCCGCACGGACGCGAACTTACGTTGCGCGCCGCCCGCGCCGGATCCCTCAACATCGGTGCGCCGGTGTATTTTCGGCAGTTTCAGGTCGGGCGCGTGATCGATGAGAATTTGCTGCCGGACGGTAGCACGCGGGTGACCATATTTGTCGAGGCGCCATACGATGGCTTCGTGAAGCCGGTGACGCGTTTCTGGAATGCCAGCGGCATCGACGTCAAACTGGGCGCCGATGGCCTGAACGTGCAAACGGAATCGCTGGCGGCGCTGCTTGCCGGCGGCCTCGCCTTCGACGATGGGCCGACCGAAGTCGTGTCCGCGGCCGGTACACCCGGCGATTTCACCTTGTACAAAAACGAAACCGAGGCGATGGCGCCGCCCGATGGGGAACCGCACTATGTCCGGATGCGCTTCGCACAAGCGCTGCGGGGCCTGGAGGTGGGCGCGCCAGTCGAATTCGTCGGGGTAAACATCGGGTCAGTCATCGCCGTGGACTTGGGGTACGAGCGTCAAGATAGATCTTTCCCCGTTGTCGTCACCGCCAAAGTCTATCCGCGCCGTATGGGCGCAGCCTATTCAATACTCGCCGCGCAGGGCAAGACCGAGAGCGAAGCGACGCTCGCTGCGTTCGTGGGAACCTTGGTGAGCCGCGGCCTGCGCGCGCAGCCGCGCTCGGCAAGCCTGCTGACCGGGAAGCTCTATGTCGCGCTCGATTTTCTGCCGGCAAGTCCCCGCGTCGCGTTTGACCCGTCGACTCAGCCGCTCGAACTGCCGACGGTGAACGGATCCTTTCAAGAACTGGAAGCCAATGTTGGCCGGTTGCTGAAGAAGGTGAATGATCTGCCGCTCGAGCAAATCGCGGCGGATTTGCATACGGACTTGAACGACTTGCACGAAACCTTGAGCCAGCTGCATGGCCAGGTGCTGCCGAGCGCCGTGGATACCTTGGCGGCTCTGCATGGCACGCTGGACTCCGCCGCGCGGACGCTGGACGTGGAATCGCCCCTGCAACGCGGTCTCGCGGAGACCTTATTGGAGAGCCGCAACACCTTGCAGGCGGTGCGTGAACTGGCCGACTACCTCGACCGTCATCCCGATGCGCTGTTGCGCGGCAGACGAACGCAGAAGATGCCGCGGGAGCCTGCGACCTTGACCTCGGACGCCAAGCGGTGAAGCGCTTCTATCTACGAATCGCTGTTGTATGGCTCGTGAGCATGGGAGTCGGATGTACGTCGGCGCCGATTCGTTACTACACCTTGACCCCCACGCCCGACAAGACTTTGCCTGCTGCGGAGACGACGCCGACCATCGACGTGCGAGTTCTCCATATCCCGCCGCAACTCAACCGTGCTGAGCTGATGGTTCGTACCGGCCCGACCGAGGTGACGCTTCTCGAGAATGAGCGATGGGCCTCGCCGCTGAAAGATGAACTCAAGGATGCCGTGCGCCTCGAGTTACAGCGCCGCTTAAGCCGCTCGACCGGACTGCGCGCCGCTTTCACCAAGCTCACGCTCGACATCGACGTACAGCATCTCGAGGCGGAACTGGGGCAGTACGCGTTGCTCGAGGCGTCCTGGAGTGCAACCTTATCCGCCGCGGGCCCGCCATCCGCGGGTGCGCGCGTAACAACCTGTACATTCCGGTCGGACGAAACGATCCATGCCGGTTACGCGGGCATGGTTGAAGGGTATCAACGAGAGATCGCGGCGCTTGCCGACGCCATCGCCGCGGAGTTGACGAGCCCTGCGAGCGAGATCGACGCTTGCCAAAAATCGATCGAAGGTTCAGCCGCTGGGTCCGGCTCGGACGCCCACCAGATCTACCAACGCGGAGTTCAATATGTTTCGCCGAGTTCATGAGATCAGGTCAATCCTTGAGTTTCTGCGCGAGCGGGCACCGCACTACGGCCCACTCGCCAGAGATGATTTGCATAAGTTCCGCGACGAGATCGTCAAGGCATCCGTGGGCGCGAGCATCTCCGCAGCCGCGGGCCTTATCTTCGCCTGCTTCCTGTCGATCGCCGTGATTGTCTCGGCATGGGATGGCCTGCATCGGACCGCGGTGGCGTGGGCGGTGTGCTGCGGTTGGGGCGTACTCGCGCTCGGCGGCTTATGGTATGCGCGCAAGGCCGTTTCCGGTCCGCCGCCGTTCAAACTCATGGCGGCCGCGCTCGCGCGCGATTACACGAGCCTTCTGGCGGTGGTGGAGCGAGAAGAACACTAGGAATCAAAACGTGAAAAAACAAAGCAATCAAGGCCGCACAGCGCGTTGATATGAAGGCTGCATGTACACGCCGCGCACGCCGATACGTGAAGGTCGGGCAACCGATCAGGGATTAAGTCCCGCTCCCGAAATGTCAATCGCGCCCATGGAAAGCGCCAGCGCCGCGGCGGCGGTGTGTGCATTCGCACGCGCATCTTCAACTTGCGTGTCGCCTTGGACGACGGCATTTTCCTCGGTGGCAAGATCCGTATAGGTTCCGACCCCCTGGCGATATGAACGCAGCGCCGCCTCGTAGGCCGTGTGCGCGGCCTGGCTCAAGACCGTGGCGGCGTCATACTCGGCCAGGCTCGTCAACAATCCATTGTATGCGCGTACCACCTGTTGCGAGGCGGAGTCGCGCGCAGCCGCCAATTGCTCTTGTGCCTCCCGCGCTTTGGCGTCGGCCATGGAGATGCGGCTTCGCCGCATGCCACCGTCAAACAGGGGAACACTAAACGATAAGAGAATGCTTTGTCCGGGCCGGTCAATGCTCGAATAAGGACCGCCGTCGGAGTTGAGCGAACCGATATTCTGAAAGGCCTTGCCCGACAGTTCAATCGTGGGATAGTAGGATCGCCGCTCGCCTTTCAGAGCCGCCTCGGCCGCATCCACTTTGCCGAGCGCCGCGATGACATCCGGCCGGTGAGCGAGCGCTTGATCGACCGCCTTGGACACGCTGTCGGCCGGGGCGGGCGGTAGCGGCAACTCTGCGCTATCCATGACATCGATTTCCGTTGCCGCAGGCACGCCGAGGGCCGCAATCAGATTGGCGCGCGCGGTTCTCTCGGTGCCCTCGGCCGCCGCCAGCGTATAGCGTGACTGAGCCGTTTGTCGCTGCGCCTGCGCTACCGCGACCACGGTGGCAAGACCGTTATTCTGCTTCGCGACAGCCGCTTCCTGGGTGGTCAACGCGGTACTCAAGGCCTTCTGCGCGGCATGCAGCTTGCCGCGCGCGGCGCCCAAATCAAAGTACGCTTGCGACACATCAAAGATGAGTTTCTGATGGGCGCCGGTGAAGGTTACGTTGGCGACAAAGGAATCCGCGCGCGCGGCTTGCACTTGGGCGGCGCGCTGACCGAAGTCGAACAGCAGCCATTTCAGCGCCAGTGTGGGAATGACTTCGCGCGTATCGGACACGAAATAGCCCGCCGGTACCAGATTTCGGGGCATCGGTAACGGCGTGTGCTGAAACCCGCCGATTGCCTGCAAGGAAAGCTGCGGAAGATACGCACTTTCCGCGAGGCCAATGGCCGCGGCCGCTTCGCGCGCGGCTTCCCAAGCCTCACGCGTTTTCGGATTTGCTCGTTCCGCCAGGTCAACCAGCGCGGGCAAATCGTACTGCTTGTGCGGAACCACAAAACCCGTATTGCCGAGGGCTGCGGCTCGCTGAATCGCCGAATCTGGAATCGCCCACGGTTGCTCGGGGCCCGGCGGCGCCTGCGCGATCGCCGGCTGCGCGCCGAGCACGCCGGCAGTAAAAGCCAGCCCGAACATCGAGCGCTCAATGCGCTGCCGAAGCAACATGCTGAGCCTCCAATTCGAGTTGTTCGATGGCGTACTGCCCTAAGCGGGCGTCGCGTTCCACCGCGGTCGGCAGCAAAAAGTCGGGCGCGGGACTCGGGAGCACTGACCCGCCGCTGGAGACGTTGTCTGCGGCAGACTCAGCCCAGGCTGCCAGCCGGGCAGTGGAAGCGGATTCGGCATAAGGGGAAATCGCATCCGTGGTGACCACGAACGCCGCCCCCGCAAGCCGTTCGACACTCGCGACCGAGGGAACGTTGAGGCTTTCGCGTGTATGGCTCGGCAGCATCCGCAGCTCGAAGAGCGTCAAGGTGCGCAGGTGATCGGCCCGCGCCAGTGCTTGAACGGTGCGCAGGCGAGCGTCCCCGGCATTGCGCGGCCGACGGATCACTTCGCCAATCGCGCGCAGCGAATCGGCAATCGCAGCACGAATGGCGGACCGGGCCGATTGAGGCCACAAGGAACTGAAAATGATCGTGATCACGATATTCCCGAGCAGAATGCCGGCGACGCGATCGCGAAGCACCGTGAGATCCGTCGCCGGTGCGTAACCTTGCAAGATCCCCAAAAAGAAGGCGAAGGCGATTTGCATGCCGGCGTAGGCGAGCAGTTCACTGCTGGTCGAGACCCAGGCGGCGCCCACCGACACCGTGAAAACCAATAGACATAACTGGCCGATATCCGTGAGATGCGGGAGTACAAAGACGATGCACACGCCGGCAATCAGACCGCCAATCACGGCCCCGGAGAGTCTGAGCAACAGCTTGTGCACGGTCTCACCGAGGCTGGAGAGGGCGACAAAAAAACACGTGACAATGGCGGTACGCATCCCGGGCCAGGCGACGAGCGAGTAGATGGCGTACGAAATCATGACCGCCATCGTGGTCTTCAAGGCAAATTGCCAATGTGCGGGATTGCTGAACGCGTCGGCGACGAAAAGTCGCCGGGGCGGGCGATGCGCTTGGGTGTTGTCGGCCGGGGCCGCGGGGCGAACCAGCGTGTCCCAAAGTGCGGACAGCGCGCTGCGCACGCCAATCACTGCCGGGGATGGTTCGCCGCTCGCACCGACGAGTTGCGCCGGCGGCGGCGGGGGATCCTGCGTCGCTGCAGCCGCGCCCGATTCGATGACCTGTCTGCAGGCTCGCAATCGGCGCGCCAGCTCTTCTTGAAGATCTGCCGGTAGTTCGTCGGGAAGGGCCTCGAAGATCACCAGCGTATCGACAAGTGCGCGGATCACCGGCACCGTGATTCGGCCGGCGCGCGGCCCCTTTTGGGGGTTGTGTTGCGCGATCTCGAGCAAGGATAGGAGCTGTGCGCGCCATTCAGCCAGGTACTTGCGGTATTCGCCGTTCGCCAGCGAAGTCTCCAACCCGCTCAGGACCTTGCGCACGCTGCGGTTCATGAAGGTGAGCGCTCCCTGGCCGAACAGCAGATTGACGATGATCGTCACCGCCACCGGCACGAATATCACCACCCAGGTCCACAAGGTCAGGTGTGTCAGAGCCTCCGGGCTTCGCACGTCGTCAACCACCGACTGCAGCAAAACGATCACAAAGCCGGCCAGGAAGGAGATGGGGCCCAGCGCAAAGGTGCGCGCGGTATACATGGCCACAAAGGTCGCCACCGCCATGAGGGGCAGTCGCAGCGCGGGTTCGGACGTATCGATAAGCTCCAGGCCCAGGACCAGGACCACGGCGAGGGTGGCGGCGGCCAAGCCGCCGAGAGAGGTCGTCACCGTGCCGCTTTTCTCATCCTTGCTGATCAGAAAGCCGATATAGGCCATGTAGGTCGGTTGGGGTATCTGAAAGACCATCGCGATGATCACCGTAATCGTGGCGCCGCTGGCGATGCGCGCGACGGCCGCCCAGCGGCCCTCTCGCCACGCCAGTTCGACGGCGAGCACTTCAAGGAAAGGACGGGATCGTTGCGAGTCAGCGAGCGCCGTCATGATGCACTTTGACGGATGCGGTTAATCCCACGTGCATGGCGAAGGGGGGCGGGCTATCGAGCCGAACCCAGACGGGAAATCGCTGCGCGACCACGACCCAGTTGAGATCGCGGCCGACGACGGGAAGGCCGGGGCCGCCTTGATCCGTCGGCTGCACGCCGGCGCCCAAGCTTTCCACGCGCCCCGCAAAAGCGCTGTTGCTCTCGGACATGGTCCACACCGTCGCTCGATCGCCGATGGCGATTCGCGGCAATTCGGTCTCGCGAAAGTCGGCGACGGCATACCACGCGTCGGACTTGATCAGACTGAAGAGCGGGTGACCGCCGACGGCAAAGGTGCCTTCGGCAATTTGCAATCCGACCACCTTTCCGGCAAACGGCGCGCGCAGCGTGGTCAAATCGTAGTTGCGCGCGGCATTGGCCTCCGCCGCTTCCGCGCCTTGCAACTGAGCTTCCAGGCTCAAGGTGTCGCCCACCGCCTGGCGGGCCTGGGTGGCGCTGCGGGTGAGCTGTTGGAGCGACGCTTCGGCGGCTGCCTCGTTGGTCTTGGCCTCGTCCAACTGCTGTTGAGTCACGAAGCCGGGTTTCACCAACGGCTCCAGGCGCCGGCGAGTGTCCTGGGCGTACTTCAGCTGGTCGCGCGCCCTTTGTACCTGGCTTTCAGCCGCTTGCACGCCAGAACCCTGGGACGTGACTTGCCGTCCCGTCAGCGCGATCTGTGCTTTCAGCGCAGCCACCTGAGCGCGTGCTTGCCGCAGTTGAAATTCATACGGCGCAGGATCGATAACGAGCAGCGGCGCACCCTTTGCCACGTCTTGATCGTTGGTCACGAGGATCTGGACAATACGTCCGCTGATCTCCGACGCCATTTGTGCGCTGTAGGCAAAGATGTATGCATCATGCGTGCGAGGGCGCCGATCGATCGCGAAGATGACGAGAACGCCGAGAACGATGGCCAGTACGATGGCCGTGATGGCAATCACTTTGCCGCGCAGAGATTTACCCTCACTCATAGGCATTCTTCATGACAGCCAGATCAACCACATCGCGAAGGTGCCTGCGCAGGCAATCGCTACCATGACGACGAACGGGACGGGCAGTTCCTCGAGAAGTCCCGAGGCCTTGAAAATTGCGCGTGCGACCAGTGCCAAGGCAATCCCCACCAGCGCGCAAACCATCCAGGACGGAAAATACGAGCCCAGAATATTGCGCGAGGGTGCGCCGTCGCAGCCGGCCAGTAAACCCAGGATGCCGGCCGCGCACCACAGCCGAGCCGCCCGGGCAAAGCCGTGTGACGCGGCCTGTTCCGGAGAACTCATCGCGATATTCATAACAGACAGTGTCATCGGTTTATCCATCGCCAGCAGTCCCCCCTTTGGGGGAGCGACCTGAGGGGATGCGAACCTTCGAGGCCCGGAAGAGCGCAGGGAATCACTGGGCCGCGGCGCTAGCGTGGATTGCCGAAGAATTCCCGAATGCGATGCAGTAACGATTGGCGGGCACTGTCATCGGTTGCACGAACCGCCACGACTCGATTGAGAATCGCCAGGCCGCGGCGCGCGGCCTGATCAAACTCGCCATACAAGTCGGAATTGGCCGCGAGCAGGGGCTTGATGACATTGCAGTCGAGTCCAAAGAGCTTGCATTGGGTGCGGGCGATGCACGCGGCGGCATAAGGCGCACCGGTCAGGAGACTGACCTCACCGATGTAGTCGCCAGCCCCAATAAAGCCGGCCGTCTGCTGACCGGAAAACTCAGTCTGCTGTCTGACCTCAAGGATTCCAGAGGCGACGATGAAAAGCGTCGCCTCCGTTGCCCCTTGCGCGAACAGTACTTCGCCGGGATCGAGCGATCGCGGCTTGGCGTGGGCGGCGAGTTCCGCCAGTTGCTGAGCGCTGAGGGCTTCAAAGAGCGTGATGTCTTTGAGAAGCGGCAGCATTGCAGAAGATTGGTCCGTCCCTTCATCGGGTGTTCGTCCATTTTGGGCGGCGCAGGAAAAATAGAGTCCCGAATAGTAGAGTTGCCGCCTCGCATGGCGTAGCAGTTGATCTTTGGTCGTTGAAAGATGTTCGGTATCAGAGACCGAGAAATTCACGCGATATCGGCATTCGGTCGCCCCCAAGCGGGTCAGCGCGGCACTCGAGAGCGGCACGGGAACAATAGTGGGGCAGAGCAATGTGGCCTGCTGTAGCGTATCGATGACGCGCTCGGGATTGGCGGCGGCGGGACACGAGAGTTCGATGAATGCGGAACGAACGCGAGTCGGAAAGCTGCGGTTCACGATGTCGGATTTCGCCACCACGCTGTTGGGGACGATCGCGACGTCATCGCCGTCGGTCAGGATGCGGATCGAGCGCCAGTTCATCTGCACCACCGTGCCCTCGGTCTTGTCGCCGAGCGAAATACGATCGCCGACATTGAAGGGTGCTTCGATGCCGAATGCTATGCCGGCAAACACGTCTGCCAGTGTATTCTGCAGAGCAAGACCCAACACGATGGCCAGAACGCCGGAGGTTGCGATCAGTCCGCCAATCGGCAGCGCGAGCACGGAGATCAAGACAACCGTGACCGCGGCGGTGTAAACCGCGGCGGCGGTGAGATCCGGAAACAGCCGTGCCTCGCGCCATCGGCGGTTGTGGTTGAGCGTGAAGGTCATGACTGCAACGAGCACTCGGGCGCCGAGCAGCCACCATATGCCTGCTACAGCATGCAGCCACAACGGCGTGGCAGCGGCTGGCCCGGCGTTGCCCGGTAAGGGAGGCGTGTGATGCTGAAACAGTAGGAGGCTCGCGCCTGCAAAACACACGACGTCAAACAAGTGGCGAACCCGCACAGCGAACGGGCGCAGCGCGATATAGCTGACGAGGACGAAAGCAAGGATCAAAACAGGCAGTAGAGCCGACGTCATGGTGCGGTGCCGCCTAATAGGGCGCTTGAGCGGCGCGCGGTGATGTGATCGTAGTGCATGCACGGCTCTGCCTGTCTCCCCCGAAAGGGGGGAGTCCCCTACATCTCACACTGCTGTAGCTTCCCGGCCAACGATTTCCGTGGCTGGTAGGTGTGCTCATGACCGATGTCGCCTCGATTGGAGGTCAGGAGGATCGAAAAAACGTTCATCAATTCCTGATGCAACCGTTTGTGGACTACAACATCTCGCACGGCTGGTATTTGGCCAGTTCCCCAATCATCACGGCGAATTGGAAAGCTACCCCGGGTAATAAATGGACCGTACCGATAGGCGGCGGCGGCGGGAGGATCTTTCACATTGGCCGGCAGGCTGTGAACACCTACATTCAGGCGTTCGACAATATCGTGCAAACGCATGATGGCGGCACGTGGGCCCTGCGCCTGCAGGTTCAGCTGCTCTTTCCGAAGAAGTAGATCATCAGGTCTGACGACCGAAAAAATTTGCCCTGAATTAGGGGGGCTCCCCCATCTGAGGGATAAAGATCTCTTAACCAGACGCGCACCATAACGCGATCTTCAGCTGCGTCCTTTCAACGGGTTCCCCTTAACATGCTGCACGGATTTTCTGTTCCTCTCACGCCGCAGGGAAAATCTGCCTTGGTGTCGCCGCCTCCGTGGCATTACTCGAGCGACTGCCTCGTCATCGAATATTGGACCGATCCAGCC
>Ga0210393_10002426_pt1 | contig 15332 bp, 11 predicted proteins | sample IncBWC27OmetaG_FD_160068 | JGI IMG/M metagenome (GOLD analysis project Ga0210393, IMG submission 160068) | Forest soil microbial communities from Barre Woods Harvard Forest LTER site, Petersham, Massachusetts, United States - Inc-BW-C-27-O ... | reverse complement strand
GAAGCCGCTGAGTCCCTGCGTCGGGGGCCTCCCACCGGCGCTTTGCGCGTGGGCGGGTACCTTGAGCAACCAGACGAAAAGCGGGATATAGATGAGCGCGTTGATGCAAATGCCGACGGAGGCGCCGAAAATCTGCAGCAGGGCGTCGCCGACGAGCGGCCCGACCAGAAATCCCAGATAGCGCCCGGTCACGAAGATTCGCACTGCGCTCGGCAATTGCTCGAGGGTGACGAGCCTGTGTATCAGGACCTGCGACGCGGGTATCCAGAGCACGCCCGCCAGACCGTGAATCACCAGCAGCACCATCACCTTCCACACCGCCGCCGTGTCCGTCATGAACATGACGCCCCAGCCGATCGATACGCCGACGAACAGCAGCATGCCGGCCTGAATGAGCCGGCGAATGTCGAATCGATCCGCCAATCTGCCGGAAAAGGCGCCAAAGAATAGATAGGGTACCCAATGAGAGACGACTGCGAACGCACCCAGCGCCGGCGAACGGAATTTCTGAAACATCACCCAGTAGCTGATGACGTGTTCGATGTTGTCGGCCATCATCGCCGCGGTCGCAGTGATGAGAAAAATCCGATAATCGCCGTTGGCGAACAGGGCGAAGGCGCGCGGCTTGCGGGAGGCCGGACCCGCGGAGCGGATGTCGGAGTTCAATGGAATTGGGTGCCTCGATGGCGTCGGTACCCCCGGATTGTAGCCGAATCCGCGAAAGGCTCGCCCGATGTAGAATAGGCACATCGGATTCGGGCCGACACAAGAAAAATCGAGGATTTCATGCGCGCATGGGTGGTGGGGTTGGTTTTTCTGGTGGCCGCGCCTGTCTTTGCGGACGAGGGGTTGTGGACTTTCGACGATTTCCCGTCGGGCGCGGTCAAGCAGCGCTACGGGGCCGATATAACACCCGCCTGGCTCGACCACGTGCGTCTGTCGACGATTCGGCTCACGAATTGTACGGCGTCCTTCGTCTCCCCCGAGGGCCTGATCCTCACCAACCACCACTGTGTGGAGTCCTGCCTCGCGGAACTGTCGTCGAAGGACAGGAGCCTGGTGCAGTTGGGGTTCGCCGCGGCGGATCGAAGAGCCGAACAGCGATGCCCCGCCCAGCTTGCGGATGTGCTGGTCGGCAGCGAAAACGTGACCGATGCCGTCTCCAAGGCCATCGCAGGATTGAGCGAGACGGCGGCCAATGATGCGCGCAAGAGGACGCTGACCACCATCGAGCAGGCCTGCGAACAGGCGAGCGCCAGATCGCGCTTTGGAAAGCTGCGATGTCAAGTGGTGACTCTGTATCAGGGAGGCCAGTACTTTCTCTATAAGTACAAGCGCTACGATGACATCCGGATGGTATTCGCGCCGGAGGCCGACATTGCCTCATTCGGGGGCGATCCGGACAATTTTCAGTTTCCGCGCTGGTCGCTCGATTTCTCGATGCTGCGCGCCTACGAGAACGACAGGCCCGCGGCCACGCCGAATTATCTGCAAATCAATTTCGACGGCCCGGTCGCCGATCAGCTGGTGTTCGTTTCCGGCCATCCCGGCTCGACCGCGCGTCTGCAGACGCGAGCTCAGCTCGAATTTCAGCGCGACCTGTCCCTGCCCGTCACGTTGATGCGGGCCTCGGAGCTGCGCGGCCGGTTCATCCAATTCGGCACTACCAACCCGGCCGACGAACGCATCGTGCAGGCGCCCCTCAACAGCCTTCAGAACGCCATCAAGGTTCGCCGCAAGGAACTCGACGCCTTGGATGACGACGCTTGGATGGCCGGCAAGACCGACGCCGAGGAGAAGCTACGCGTCAGCGCCCACCTTGCGGGCCCCGATCCTTGGCGCGAGATCGAGTCGGCTTCGGCCCGCGAGCGCGCGCTCTACCTCGAATACACCTTTCTGGAAATCGGTGCGGGGTTCAACAGCGCGCTGTTTCGCGACGCGCGGCTGCTGTTGCGCGGAGCGGACGAGCGCGCGAGGCCCAACGCCGACCGCTTACGCGAGTTCACCGATGCCTCGCTGCCGCTGATCCAGCGCGAACTGTATGCGCGTGTTCCCGTCTATCCCGAGCTCGAGGTCATGACACTCTCCTTCTCGCTCGAGCGCATGCGGGAATGGCTTGGCCCCGACAATCCGGTGATACGGAGGCTGTTGTCGACGGAATCGCCGGAGGCCTTGGCCGCGCGGCTCGTTGCCGAGACCAAGCTGGACGATGCCGATGTGCGCAAGCAATTGTGGCAGGGCGGGAAGACGGCCGTGGATGCGTCGCTCGATCCGATGCTGGAAGTCGCGCGGGCGATCGACGCAGATGCCCGTGCCGTCCGCAAGCGCTACGACGACGAAGTGGAGGCGCCGATAGCGGCGGCGGCGCAAAGAATCGCGGCGGCGCGATTCAAGGTGTACGGCACCAACGTCTACCCGGACGCCACATTCACGCTGCGACTCAACTACGGTACGGTGCAGGGGTGGATCGAGCACGGCGCGCCCGTGCAGCCGTTCACCCACCTCGGACGAGTCTTCGAGCGGGCCACCGGTGCGTCGCCCTTCAAGATACCCGATAGCTGGATGAAGGTGAAAGGGCAACTCAACATGAGCACGCCGTTCTGCATCTCGACCAGCAACGACATCGTCGGCGGGAACTCGGGCAGCCCCTTGATCGACGCCCAGGGTCGAATCGTCGGCTTGATGTTCGACGGCAACATCCACTCGGTCGCCGGGCACTTCTGGTTCGATGCCACGAACAATCGCGCCATTGCGGTCCATCCGGCGATCATTCGCGAAGCGCTCGACAAGGTGTATGGAGCCAAAGCTCTGTTGACAGAGCTGAACGCGAAATAAACTCGCCGCCGCCCGCCCCGTCAGGAATGCCGCGATTTCTCGATCAGCGCCATCACCTGCTCCCACGCCATCGGACCCTGGTGCATGGCGAAGACGGTATCGACGATGAGATTTTCACGCTTCACCGCCTGGGAAACCTCGTACATCAATTCGGGATCGTAGAGCGAGCCGTCGTCATTCAATGCCAACGTGTCGCTCGCATACAGTAGCTTGCGCTCGGGAAAGTAGACCATGTATTGCCGCTCGGTGGACGCGCCGCGCAAGGGATAGAGTTCCATCCGGTTTGCACCGCTGCCGAACTCCACCTTGCCCGCCACCACCTTCCACCGCGCCTTGGAATCTGTCGATTTCTGCAGGGCGTCGGGCTCTATCGTGTGGGGCGCGCTCATCATCCGATCGAGCAGGGGTTGGTTCAAATCGAGGATGTAGACCGGCAGCCGCTGTGCCACCGCCAGCCGCACACCCCCGGTGTGCGGCCAGGAATCCGAAGTCGACAGAACGGCATTGATCGGCCGGCCCGGGTAGCGCTTGTGCACTTCCCTGATCACACCCTGCATGTAGAGGCTGGAAATCGGCGCCTCGAGAATGACGACTCCGTCGGGCTCCTTCACGATGGTCGCGTTCCACGATCCGGCGAATAGGTCGATCCCCGGAGCGAGTGCCGTGGCCTGCTTGGCGACGAACGGGCGATTCCATCCCGGCGAGGCCGCGCTTTGCTTGACGGCACCCGCGGTCATGTCGAATGCCTTTTCATCCAACTGAACGTTCAATTCCACATCGAGCGCCTGCGTCGAACGCCAGAGGGTGTCGTTGCGCTCTTCGACCCAGTTCGTGGGATAGGAAATCCCCTCGACCAGCTTCCAGTTGTCGAAGTAGATCCTCTGTTGCACATCGCCCCAGAAATACCAAAAGTCGTGAAATGCCTGAGTTGTCTCCACGGCGTCGGGCAGATGGTTGAACGGATTGAGCAGTACTCGGACCGGGATATGCCGCCAACTGAAGGCCACCACCGCGTGGAAGCTTGAACGCAGATTCTCCGGTGCCTCGTAGTGCAAGTCGGTCGCACCGGCCGCGGTGAGCAAGACTCGTGCGGGGCCCAATGCCAGCGCCTCCCTGGACGCGTCCAGATCACTGAGCGAACAGGGCGAATCTCCGAATGTGGTGTGATATACCCCGCCGTCCGGGCCCGCCACCAGGGTCGTATCGGAGTCGGATTGATTGCGATCGGATTCGGGCCATGTCAATTTGGTCTCGGCGAGCAGCCGTTGATTGGCAAGGTCCAGGGTGACGCGCCCGCGCTCGTAGGATGCGATGAAGGGCGACTGACGATATGACTGCTCCATCAGCAGCGTGTGGCCCACCGTCTGCAGGCGCACGCTCGTCACTTGCTGCAGGCGCTCTCTGCCGCCCATCGCTTCCAGCGCCGCAGTAATGCACTGCTGCGGACTCTCGTGCTCGCATCCCGGAGTCTCCAAGAGCTTCACATGCGGACGTGCGTGTGCAGGCGCATGCGTGCCCGCAGCCATGCACAACCCCGACAAGGCCGACGCTGCGCTCATAATGACTGCGACTTTCCACATGCGGCTCTCCCTTCCAGCGACGGTATGCCCGCGGCAGCGGCCTCGCCGCCATCCCTCGGGCAATATAACCTCTCGAATCGAAGGCACCAAGCGTCGCCAAATTTGGGCAATCCCGGAAGCCCCCCGCACCCTAGTGATATAGGAATGTGGTCACGACGCTCTCCGACGCCGTTGTGGTGAGGTTGGGATCGGCGCCGCCGGCCGACGCATACCAGTATCGCCGTCCATCGGTGGCATAGGTCATCAGAGTATTCGGGTCGGTGACGATTCGTAAATAGCTCGTCGACCAATAGTGCACGGTCTGGCCCCGCGGCAGCTTCAGATTGTGCGTCAGCTGCTCCAACCATCGGCCGAGGGGCTCCTCTTGCGGCGTTGCGTGCAGCACGATCTCGACGCAGGACGGCGCGGCTGAGTCGGCCGTACACGGCACATTGCGCGTATAGGCGAATTCCATGTCATTGGGCAGCAGGACATTGTCGACGCCGGGCATGATCAGCGCCGCGGACATTCTGTACCACACCCCCTGATCGAGCGTCGCGCCGATCCATGCGCCGGTAGCCAGGCTGTAGTCTTCCTCCGCCTTGGCTTCGATGGCATCTGGCGCGAACGCGGCGTCTATCTCATCGCCGGCGTGCACCGACAAGCGCGCGGCGATCTCGCGCGCGGGCGCCCGACCGCGTATCAGCGCTCGCGTCGCGGCCGAAAGCTGTCGCGCAGCCTTGCGGGAGTCCACCACCTCCAGTAGGTCGCCGTTGTGGCTCACTACGATCTCCGGATGCTGCCGAAGCGCACGCGTAAATAAAATCGCCAGAAGGCTCAGATCCGCCGCCCCATTCGACTTGACGTCGGCGTCGTTCACGGCGGTGATCGGTCCGTAGGATTCCAGCCACGGGCCGTAATTCTTGCGAATGTGAACCTTCGCGGATGCGGCCCCGGAAGCGCGATTGACCTTGTCGGCTGCGGCGCGGCTGAGATCCAATTGGATCTGCGCATCTGCATCGCAAGGTATCCAACCAAACTTCAATGCCACGGATCGCTGCGGGAAATCCTGCATGCCGCCGCCGGCTGCGGAATGCACTGCCGCCCCATCGCCGGACTTCCAGCGCATCAGCAGCTGGTTGTTGTCCTCTGCATCCTGGTGAAAGCCGTATTCGCGGTCCATGTCGATGGCGATCTGAAGCGCCGCGATGGACAGCTCATCGTCGCCGAGCAGGTGGTGCGCGCCGGCGGCATTGAACTGCGAGACGACCGCAGACCGATAATCCAGGGCATCGCGGTAAAGCTCCACCGCGCGCTGAGCTGCCCCAAGAGCCTCGCGCAGTTCCGAGTCGCGGCTCGGCGAATTGCTTCCGCAAGAGGCGCGCGCCAGATGTATTCGATATTCGGTGTTCTCCGCGCGTGCCCGGCCGCCGGGAAGTGCGACCGCAAACGCCGGTTTTGCGCCCACCCCGTCGAGAATGGACTGCGCCTCATCGAGACGCTGCTGACAATCGTCGCCCGCAGATCCCGCCAAAACGTCTGCATACTCGAGGCGGGCTGCCAGTGCGGCGGGAGCGTTGGGATCGATCATGTCGAGCGCGGCGATCGCATCCTCGAAGTCCTTCGGGCGGGGCGACTCGTCCGATGATTCAGCGGCCGTCACTGTGAACGACGCCGATCCCAAGAGAATGGCGACCAAAGCCGCCGAGATTGGGCGAAAGGCCAGCATCGGGCCGTCGCTACCGCGCGGCCGCTCCGGCTGTTGCGGAAATTGAAATCAACCGGCTGGCCGGCCTATTTTTAGGTTGGTCGGCGCCTTGATTGCCCCCCCGCATGGTAGATTGGGGCTCACAATAAATTCTTCGTCTCGGTCAAATCGAAGAGTCGCGCAAGAACGGAAGGTATCGGCGAATTCAGACGGATTGTTCCACCTATGGTAGTGGTGGTGGTGTTCCGGATTGCCGGGATGCGTCTTATTTGACGCGGCTCCAGGGGTGGTGCGAAGCGCAGTTCTCGCGGCGATCGCGTGGTCAGCGGCATGGTTGCCGACTGCTTGCGAGAACGCGCCTCGGCCGAGGTTCGCCGATCCAAAGCGCCCGCTGTTCGCAAATCCGCCTCCCGACACCGCGTGCCCACCGACTCCGCCGCCATGGCCACCGCCTCCTCCACTGCCTCCATGCGCACCCCCGCCCCCAGCGGAACTGGCGCCGCCGCCCGCGCTGGAAGTCGATGTGCTTGCCGCAATGGCTGTGCTCGATGCGCCGAGTGCAATGACGACGATGAGGAGTGACAGATGCGGTTGCATAAAGCACCTCGAAATGTTGGCTCAACCTCCAGGCTGCTCAAGCTTACTCCGGGTGTCACCCGATTCGAAGCGCGCTACATTAACGTTGGATTTGCCCGAATCTTCCCTGGTACGGGGATCGTCGGCGATTGCCACCGGGCGCGTACTCCACGCATCCGGCTTCGCGATCGAGAATTCGGGCATTCGGTGCCTGGAATTTCAATCGCTTATCGCGCGCACTACAGCGGCTTGGAGCGCCGCCGGCACCGGGGCCGTCCATGAGATTGCGCTGATTCCTCAAAAAGATCGCTGCGCCACGACGCCGGAAACATTAACAAATGATTAAATCTTCCTGCCTGGATGCACCGAAAATGCCTCGGGGGCTGGGGAGATCGCGCATTACTTTTTTGGCTGATAAATATAGTTCGCGAACGCATATCCCCACGGTACGGCGACGATGGGCAAAATCACCCACAAGAACTCCGAAGTAGTCCCTTCCGCCGGCGAACCCTCCAACTTGCCCTGCGACCAGAGGGGATACGCCACGATGAAAAGCCATAGGAGTTTGTAGAATATTTCCAGCAGCACGATGGGCAGCATCTTCAAGGGGCGGATGATTCCCAGGCCCGCCAGAGTCGCGAAGGCTGTCCAGACGCACCACGCGACGGCACTCATCGGCTCCCAGGGTCCCTGGTGGGTGAGAATCTGCGTCCAGGTTTCCTTTCCCAGCACGAAGAACATCAGGATGTAGAGCAGCCGCAGCAGGTAAATATTCAGCCTGCGAACGCCTTCGTAACGGTCGTCCCGTTGAAAAATGGCTTTGGGGCTGAAGCTCATGGCGACATCGACTTTACTCGCTCAGGCCGGCGCCCGTACGACTTTCATCGGCAAGTTCGTGTCCCTGTGGTTGGCCACATCCAGGCTCCACTGGGTCGAGCCTTCCGTCGGGCACCGGCACTCGGTAAATCCCAGCTTGGCGTAGTGATCTTCGACCAGGCGATTTCGCTCGGTCGGCCGATAAGTGCCGACGATGCGGGTGATGCCGAGCTCGCGCGCATGGTTCACCAATTCCTGCAGGACAGCCTGCTCGACCCGCCGCCCAAGCACCCGGCAGCTCATGAGCCACGTGTCGACCAGCCAATCATCCGCGTCGCGCCGGCAGATGATCACACTGATCATCCCGTTGTCGCCGAACGTGTCGACCAGGCGCACCTGAAGCGTGAAGCAATTCGGGTCAGCCTCCATTTCTCCCACTTGTGCCTCGGTGTAGCGCCGGGTGGTTAGATTGAACTGGTTGGATTTGTTGATGAGTTGCGATATCCGCGCCCGGCCGATCTCGTCGAAAGGTTGAAATGTAATCGTCATGCCGAGCGTCTCGAGATAGGCGTCGAGATCGCCGGTGGCGCGCTGCAACGCCACGCGGCGTGCATTGTCCTGATAGAAATCGGCGCGTTTCTGGTCCTCCGGGGAGAACGCGAGCGCTTCGAAGTACCCCGCGGCGAGCAAAGTGCGCACGTAGTACGCCGGGTCCTCGGGCAGCTCCGGCACCGCGACTTCCGGCAGCATGTCGCGGACCAAGCGCCGCTCCGCCGGATTGTCATCGAGGAATACCAGCGATTCGAGCCCGAGAGACAATTCATCGGCGATTGCCCGGATGTTGGTTGCCTTGTCGTTCCAATTCGCCTGAAACACCGCCAGGTGATTCTCGCGCAGCAGCATCTCTGGGTGGCCGCGAAACGGCAGGCGGGCGATCTCATCGCTGTTCTTGGACGATACCGCGAGTACTATGCCTCGCTCGCGAAGTGCCAGCGCCGCACTCTGTACGGCCAGGAATGCTTCGCCTTGCGGATCGCCCTGACCGAGCACGATGCCCTCGAGCCCATCGTCGCCGATCACTCCGCCCCAAAGCGTGTTGTCCAAGTCCAGCACCAGGCAGCGCCGACTCTTGCCGCGCAGCGCCGCGATCAGTCGGCATGTGAGGTCCGCATAGATCGGCAGGTAGGCGTTGGCGAACGGAATCTTGCCTAAGTTCCACAAGGCCGGATCGTGCCATGCAGAGAGTCCGACGGTTTCTGCCAGCCCGGCGACATCGAGCAGCAAGTCCTCCTTGCCCGCAAGGCCGGCCGACAGCTTGCGATTGAAGAGGTCGATCACATTGCGGCGCGTACCGGGAAGGGCCAGATCGAGGCTGCCGAAGCTGGCTTCGACAGGTCTTGCCAGTGTCTGAAGGATGCAGCTCGCACCGGAATTTCTTCGCAGTCCGTCGCGCACCACCCGCAACTCGTCGAGCGCGCGCTCCACCGCAGCGTCAACCGTCCCGGCATCGCCCAGGGGGACATCGAGCGCAAGGCCCCGGTAGTCGAGCGCCACCAGCACCGCGTCGGGGCGCGCCCGATTGACCATCGAGTCGGCGGCGAGCGCTTCCTGCATGAGCTGGCCGTAGTTCGCCTCTATGCACTCGAGCGCAATCCCATATCGCGCCGCCGTGGCAACCAATGCGGGCACCATGAAGTGCGACGTGGCGTTGCTGAGGATACCGAGCCGAAACGGGGTCAGCGAACCGAGCGCGTCGGGGCGTCCTCGCACGACCTCGATCGCGTTCGCAAGTCGTCCGAGTTTATTCTCGTCGAGTCCAAATGACGCGAGGGCACGCACTTCGCGGCCGACCTCGCCCGCGGCGTCACGCAGCGCTCGGCAGCGCTTGGCGAAGTCCTCGGGCGGCCGCGGCAGCCACTGCAGTTCCGTGTACAGCGTTTCGCTCATGCCGATGCCGACCGCTAAGTCACGACCCCCGGGGCCTGCTTGTGCTTCGTCAACGCAACGAGATCGCCGACGTTTTTTAGCCGGCTCATCTCCACCGCCGAGAACTTGACGCCGAATGCCTTCTGCACCGACAGAATCAGCCGTATGTGCGCAAGGCTGTCCCAGCCGTCGACGTCGTTGGCCGTCAGCTCGGGCTTGAGCACCAGGTCATCGTCATCAAAGACCTCGCGAAATATCGAGGTCAGACGAGTGAGGATTGGATCTTCCATACATTTCTCCGTTGATTCCATGACGCTCAAGGTGTGGCCCGTGCTCGCGCAGGGACGCCCGCAATGATTTCGATCACGCCGACTCCGGTGATCCTGTGGAACGAGACCTCGATGCCGTCGAAAAGGAGCGCGGGTTGGGGGAACCCGAGGGGCATTACTTCCATGCCCGCCTGTTCCAGCGCCGTCAGCGACCGTTCGACGTCTTCCGATGTGTAGCAGATGTGATAGATCAGGCTGTCGTCCTGCTTGAGCATGGCGTCTATCGGCGAGGGCTCCGCACCGGGCCAGATGACCTCGACATCGGGCATGCGGTCATGGTGGCGCATCGCCAAGTTGACCTTCTGCAACGGGTCGTAGCAGGTGCTTCCAGCGCGGTATCCGAGATCGCCGAGATAGCGGAAAGCCGTCTCTGGAGACCTTACAGCCAGGCCAAAATGATGGAATTCGAGGCCGTATCGATTCATGGCTGCTCCGCGGCAAGCGTACCGCCCTTCGGTACCCGCGACTCGCGCGCAACGTCGCCGGTCGCGCCGATGATCCCGGCGACCCGCGCCGCCCACTGCGGGGTGACGCGCGGCTTGGGGTGAACTTCATCCGAAAATTCCAGATCGCCGTTCAGATCCATCATCTCCAGGTACGAAAATCCGTCCCTGCCTCCGAGGCGTGAGAAAAGCATTTCCTTGTGCCTCAAATAGTCCGGATAGTGCGGCGAGCGCTCCGCGTGCCAGCGTGGGATCGGCAAGTCGACCAGAACCACCCTGCTGCCCTGCGCCAGTATCCTGTCAATCAGCTTACCCAGAACCGAGAACTGCTCCTCCGCAATCGGTCCGTCGCTGTGCATTTGGTCATGCCAATACCTCAAGTCAGCCTCTCGGTCCGCCGCCGAGACGACGCTGGCGTCGCGTTCGGCATCGGTACGGGACGCAGCCCGGCCGAACAGTCGGTCGCGCAGTTCCTTGCTCGCGCGTCGCGACAGTTCATCGAACACCAGGTACGGATGAATCAGCGCCACACCGAGCGGCAAATCTTCCGAGGGCAAAACCTGTTTCGGCCCATTCTCGGTACGCCGGTAAAAGCCGTAGCGATAGCGCTCGATGTCGATATCGGTGTCGCCTGCGTGCCGATCCGGCGTATCCCATCGGAACCTGTCCTGCGCAAACGTGCCGTACCAAATGCCGATGACGAACGTGGTGCGACGACGCGCCTCCGAACTCTGCAAATCCTGCACGAGATCGACGATCTGGGCGATTTGAGTCATATTCGATCCGCCCACGGACAGATTGTCGACCTCCGCATTCGGCAGCAGCGCTTGCACCTCGCGCTGCTTGAACCCGACTGCCGTGTTCGAGGCGCCGATGATGACTATGCGGGGTGCATCGGGTCTGAGCGCGGCGCGATTCAAGAACACGTACTTCGGGTCGGTCATGAAAATCGTGCTGGCGGCAAGGCCGGAATCCAGCCCCCGTCCTCGATTTGCCGGCGGCACCAATAAATAGGACACCGCCAACAACACGGCATAGATCCCGCTCAACGCGATCAGCACGAACAAGGCCTGTCTCAAGATCGCGCGCATCTAGAATGCCTTGTAAACAAATTCCGGTGCTTTGTGAAAGAACGACCCCACCGCGAAAATCAAGAACACCTCGCTCGCCAAAACGACATTTCGCGTGATGAGTCCGGCGGCACCGGGCCGATCGAGCCGCGGCGCCCAGCCCGCCAGCATGCGGCCGGCATGGTCCACCGCAGGGCCGACCACGGCGGCGCACAGCGCCGTACCGAAGAGCGCAAAGGCCAGCCCACCGACACCCAGCCGGCGCGCCAGCAGCCAGAGCTGATCCATATTGACCCAAAGACCGGTGACCGCCAGCGCAAAGAAGGCGAACATCAGGCCGCGCGCCAGGGTTGCGTATGCAAATGAATCCCCAACCGCCTTGTATTGCTTCTTGCCGAGACGCTGGGTCATGAAGACCTGCCAAAGCTTGTTGAGACTCGCGCCCGCGCCCATAACCAGTCCATAGATCACGAATACGCCCGTCGAGCCATGCCATACTCCCATCACGAAGAAAGTGACGAAGAACGCAATCACCGCCAGGTACGGCAGCCATACCGGCGCCGCCACATGCTCGGCCAGGAATCTCATCAGGGGGTTGAACACGTACGTCTTGAACCATTCCGACAGGGTCATGTGCCAGCGCGACCAGAATTCGAAGATGTTCCGCGCCGAGAACGGCCGATCGAAATTTTCCGGCAGATTCTGGCCCAGAAGCCAGCCGATGCCGATGACGATGTCCATGTACCCCGAAAAGTTGTAGTACAAATAAAACGTGTAAGAGACGGCGCTGGCCGCATACTGCGCGGCATAGCGCCAGCCGGCCATTGGCGTCGCCTCGGCGAGCACGGGGGCCGAAATATTCGCAAATAGATAGTTGAACACCGCCGACACCACGGCGAGCTTGATGAAGCCCTTGATCACCCGATGCATCGCCGAGAAGGCAATGGCCTCGTCGACTTTCCGATCGAGTTGCCCGAGGTTGGCCAGGTATTCATTGGAGCGCTGGATCGGTCCCGACACGAAGCAGAGAAAATTGCACGTGAAATTGAAAAACTTGAGCGGGCCGAATCGCACTTCATCCTCACCGCCGGCGCTGTCGATTACCATCTGCAGAATACGGAAGAGAATGTAGGAAAGTCCTACTTGCAGGTAGAGAAACGGCAGTTCGATCCCGGCGGGTAGAAATGTGTAGCGCTTGAGCACCGCAAACACCGCCACGATCAAAGCGATGGTGCATCCCAAGACCCATGGTTTGCGCCAGCGCGCCACCCACCACGTGGCGGCGTAGCCCAGGATCAGGAAGCCGAGCAATGGAGCAAGTTGCTGGGCCGATTGCACGAAACTCGCGAGAAACAAGAGATTCGCAGCCAACAACACGCACTGCCGGAAAAGGGGGAGGCGCCAAGTGTTGAACGCCAGTACGGTTGCGGCTACAAATCCGAGATACAGGGACGACGTAAAATCCATGCCAATCCTATCGCGCTTCTGCGGCGCCTATCCCTCGAGACGATTGACCTTGACCGACCTGATGATCATGTCGGCCGGGTAGTCGCCTTGAATCAGATCCGAACCCGCGGACAGCCGATCCGGCGAGGCACTATCGATGGGCTGCACGTTCAATTCGTTGTACGGCCATTTTCCGCCCACTGCCAAATTGATGATCAGATACATGTTCTGCTGAAGAGAGGGCGGCGTGGGTTGCTGCCACAACTTTTTCCCGTCGAGCAAGCCGGTCATCGTTTCCGGCGTCCAATCCAGGCCATATTCGTGAACGTCGGCGGAGGGATCGACGTCGAGACCGATCCATTGGCTGAAGTGTCCGGCAGCTCCTTTTGGAAGCAGCACGCCGAAGTGAATTTGTTGTTGATGCTTACCCCATGGCATGGCTTCGAAAATATCGATCTCAGGCGGCCACTGGTGAGATTCTGGCAACAGCCACAGGCCCGGCCACGAGCCGCGCGCCGACGGCATTTTGGCCACGACGCGTATGCTTCCGAAAGTAAACGCAGCACGCGACAGCAACATACCAGAACCGAAACGCCGATATCCACCGACCTGATAAGCGCCCTGTTGCGCCAAACTCAAGAGCGACGCCTTGATGTGCAGGCCGTCAGATTGAATCGAGAATGGATCGTAACGCAAGTCCATCGGAACAGGGGTTCCTTTGACCTTGTCGATGAAGGGGGTGAGGTAGGTTTGGCATTCGCCATTTCCTGCGAGCCAGTTGGTGCCGTCTCCGTAGCTGTCCGGCCATTTGGTGCCGGGCCAGAAAGTAAACGCCCACCGGCTGGCATCGGGATAGAGTCTTTTCCGCCCGCCCGGCATTGTAATTTCTACACCCCGGAATTCATCGTCGATGATATCGGACCGGCTCAATGCAAGAGCATTGTCGGCGCCAGCAGACAGCAGCAATGCTGCGGCCCCGCCCGATGCGGTGTTAACTAGAAAGTCACGCCGGTTCATGGAATGGAACTCCTGTCGATGCTGGCAGTACCCATGATTTGAGCCGAAAACTGCGCAAATGTTCAACTTACTCTCCTGGCTCCCATCATCGTTTTCTCACCGCAATTTGCAAGCCCCGCACGCGCTGCGGCGCCGCTGAAACCTGGACGCGACACCGTTATTTGAGAGACACTAAACCATGCTGTTCGACGCGCCATTCACGCAGAAGAGCGCCAGGTGATCACGCTGATCGTCCCGACGCGCAACCGCGCGCACACCCTGCGGCGGGTGGCGCCCAGCTACTTCGCGCAGGATGACGTGAACGAATTGATTTTCGTCAGCGATGCGGGCGACGACGACACACCCGCGGTTCTTGCCGAAATAGCCCGGCGGTTTCCGCGGAAATCGCTTCGAATACTGCGCAACGAGAGCCGGCTCGGCGCGTCCCAGTCGCGCAATATCGGAGTCGCCGCGAGCACGAACGACTTCATTCTCTTTTGCGACGACGACGAGTATCTCGAGGCTGGCTATGCGCGCACATTGCTGGCGAAGCTTCACGCGCCGAACGTAGGCGCCATCTCCGGGCGCCGCGTCTACATGCTCCCCGGTGAGACCGAATCCCAGGCGCTGCGCCGATTCGGCGCCGGCTTGAGCGACGTCAATCCCTTCCGTGCGCTGATCTGTGAATATGTGAACGGTGCCAGATTCACGGGCGACCTCGCGATTCCGGTTACCAACGCCATCATTCTCACGAGGAAGAGTTTGCTGCTCGAGTTCCCCTTCGATGATCACTACGCAAAAGGCAATGGTTATCGTGAGGAGACCGATTACCAGATGAACCTGTTCGTGAACGGATTCGACATCCGCGTCACGAACGACTGCCACAGCTTCCATTTGCCCCTGTCCGAGGTACGCACGGGAGGTCAACGTACCAGCCGGTTCAAGCGGCTTTATTGGTCGGTCTACTACACCCGCTATTTCTTCGGGAAGTACTATGAGCGCTACGCGCAGCGCGTCGGATTGCGATGGCCGCGCTGGTTCGCGCTCGCGGCGTTTGCGATTTTTAGCGTGTACCGCGAAACCTTGCGCCCGCTGCTCCATGCCGCCTGGATGGCCAAGTTGGCGCGCCGCGCGCGCTTGTCGAACGACTCGTCGCGAGCGGATGCCGGGCCTGAGTCCAGCGGCGCTCGCGAGAGCGTGCTGACCTTCGTCATTCCCTTGCGCCACCCGCACAATTCACCGGATTGGCCGGCCCTGAAGCGCAGACTTGCAGACACCATGCGTTCGATTGCCGGCCAGGACGATGTTCGCTGGCGCGCCATCGTCGTTGCCAATGAAGGCTCGGACTTGCCGCCATTGCCGGACAATTTCAAGGTCAAACAGGTCGATTTCCCCCCAAACCCGATGTTCGAGCAGGGGAACAATGAACTCGAGGCGTTCCGCGACAGCGTTCGTTTGGACAAAGGACGCCGGGTGCTTGCCGGTATCCTGGAAGCCGACAGGACCGGTTACGTGATGGTCGTGGATGACGACGATTTCGTCAGCTGCCGTCTGACGAGCTTCGTTGCCGCTCACCTGGGTGAGAACGGCTGGTATGTGCGGAACGGGTATATTTGGGGCGACGGGGG
>Ga0210393_10002425_pt1 | contig 15348 bp, 13 predicted proteins | sample IncBWC27OmetaG_FD_160068 | JGI IMG/M metagenome (GOLD analysis project Ga0210393, IMG submission 160068) | Forest soil microbial communities from Barre Woods Harvard Forest LTER site, Petersham, Massachusetts, United States - Inc-BW-C-27-O ... | reverse complement strand
CGGCGTTCGGCGTGAAAACTGCGCTTAACCTCCTCGTCTTTGCGGTGTCAATCAGCGTCTGGATCACTGACAGGGAATGTGGTAAGCGAACCGTCCCGGTTTGCTCTATGCTTGAAGAAACAAAGCGGGACGCGCCGCCGAACGCCAAACGCCGAACGGTGAACGCCACTGGAAAGAGGCTCTGGCTCCTGCTAAAATGGGGTCATCAGCAGCTGATTCTCCCGAGGGGTTTATTCGGATTGTTTCCTTGACGATCATGGTCCCTGTACCTAGATACAGGCTGGCTGTCGGGAGATTGGTCGCCGAAGAACGTGAGGGTCAGGACCTTGGACGCAGGTCGCCCGTGCAGCAATGGACTGAAGTAAACCTAAGCAAGACAAAGGCGATTTTGAATGTTTAACGGCCTTCTCGGATTATTCTCGAACGATATCGGCATCGATCTTGGTACAGCCAACACTCTTGTATTCGTCAAAGACCAAGGAATCGTCCTTCGTGAGCCATCGGTGGTAGCGGTGCGATCCGGCACCAGCCAGGTTCTGGCGGTTGGTGATGAAGCAAAGCGGATGCTCGGGCGTACACCTGGTAATATTGTCGCGGTGCGACCACTGAAAGACGGCGTCATCGCCGACTTTGAAATGACCGAGTCGATGCTGCGCCATTTCATCACCAAAGTGAACAGTCGCAAATGGGTGCGACCGCGGGTGGTGATCGCGGTACCGTCGGGAATCACCGAAGTTGAAAAGCGCGCCGTCAAAGAGTCTGCCGCACACGCAGGAGCGCGCGAAGTCTATCTGATCGAGGAACCAATGGCGGCGGCTATCGGGGTTGGTTTACCGGTGCAGGACGCAGCCGGCAACATGATCATCGATATCGGCGGCGGCACCACGGAGGTTGCCCTGATTTCGCTTTCCGGCATCGTATTCAGCCGAAGCGTTCGGGTGGCCGGCGATGAGCTCGATGAAGCGATCGCGGGCTACATGAAGAGAGCCTACAATCTCATGATCGGAGAGAGGACCGCAGAAGAAATCAAGATCAAGATCGGCAGCGCCTACCCGATGGAAAAGGAGGTGGGGATGGAGGTCAAAGGTCGGGACCTGGTTGCCGGCCTTCCAAAGACTTTAACAATCACCTCGCAAGAAGTAAGAGAAGCGCTGCTGGAACCGATTTCGACGATCGTTGAATCGGTTCGCGTCACTCTGGAACGATGCCCGCCAGAGCTCTCCGCCGATCTCGTCGATCGCGGCCTGGTGTTGGCTGGGGGCGGTGCCTTGCTTCGTGGTCTTGACAAATTGCTCCAGGAAGAAACCGGTTTACCCGTGCACATCGCGGAAGACCCGCTCAGCGCTGTTGCCGAAGGCACGGGCCGCGCCCTCAGCGAGATTAAGTTCCTCCGTCAGGTCGCATCCTCCGACAGACCAACTCGCTAGAGCCAATTGGGCCTCTCGCGCCTCTCATGAAGCGCACTTCCATAGCCGTCATCGGCATCTTCGCGCTCCTCGTTATCCTGGTCCTTTTGCTGCCTCAATCGACGAAACAACAAATGCAAGGCGCCCTGTTTCAATTGATCTCACCGATTCTGCGCACCGGCGCTTCCGTCGGGCATGAGCTGGGAGGGGTCAGAGGCGGTTTGAAGCGCCTCGATGAACTCGAACGGGAGAATCAGCAATTAAAATTCGAAAACGAACAGCTCCGCGCGGCGAATTCACTGTTGAAAAACCTGGAAGCAGAAGTGAACCGTTTAAACCGCGCTCTCGGCTTTCGGGAGCAATCCCCATTCAAACTGCTTCCCGCTCGCATTAATTCGCGAGATAGCGCAACCTGGTGGAATAGTTGCACCATAGCATGCGGGTCGAAGGATGGGATCGCGCCGGATATGGCCGTCGTCACAGAGAACGGTTTGGTTGGTAAGGTTACCACCGTCGGCAAAGATGTTGCTCTCGTTTTGCTGGTGTCGGACGAGAGCTTGCGGGTTTCCGTTTCGATTGAAGGAACCCAGGAACAAGGCATCGTCAGCGGCACTCGGGCTTCTTCGACCTACGCGCCTGACTTACGGATTCGTTTTTTGAGCAAGACGGCAAAACTGCAACCCGGAATGAAAGTCCTGACTGCCGGAGCGGGCGGCGTCTTTCCATCAGGTCTCGTTGTTGGTACCGTCAAAGACTTTGCCGCCAAGGAGCTTGAAGGAATTGCGACGGTGACGCCGGCGGTAGATCTGGCCGAGATTCAAGATGTGTTTGTGATTATCCGCCAAAAATGATCCCGTTTTTTTTCACTCTCGTCTTTCTGATCTTTGGGTCGTTTGTCTTTCAGTTTTTTCTTCCTCCGGTTCTTCTGCTCAACGGGGCAGCCATTCTATTCGCGCCGGCTCTGTATTTTTACGGATGCTTGTCGCTCCCTTTTCCGCTGATGCTGGCTTTGACTTTCGTCACCGGCCTGCTGAACGATCTTTTCATGATACCGCAGGTAAAAAGTCACGCAGACTACACGGCCGGGGTCTCGATCCTGGTTTATCTGGTACCGGGATTGATCATGCACGGGTTGAAACCTCTGTTTCTCAGGCATCGATGGGAACTGCATTGGTTGCTGGCGGAAATCGGCGCGGCCTTGACTCCGTTTATTTTAGTGGCGCAATACGCTATCATTAGCATTGAACGCACCAACTTCTTTTTTAACGACGTGATTGTATGGCGGATCCTTGGTCCCGGCTTGATTTCTCTTTTGATTGCGCCATGTGTCTTCTTTATTCTCACGCCGCTATCGCACGTGCTAGGGTATCGACCAGGCTTGCCGTTAGCGAGATGAGTTAGATCTATGGCGCGACCCAAGAAATCGTCTGTTCTCGATTTTAGGATTTTATTTCTAGCCGTTTTCATTCTGACCTCTTTGTTCGCGATCGGGGTGCGTCTGTGGTTTGTCCAGGTGAAACTGGCGAACTATTACCGTGGACGAATTCAGGGCAGCTCCGAAGTTACGGTCCGGATCCCGTCGATCCGGGGAGAAATCAGGGATCGAAATGGCGTACCGCTGGTCACCAATCGGCCGAGCTATGAAGTGGATTTCTATCTTCCAGATCTGGTCAGCGGTTACAAGAAACAATATGGCCAGCCGCCCATGGTGGAGTTCCGGGCCAAGGACGCGAACGGCATGCTGCACGATCGCAAGGAAGCCGACATCGTCCAGATCGTGGATAAGACGATCATCCCGCGCCTGGAGGAACTCAAAGTTGCCGAGCCGTACAATTCGCAACGGCTCCGCACGCACTATCGCAACAATACTCTAGTCCCATTCACCTATCGGGAAGACCTGGATTTTGCGACCTTCTCGAAGTTCGCGGAGAAAGATCTAGGATTGCCTGGCGTTCAAGTCAGTGTCAGGCCTGTACGCAAATACGTCTACAACGCGCTGGCCGCCCATCTCCTTGGGTATGTGGGGACTGCTCGGGATATCAACATGCTCTCCGACATCAAAGACTTTAATTTCTACGATCCGGACGTTCAGGGGAAAACCAACGTCGAATTCTATCTGGATGACGCACTCCGGGGAAAACCCGGGAAACGGATACTGAAAAAGAACGCCAAAAACCAGCTCGAAGGTGAAAAAGAAATCATTCAGCCGACGCCCGGTGCGAATGTTTGCCTGACGATAGACGCCCGCATCCAGTACATCACCGAACGAGCGCTGCGTGCCGTTGGCCGGGCGGCCGCGGTAGTCGTTGACCCGAACAACGGACAGATTCTCGCCATGGCATCAGTGCCATCCTATGACCCAAACAAGTTCATTCCCGCGATCTCCGCGAGAGACTGGGCAGACCTCAAAGATGCAGACGCCGATCCGCTCACGAATCGGGCGGTCAGCGCGTACGCCCCTGGTTCGACCTACAAGATTGCGACTTCGCTAGCGGGACTGACCAGAGGTCTGGCCAAAGCGGTGTACACCTGCAACGGCGGTGTCACTTACGGCAACACCTACATGCGCTGCTGGATTCAGGCGGAGCATGGCGGAACGCACGGCCCGCAAACCTTGACGGAAGCAATCAAGAATTCGTGTGACGCGTTTTTTTATCAGTATGGGAACGCGGCTGGCATTGATGCCATCGACGCGGTCGGCAAAAGTCTGGGGTTAGGCGAAGCTTCGGGCATCGAACTCACGAATGAAGCGTCTGGGATACTTCCTTCGCCCGAATGGTTGCGGACAACACACAACGAACGATGGAGCCAGGGCCAGACGGCAAACTCTTCCATCGGCCAGGGATACGTTCTGGCTACCCCGCTGCAGATGGCAATGATCGCTGCGACCGTGGCAAACGGCGGAACGTCCTTTCAGCCAAGCTTAATTTACCAGATTCAGGAGCCGGACGGCACTTCAGTGCGGCGACCAGATAAAATCCGAGGGGACCTGACGAAAATGAACAAACTCACGCCCGATCAGATTGAGATCGTTCGCAAAGGGATGTGGCGCGTGGTTAACGACTCAGGGACCGGCGCTCGAGCCAAGGTAGCCGGAGTCACCGTCGCCGGGAAGACCGGCACCGCCCAGGCCTGGACGGATGGGAAGAAGGACGACAATGCCTGGTTCATCGCTTTCGCGCCGTACGACCACCCGAAACTCGCCCTGGCAGTGATAGTCCAAGGCGGCAAGGCGGGAGGTGAAGTCGCGGCGCCTATTGCCTCAAAGATCATCGAGGAAAGCCTGGCCCTCGAACGCGGATACGACCCCGATCTTAAACCGATGGATCCAGGTATTGGTAATTTTAAATCAGTTGATCGCGTAGACTTTAAAAACAGCACTGTGCCTGCGCAGTTAACGTCGTCAGACGACGAGACCTCAGACAACGCCACGGTTGATGAAGAGACCAAGCACACTAAATCCCACCGGGCCGAGGTCGCCGAACCGGACATCCGTCCGGAAGCAGACAACCACCGCGCCGCTGCGCGGGCTGAGCCGACCCCGGAAAAACGGCACAGCTTTTTCGATTTTTTCAGGAGAAAGCCAAAGGATGAATCCCAGGGTCAGCAGCCGGCGCAGCAACCGCAGAAGAAACATCACTTTCTGTTCTTCTAATCGTTCGGCTCCAACTTTCTCCAATTTCAAACATGCTCGACAAAGTTAAACAATTTCTCTGCCTATCAAATCGAAAGACCGGCAATCAAATAGTCATCAGTTGTGAAAAACTCGAGAGGCGCGTCGCGCTCCTCGAAGATGGCGTACTCGAAGAATACAACATCGAACGGGATACCGATCGAAACATCGTTGGCAGTATCTTTAAGGGAAAAGTCAAAAACATCGAACATGGGCTGAAGGCCATGTTTGTTGATATTGGTTTCGAGAAAAACGCCTTCCTTCATTTCTGGGATGCACTTCCCGGCCTGGACAGCAGCGTGGAAGAGGTCAACCGCGCAACCGAACGCAAGTCCAAAAAGAAAATCACGGCCAAAGACGTACCCGAGATCTATCCGATCGGGTCCGAAGTCATGGTGCAGGTAACGAAGGGCCCCATCAGCAATAAGGGTCCGCGTATCACGACCAACATCAGCCTCGCTGGACGTTATCTGGTCCTCATGCCACACAGCGATCAGAGCGGTATCTCACGCAAAATAGAGGATCCCAAAGAGCGTGAGCGACTGCGGACGATCTTGCAAAGACTCGATATACCGGAAGGGATGGGAGTCATCATCCGGACCATCGGGGAGGGCCAGCGCGCACGCTATTTCGTGCGCGATCTCGGTTTGCTGCTCGAACAGTGGCGCCAGATCGAAGACGCGTTCAAGGCGAAGCCTGCGCCGGCTGTCCTTTTCCAGGAGCCCGACCTGGTCGACCGCACCGTGCGCGATTTCTTAACAGAAGAAATAAATGTTGTTTACTGCGATGATGAAGCGGCCGTCGAGCGCATGCAAAGCCTCGTCGGCCAGATTTCCAAACGGTCGAAGAAGCGCATCTTTTATTACAGCGATTCGATTCCAATCTTCGAAAAATTCGGCGTCCAGAAGCAAATCGACGACGCGTTTCATCGCCAGGTCTGGCTGCGATGTGGCGGTTACATTGTGATCGACGAAACGGAGGCCCTGATCGCGATCGATGTCAATACCGGCCGCAATAAAGGCGCCCGAGACGTCGAAAAAACCATTCTGCAAACGAATCTGGAAGCGGCGGATGAAATCGCCCGCCAGTTGCGTCTGCGCAATATCGGCGGACTGATCATCGGCGACTTCATTGATATGAAGAACCGCAAAGATCAGCAAATGGTCTACAACCGGATGAAGGAACGGTTGAAGCGAGACAAGGCAAAAACGCATGTCGTGGCGATTTCGCAGCTGGGCTTGATGGAAATGACCCGGCAACGGGCGCAGGAAAGTTTGACCGGTTCAATGTTCATCACCTGTCCCTACTGCAACGGTCGAGCGGTGGTGAAAAGCCCGATGACCATGAGCGTGGAAATCCAAAGGGCGTTGCACGCTGTGATGCGTCAGAAGCCCGATGTTCATGACATTCGCGTCATCGTGAATCCCGAAGTCCTGAACCGCCTGAAAACCGAGGACGAGGAATTGCTGGTCGACATTGAACGCAAATATTCGGGTCGTCTGACCTTCCGCACCGACCCCACGTTTCACCACGAAAAATTCCTCATTCTGGACGGCACTAACAATCAGGAATTGAGAGCGTAAAAACGGTTCAATCAGGTTCCGAAGATCACTCGTCGATGATCCTCAAGAGGTAGGAAGCGCCCGCACAGGTGACAATCGCGCCCACGGCGAGGAAAGCCAGATCACCGGCGATCGCGCTCATATGGCTGTGATGGAGATTCACATTCCGAAAAGCCCGGCAAAAATGCGTCAGAGGAAAAAACTCTGAAACAATGCGGACCGGTCTCGGAAGCTGGCTCAACGGGGCAAAGGCACCGGACAACAGCATGACGGGCAAGAGAAAGAAAATTGAAATCTGAATGGCCTGGGTCTGAGTGCGCGAGAAGGCTGAAATCAGTAAACCAAGGCCCAGCGAGAATAAGAGAAACAAAAAACAGGTGATCGACAGCAACAACGGCTGTTGAAATTTCACCCCAAAATGCAAGCTGCCCACCGCGATGGTGCTGGCGATCAAGAACATCGAAATCACCAGATAGGGCAGCACCTTGCCAATGACGATCTCAGTCTGGCGCAACGGCGTAACCATTAATTGGGATAATGTTCCCACTTCTCGTTCTCGCGTGATCGTGCTGGCAATCAACGTTACCGTGATCAACTGCAGAATGAGGCCGACAATGCCCGGGACCACGTAATCGATAAATAACAGATTTGGATTGTACAGGGTCTCGATTTTGACGTCCCAAGGGGTCATCATCGAACTGAATTCGTGCCTGATTTCTGGCGGGAGCTGCTTTCCGAGGTCGATCACTTCATCCGGTAGATTCGAGATGAGATCATCCCTCTGTTTGCCCTGGTAGTCGCCGAGTGTTTCCTGAAGGGCTCCCTGAACCGAAGGTGCGGTGTTCGTGTCTGTTCCGTCCAGTACTCCGCGGATCGGTTTCGGATCACCGTTCCGCAAACCTTGACCCCAGCCGGCCGGAATTACGATGGCCGCTTCGACGCCGGCCGGGAAAAGCTCGATCTTGCCTTCCGGGTCGCCGTGCCACGGTCTCCAATCAAAAATATCTTTCGCTTTCAGGAGCGCCAGGAAGGCCCGGCTTTGCTCAGTATTGTCGGCATCGAAATACATCGCAGGCACATCTTGGATGGTCGAATTCGCAAAGGCGTGCCCGAAAAGAAAGGTAAAAAAGGGCGGCAACACCACGATCAGCAACATCACGCGCCTATCGCGCCAGACGTGAACAAACTCTTTATAGGCGATGGCCAGGATAGCATTCCAGGAGATCATATTTTGTACGCCAGTTGCGCCGGTTCCGTCTGATCCCGCTCCGGCCGGTAGTAACCTCGGGAATAAGCCTGGAAGACATCCTCCATGTCAGGTTCAACCCAGTTAAACCCCAAAAATTTTAAGTTAGGAAACGGCCAATGAATCTGCCACGAATGCAGCAGAGCATCCGGATCCTCAGCCTGGAGACGCAAATTTCCGCTCCGGAGATCTGCTCCAAATACCCCGGGCAATTTGCGGAGCTCAAACATCGCAGTCATCGCCGGTTCGACCTGTACCTCCAGGAGGTGTCCTTTGAGCCCTTCTTTCAGATCACGCGGGGATCCCTTCGCGATCAGGCGGCCTCCATCGATGAATCCGACATCCGTGCAACGTTCAGCCTCGTCCATGTAGTGTGTCGTCACGAAGATCGTTGTTCCGGCCTGGCTCAGTTCGTAGATCAAATCCCAGATCGCCTGGCGATGCGTCGGATCCAGGCCGGCAGTTGGTTCATCCAGAAAAAGCAGCGTCGGCTCGTGAATCAGCGCGCAAGCTATCGCCAGAAGCTGTTTATACCCGCCGGACAAGCTTCCGGCTCTTTCTGATTCGCGCTCTTCCAGGTCCATGTCGCAAAGAACCTTGTGCGTCCGATCTCTTATTTTGCCGCCGGGAACCCGGTACGCGCCGGCAAAAAAACGAAGGTTCTCCCCCACCGTGAGATCCGAGTAAAGGCTGAACTTTTGCGGCACGTATCCGAAACGCGACCGGATTCTAAATCGATCTTTCCAGATATTCAGATCCCCGATTGTACCGAGGCCGGCCGTTGGCTTGGTCAGCCCGCAAAGCATGCGAATCGTCGTTGTTTTACCTGCACCGTTAGCACCCAGAAAGCCGAAGATTTCGCCGACCCGGATCGAAATCGAAATTCTGTTGACGGCTTTTTTTTTGCCAAACCTCTTCGAGAGGTTCTTCAGGACGATGAGCGATTCAGGCATGAAATTACAAAAAAGATCCCGGGCTCTTGGAATCCTCTGGAGATGGATACTTCAGAATTCCTGCCGAGGTCAAAACTTTGCTGAGAGTCCGACTCGAAGATACGGCACCAGATCCTCAGATTTGACTTTGAATCCATCCGCTCGCGGATAGTAGAAGCGCCGATACGGAGTGCCGCCTCCTTCCACCTCGAGGTTGACATTCTTGGAGATTTTCCAGGTTAAGCCGGCACCGCCCCGAACTTCAAAATAGTTCACGATCGCGTCATTGAGCTTCGGAATGTTCCGCTCCTGTCCAAACGCTTCATCCATTCGGAACGACTGCTCGCGCAAATCAGCGCCGGCGAACAACGTCACGCTGTCCGACAGGAGATACTGCAGTTGCGGGCGTGGGGGAATTCCCTCGATCACCCATTTGTCCGAAACTTTCCAGCGGACTCCAAAGACCGGAAATGCCGGAATATCATTGTTCACATCGACGTAAACTCCTCCGATGATCAGCAATTCCGAACTCACAAAATAAGTGCCGACAACCTCGAAAGGTACATTGAAATCCCTCCAGGAGATGTTTCCAGACTCGCTGTAGAACCCAGGATGCGCCTGAATCCGTAAAAGCAGCGCCGGAGAAATTTGCAGATCCGCGCCAATCGCCAGGTTTAATCCCTGGAGCGAATCCGGCACTGGGGCTTGCGGCTCCGGATCAAAAGAATATCGCTGCCATTCAACTCCAAATCGCAGCAACATCGAGTCCCGTACTTGTGCAGATAATATGAAACTGGCTGTACTGCTGATTTCGGTGATGTTCCCAAAATTAAATGAGCCCCCTTTGACGGTCCCCTCTCCAAAAAAAGAGGTCTCCGCATTTACGTCATAAGAAAGCGCCGACGCAGTCGATGATCCACTATCAAGTTTGAAAGCCCCTTGCGCGTTCAGCCTCCCTTCTCCCAAGCCGAAAATAGATAAAAATGCCCAGCAAACTTGCGCTGCAAAAAGCAATCTCACGTGGGTTTTCATGAGTCGGAAAAACCAACCGTCATGAAATCATCTACCACGGGAGTTCTCGTGAAGAAAAGCTTTAACTGATTTCTGAATTTCCCTCATCAGTGCGGCGCCCGAACCGAGTCGTTCGACGCCGCGCAATTCTCCAAGCTCCGCCGCCGATGTCATATCGACTCTCCAGACGAGCGTGGCGTCCTGATTATCCACCTTTACAGGCCAGAGTTGATAGAACGTGACCACCGCGTAGACTGCTCCGCTGGCATAATATTGAAGATCTGCCGATTGCCAGCCGTCGCCCGCCGGTTTCCCGTAGGAAGCCGTCAAACCGACCGCCGCCAACCCGTCGGCATCGAAGATCGACCAGGATTGCGACGACGGCTGAGAACCGCGTCCGCCGCCAATCGCCGTGGAAGAAATCAGGGAACCAAAATTAGACCGCACATTGCCGCTTTCCCGGATCAACCGGGATACTTCTTCTTCGACTCGCACGGAAGATCCGGCAGTTTCATACGGCGCTAAGCCGCTCAGACCACCGGAAGCAAAGCTTTGGGCCCGTTCCGCGAGCACCTTGCTCCAGAATGCGACCACGCTGGACGGCATGGTCCCATCGCTCGATCCCCCAGCCACGAACAATCTGGCCTCGGCATTGCTGAGTTGAAGTTTGGCGGCGTCTTGCGGCAATTTCAGTGTCGCATCGACGAATGCTTTTACCGAAGAGCTAGAGCGAACCGACGCGAGACCCTGAAAATCCGCGGGGCTGCCTCTTCCCGAAAAATCCCCTTGAGCGTATACCTTCAATTCCGGGTGGCGGCTTGGATTCCACTGTTGTTGAAGGCTGACGGTCGTTCTCACGGGCGCCCGAACGACATAGGCGCTCTGCACCGACAACCCGCGTCCGAAACTCATTGCCGGTCCCTTGGACGATAAAACGTCGCCGCCCGCCAGTTTGTTCAGATCCGCGTCTTTGAATACCGATAGGGATCGAAGATCACCGATCGGGTCGGCCTTGACATTTACGAGCGAGACAAGCAATCCGGTCGCAGCTGCAATAAACGACCAAAACAATCTGTGATTGGCATCACGTCGTCCAACGAGGGGGGTTACGGTTCTCAAAGTACCAAAATCGTACCCTTCTCCGTTCGGAGCGTCAAGACGTTCGGAGCAGTTGTCGCTGTCAGTGGCGCTGCCAGTGCCAGTGTCGGTGTCAGTGCCGGTTCAGGTATTGATCTGACTTTCGAAATAGGCGTATTTCCGGGCTGAGAAGTAGGTGCGCCCTTAACAGCAAGGGCTACTGGCACTGACACTGACACTGGCACTGCTTTGGACGGCGAACGTTTTTGCTAGCGCGCTCCTTTGTCTTACCTATGTTCAATCCCTCCCTATGGATGCAGATTTACAAGCGATGGTCGATGCCGGCAAACTCAATATCAAAGCTGCAGCCGCACTAGACCAGCTGAAGCCGCAAACGTTTTGCCTCCACAAAAGCTGGGGATTTGGTCAGATAAGTAGCTGGAATCTCCTCCTCAATCAGATCGTGGTCGATTTCGACACGAAAAAGAATCATTCAATGCAGGTACAATACGCGGCTGAAACCCTCCAACCGCTGCCCGGCACCCACATTTTCGTGCGGAAGGTTAATGAGCCAGGCGCACTGCGCGACCTTGCGACGAACAAAATCCCTCAACTCATCGAGCTTGTTCTGGAGAGCTTTGGGGGCAAGGTGACCCAAGACCAATTGCAACGAGCTCTCGCGCCAGAGATTGTGACCGAGGGCAATTTCAAGAAGTGGTGGGAAGGCGCCAAAAGAGCCATACGAAAAGATGGCCGCTTCTCGCTGCCCGCCAAAAAAGCCGAACCGATCACAATCCGCGATGAGTCGACGTCGTTCGAGGACGAAGTGATCAATTTGTTCCAGAAAGCGCGGAAGTTGAAGGATCAACTCAACTATCTCGACCAGATCCTGAAGAATCTCGAGACTTTTGCCGGCAAAGAGACCGAACTGCAGACGGTGGTCTCTCAGGTCGAAGAGATCGCGACCCGAAACACGCGCCTGAACCCGTCTCAGGCAATCGAACTATTGATTTCACGCGACGAGCTTTGCGCGAAAGTGCCGGAATTGAAGAAGGGTTCCATCGCGCTTCCAGACTTGTTGAAAGAACATCAGCACAAACTAGGCGAAATTATCTCCCAGGTGCCGGCGAACAAACAACGGCGCGTGCTGACGGAGTTTCCTCTGACTTTTCCCGATGATTGGTCCTTGCGTCTGCTTTCAATTCTCCAGTCCGCAGGATTTCGCGTGATTGGCGAGATCGCAAAAATCCTGGTGGAACAAGGGCAAACCGAAGAGCTCCGCCAAGCACTGAACCGCGCGATCAAGGAACACTCCATCTCCTCAGAGGCGCTGTTCTGGCTTTGCAAGGAGCGTGGCGCCGGTTCTTTTGCAGCGCTGCTCGACTTCGAATTGATGACCTCCATTATCAGCGCGCTCGAACGCGATCAGTTCACCGAAAATCGGCGCGGCTCCAAACTGCACGACCTGTTGCTCGATGATCGGGAGCTTGTTTCCGACCTTTTGATCAATGCGCCTGCCCCTCAGGCGCGCGACCTGATGCGCCGGATGCTGTTGACTCCGGCTTTCGAAGAACTGAACAAGCGCTCGCTGATGGCCCGGATGATCAGGACTCATCCGGAATTGCAATCGATGCTGACCGGTGACTCCGAGGAAAAAGAGGGATCGCTGATCGTGTCATGGTCCAGCCTCGAGAAGCGCAAGGAAGAATACGACGAGCTGGTTTCGAAAAAGATTCCGGAAAATACCCGGGAGATCGGCATTGCCCGCTCTTATGGGGATCTCCGCGAAAATTTTGAGTATAAAGCGGCTAAAGAAATGCAGACCGTGTTGATGCGGCGAAAAGCAGAACTTGAGCAAATGCTGGCGAGAGCCCGGGGATCGAACTTCGAAAACGCGGATCTCACGCAGGTTTCGATTGGCACCAAGGTCACACTGCGAGACACCGGTTCCGGTGAAATTTTCGAGTACAAAATTCTTGGCGCCTGGGACAGTGAACCGGATCAGCACATTTTGTCGTATCAGACCGCCATCGGCCAAGCGTTACTTGGTAAGAAACCCGGTCAGGTTGTCGAGCTGCCCTCCGAAACAAGCAACCGCCACGTCGAGATCGTGGAGATCGAGGCGCACAAAGTCGCCGAAGCTTTAGCCTGACCAAAGGAAGAAGCATGGGGCGATGAGGCCACGGAGCCGTGGGGCGATGAGGCCAGTGCCACGGAGCCATGGGACGATGGAATAAGCGCTAAGATAATTGTGTGGCGCTTCGATGGGCGAATGGCTTTTGTCCCGGAGGGACAGGCTGATAGTGGCCAGGCACGAAGTGCCTAGGTTGTCCCGGAGGGACAGGCTGATCGTAGCCTGGCACGAAGTGCCTGGGTTGTCCCGGAGGGACAGGCTGATCGTAGCCTGGCACGAAGTGCCTGGGTAGCGATGCAGAGAGACCCCGTCTGGAGGGACGGTCGAAGTCATTGTCAGTCCCACAGATATTTGTCGTCGAAACTGAGCCCCGGTATGAGCAAGCGACAGCGCGTCGAATGCTCATGCCGCTTCAGAAACGCCAGGTCTTCCTGTTGAAAAGTCCGGGTCCGATGATGTTCGACCTGATTTTGGATGGAATGAATGGTTTCTGGCAACTGCGAGGCGCTCACACTGAAAGCGCCATCACCCAGTACCCCAATACCGCAATTCCCCAATATCCCAATACCGCAGTTCCCATTTCCCCAGTCCCCCCTTGCGGCTGACGACCTGTTCAGTCTAGAATTCCGCATGTCTCTAACGATCATTTCTGATGTCCGCGCCCGACAGATCCTCGACTCTCGAGGCAATCCGACGGTCGAGGTCGATGTAGAACTAACTGGCGGCGCAGTTGGCCGCGCAATCGTTCCGAGCGGGGCAAGCACTGGGGAACATGAAGCATGGGAGCTGCGCGATGGCGAGAAAGACAAATATCTTGGAAAAGGCGTTTTGAAAGCCGTAGACAACGTCGAAACCAAGATCGCCGACGCCATTACAGGCATGGATGCCCTGGACCAGATCGGGATCGATCACGCGATGATCGCGCTCGACGGCACCCCAAATAAAAAGGAACTGGGAGCGAACGCGATTCTTGGAGTTTCACTCGCGGTCGCTCACGCTGCATCCGCTCAACTTGATCTCCCGCTGTTTCGTTATTTGGGTGGCCCAAACGCCAAAGTGCTGCCGGTTCCCATGATGAACATCATCAATGGCGGGGCCCACTCGGATGCCCCGATCGATTTTCAGGAATTTATGATCATGCCGAAAGGTGCACCCACCTTTTCCGAAGCGCTACGCTATGGAACGGAAGTTTTTCACGCTCTGAAGAGTGTGCTGAAATCCCGGGGCCTCTCGACAGCGGTCGGTGACGAAGGAGGATTCGCCCCAAACCTGAAAGGAGTAGAAGACACTCTCGATACCATTTCGAAAGCAATCGAAAAGGCCGGCTACAAAGTCGGCGAAGACGTCTTCCTGGCGCTCGACGCGGCTTCGAGCGAATTCTACGAAGCCTCCACAGGCGCCTATGTTTTCAAGAAATCCGACGGCTCAAGGAAATCCGCGGATGAACTCGTAGCGTTTTATCAGGAGATTTGTTCAAAATACCCAGTCATCTCCATCGAAGACGGCTGTTCGGAAAACGACTGGCTTGGATGGAAGAAATTGACGGATGCGCTCGGTGCGAAAGTGCAACTCGTCGGCGACGACGTGTTCGTGACCAACGTTCAATTTCTCCGCAAAGGGATTGAGCAAGGGGTCGCCAATTCGATCCTGGTCAAGGTAAACCAGATCGGTTCCCTCACTGAAACTCTTGATGCGATCGAACTCGCTAAAGAAAACCGTTACACCGCCGTGATCAGCCACCGATCGGGTGAGACTGAAGACACCACAATCGCCGATATCGCAGTGGCAACGAATGCCGGACAGATCAAGACCGGGTCGCTTTCGCGCACCGATCGCATCGCGAAATACAATCAACTCCTGCGAATCGAAGAAGAACTTGGTGACAATGCAGAGTATGGAGGTAAGATGCGCTGAATGAGTAGCGGCACCGAACACGGCAATTACGACGAACCCAGGGATGACTGGATCCGCTCGTTCCTGACGCGGATACTGTACCTTCTGGTTCTCGTCGCAGCGTTCATTCTTTTGATTTGCTGGTTTTTGCCGTTGGTCAAAGAACGGCAGCGTCAACAGCATGCTTTGCAAAATTTGAAGCAACAGGTGGAACAGGAAAAAGCCAGTTACAACAAGCAAAGCAAAAAGCTGACGCTGCTGCAGAACGACCCAGCCTATACGGAGCTATTGGCGCGCGACAAACTCGATCTAATGAAACCGGGCGAAACCATTTTCCGAATGGAATCGGGCCCCCAAAATAATCATTAGCAGCCCGTCAATCACTTTAACCCTTACCCTTTAGCTGCGACACTG
>Ga0210393_10002418_pt1 | contig 15367 bp, 9 predicted proteins | sample IncBWC27OmetaG_FD_160068 | JGI IMG/M metagenome (GOLD analysis project Ga0210393, IMG submission 160068) | Forest soil microbial communities from Barre Woods Harvard Forest LTER site, Petersham, Massachusetts, United States - Inc-BW-C-27-O ... | reverse complement strand
ATCCTGCGCCTGGCAGTCGGCGTAAATCGTGATCAGGTTGAGCGGATCGCGCTGGAAGAAGTCGTTCTGGGCGATGCTCAACAAACTGCCCATAACGATTACGCCGGGACGAATCTTGCGAGTCGGGGTGCGATGGAAAAATCGCCCGCCGGGACTGTTCTCGATCACTCGCGCGATGAGGCCTTCGGCGAAGCGATGGATCGTCGACGCGTGCTGATAGTACGCGCGCATCAAGGCTGAGCCTGCTGCCTGTCCCTCTTCGGGCTTAAGACGGAAGATCGGCTCGATCTTTTCCTGAAGCTCGAAGGTGATCTGATCGAAGTGGCGACCGGTCAGAAAGTGCAGCGAGTTGCGCACCCGCCACAGAAAGTCGCGCGCCTCGATTACTTCGGCCGCTTCCTGCCCCGTGATGACGGCTTTCTGCACCAGTTCTTCGAGCGAGTGGACCTTGTATTTGACCTTCGCGAGCCACATCGCCGTGTGCAGATCGCGCAGGCCGCCTTCGCCGTCCTTGATCTGTGGCTCGAGCAGGTAGATCGAATCGCCATACTGGGCGTGGCGTTTGCGGCTTTCCTCGAGCTTGGTGGCGAAGAACTTGTCCTGGTTGCGATTGAGTACGTCGGCGATGAGCAGCTTGTCGAAGTCGGCGTAGAGTTTTTCGTCGCCGCATAAAAATCGCGCGTCGAGGATCGCGGTTTTTTCCTTCAGGTCCTCGTTCGCGAGCCGCACGCATTCCTTGGCCGTGCGAACCCCATGCCCGACGATCAAGCCCGCATCCCACAGCGCGTGCAAAATTATTTCGGTGACAATCTCGGCGTATGGACCGCGCTTGTAATCATGCAGAAACAGCAGATCGACGTCGGATTGCGGATTCAGCTCGCCGCGTCCGTAACCGCCGCGCGCAACCACCGCAATCTTTTGGTTGAGCTTGGGAGAGCGCCGGCCATGCTCAGCGTCGGCATATAGGAACAGCGCGCGCAGGAGATCGTCCATCGCAGACGTCATCGCAGCGACGATCTCGCTGCCAAACGCGCCCGCGAAATGGCGCTCGCGTAGCTCGGCGCGGACGGATTCGAGATAAGCGCGCGCATTGATGCCGGGGGTTTTGCTCGCAACGAATTGCGCGAGCAGCGCGTCCTGACCGCGCGGCGAAGATACAGTAGATACGACAGCATCGGCGCGATTCGCGCCCGTCACGAGGCTCACAGATTTCCCGCCGCCACATCGGCGTCGAAGTGGTCCGCGACTGACGTGGCAATCCCGCGGGCGATCACGTCCTGGTATTGCGGCGATTGCAGCCGCGTGGCTTCAGCGGCATTCGACATGAAGCCGCATTCGACCAGCACGGCCGGCATATGCGCGCCGACCAGCACGTAAAATGGTCCCATCTTCGCGCCCAGCGCGTTCACGTTCAGTCCAAGTCCGGCATCAAGATCGGCGACCGTCTGCGCGTCGATCATTTTGGCCAGAGAAGCAGCTTCAATCGCCTTATAGTTTTGACGCATGTCGGTCAGAATGTAGTTTAAGTTGGAGTCATTCGACGCGCCATAGCCGTCGCCGCCGCCGTTCTCCATTCGCGCCAGCCGAATCGTCGCGCGGTCGGTGGTGTTGTTCAGGTAATACACTTCGATGCCGGTGGTGTCGGTGTTCGGACTCGAATTGAGATGCACCGATACGAACAAGTCCGCGCCGGCGCTGTTAGCAATTCGGGTCCGATCGGCCAGGCTGATGAAAACGTCGGTCGAGCGCGTCAGCTCCGCGCGGATCCCGCGAGCTTCCAGAGCGGCTTTGAGACGCATCGCGATCTGCAACGCGAGATCCTTTTCCATAACGCCGTCAGCCGATTGCGTGCCGGGATCGTAGCCGCCATGACCGGGATCGATCATCACGAGGAAATGACCGGGCTGCCGATTGTCTTGATTCAACGCGACGGGCGCGGGCGCGATTGGCGGTGCCTGCGAAACAGGACGCGGATTCTCCGTCGGCGCGAATGCCACAGGGCGCGCGAGAGCCGGGGCAGGGCCGCGCGGAGTGTCGTTGTGAACGATGATCGGCGCATAGATATTCGGATCTGCGCCGGTTGTCGCCACCCTCAATACAATTTCGTTTCTGTCGCGAATCCGCGCGATCGCGTAGTCGGAGTTGCCAATCACCTCGACGACGATTCGAGAGCCGCCGTCCGACTGGATCGCGCGGACGCTCACGATCGGTGTCGTTTCATGGCCAAACAACGGCCGCGGCGGAACCGCGATACGAGTGCGCGCCAGTTCGATCCATAGTTCGCTGCCATGGGTGCTGAGATCGGGCCGTGGAGCAGGACCGCTGAATCCGAAATGAAGCTCAAGAGTGGGCCCTCGATGTTGGATTCGCGCCGAGGTCAGGACCGATGCGGACACACTAGCGCGGACAGGGCGAACCATCGCGCCAATCGTCGCCATCGCGACCGCCGCCGCCATCAATTTCCGCATCACCGCAATCCACCCACAGCCTCCAAGAATAGCCGCCAGTTGAGGTGATCGCCACGCCCCGGATGCTCTTAACACTGGGTGCAGGGGTCACCCCTGCCGCCCGCCGCGCAGGCGATTTTCTCTCTTAAAGACGCGGGCCGTTCCTGTTAATTTTCCTTCTTCAGGCGAGCGGCCAGGCGGGCGAGGGCGTTTAGGGCGTCCATCGGGGTCATTCGCTCGATGTCGAGGGCGCGGAGTTCGTCGACGATGCGTTCGTCCTTCTGCGAGAACAGGCCTAGCTGAGGCGCGGGGGTTTTCGTGCGACGGTCGCGGGCGATTCGCGGCATCCCGGCTTCGTCGAGTTCGCCTTGCTCGAGGTTGGCGAGAATTTCGCGCGCGCGGGTGATTATCGAATCGGGCAAGCCCGCCAGCCGCGCCACCTCGATACCGTAACTGCGCGACGACGGCTGCTCGATCACGCGGCGCAGGAAAATTACCTCGTCGCCCCATTCGCGCACCGCCATGCTCAAGTTCTTCACCCGCGGACGCTCGCGCGCGAGGTCGGTCAGCTCGTGGAAATGCGTCGCGAACAGCACCTTGGCGCGCGTCTGATCGTGCAGGTACTCGGCGACAGCCCACGCGATCGCGAGGCCGTCGAAGGTGCTGGTGCCGCGGCCGACCTCGTCGAGCAAAAGCAGGCTGCGCTCGGAGAGGCCCTTGAGCAGGCGGGCCGTCTCGCTCATCTCGACCATGAAGGTGGACTCGCCGCGGCGAAGTTCGTCGCGCGCGCCGATTCGCGTCAGCACGCGATCGATTAGCCCGATAGTGGCCTCGGCGGCGGGAACGAAGCTGCCGATTTGCGCCATGATCGCGATCAACGCGACCTGGCGGAGATAGGTCGATTTCCCGGCCATGTTGGGGCCGGTGATCAGCAGGATTTGGCGTGTGTCGGGCTCGGCGTCGAGGTCGTTGGGCACGAACTCGCCCGCGCGCATCCCGGCTTCGAGCACCGGATGGCGTCCGTCGCGCACGCGAATCCGCAGGCCTGTGTTGATCTTCGGGCGCACGTACCCGCGATGCCGCGCGACTTTCGCCATCGACATCACTGCGTCGAATTCGCCAACGGCGCGAGCGGTTTCAAGGATCGTCGCAGCGTGCGACTGCAAGTCGCGCAGCAGCTTGGTGAAGATCTGGAGTTCCAGTTCCTTGAGCGCCGATTCCGCCGTCAGGATTTTGCGCTCGAGTTCCTTGAGCGCGTGCGTGGTGAAGCGCTCGGCGCTGACCAAGGTCTGCTTGCGCTCGTAGTCGGCGGGCACGCGCTCGAGATTCGTTTTCGTAATCTCGATGTAATAGCCGAAGATATTGTTGTAGCGGACCTTGAGCGACGGGATAGCGGTGCGCTCGCGCTCCGTCGCTTCGAGCTTCGCGATCACGCCGCGGGCTCCAGAAGCCAAACTGCGTAACTCGTCGACCTCAGCGCTGAGGCCAGTGCGAATCACGTTGCCATCGCGTGGATTCACTGGCGGCTCGTCGGACAGGGTCGACGCGACTTGCGCGACCAGCGCCGGCATCGGCGAGATTCGCGCGGCTTGCTCGCGGATGAGCGGGCTCTTAAGCGCGCCCATCGCCTGTTTGAGCGAGTCCGTTGCGCCGAGTGCGTCGCCGAGGCGGAGACAATCGCGCGGCGACGCTCGCATCGCGCCGATTCGTCCCGCGAGCCGCTCGAGGTCGCCGATTCGCTTTAGAGATTCTGCCAGCGTGCCGCCGAGATCGGCGTCGAAGAGTTCTTCGAGCGCGTCGTGCCGTGCGTGGATCGCGTCGAGCGCCATCAGCGGATAGATGATCCAGTTGCACAACGTGCGCGCACCGACCGCGGTCAGAGTCTCGTCGAGAATCGACAGCAACGATCCTTTGCGCGCGCCGTCGGTCGAGGCGATCAGCTCAAGATGCCGCCGCGTGGTCTCGTCCACCAGCATGTACTCGGCGATACGGTAAAGACGCGGTGCCGCGATATGCGCCAAATCGTGGCCGAAGGTGTCTTCGACGTAGAGCAGCGCAATACCCGCCGTATGCGCGATCGATTGATCGAAATTCGTATTGGAGTCAGCGAATCGATCGGAGAACGCCGAGGCCGCCCGCTCGGCGCTGAACGATTCGTGATCGAGCATCGTCAGCGGACAGTTTAGATCTTTGAGCAGCGCGCCTAACTCGCCGTCTTTGGCGGCAATTACTATCTCGCGCGGCGCGATTCGTGCGATTTCTTCGCATAGCGTCGTTGCCTCGCGTACTTGCGTGGCGAGAAATTCGCCGGTCGAAACGTCGAGCGCTGCCAGCGTGAACCCAAGACCCTCGGCGCCTGTCACCGCGACCAGGTAGCTCTTCTCGGCGGCGGTCAGCACCATCTCCTCGCCGACGGTGCCCGGTGTGATCACGCGAACGATCTGCCGCGGCATCAGCTTGGGAGTTTTGGGGTCGGGCGTGCCTTGCTCGCAGATGGCGACCTTGTGGCCCGCTTTCAGCAGCTTGGCGATGTACGGTTCCGCCGAATGGTAGGGCACGCCGCACAGAGGCACGCCGTCCTTGTTGCGCGAGGTGAGTTGGATATCGAGTACGCGCGCGCCGACTTCGGCGTCCTCGAAAAACATCTCGTAGAAATCGCCGAGTCGGAAAAACAGGATCGCGTCGGGGACGCGCTGCTTGACGCTCAGGTACTGCGCGATGAGGGGTGTTTGCTTGAATGCCACTGACGCCGATTGCCGCTCACAATAGCAATAGCAAGGGCGGCGCGCCCACTTTTCGCTTTGCCGATTACATCTCGATTTACTAAGGTTCGAGTGTTAATCAGGCTCTATACCGCTCGGGCACATCAACACAGGAGATTAGGAAAATGGCAGCAGCATCAGCGTCATTGGAGTCCGCGACTCGCGGCGCCAAGTCGAGCGCAGCGCTTGAGTTCCTCAAGAGCTCGCCCAAAAAACTTCTTATCAACAACAAATGGGTGCCGTCGAAGTCCGGCAAAACTTTCGAGACCCTCAACCCGTCCAACGAACAGGTGCTCGCTCTCGTTGCCGAGGGCGACAAGGCCGACGTAGACGAGGCCGTCAAGCACGCGCGCAAAGCCTACGAGGAAGGCAAGTGGTCGAAGATGAGTCCGCATCAGCGCACCCACGTGTTGCTGAAGATTGCGGAGCTGATCGACAAGCACGCGGAGGAGCTGGCCGAACTCGAGACCCTCGATAACGGCAAGCCGCTGTTCGAGTCCAAGAATATCGACATCCCCGGCGCCGCCGAGACCTTCCGCTACTACGCCGGCTTCGCGACCAAGATTTACGGCGAGACCAATCCGTCCGATCCCTCGATGTTCAACTACACGCTGCGCGAGCCCGTCGGCGTATGCGGACAGATTATCCCGTGGAATTTCCCGCTGCTGATGGCGTCGTGGAAGATTGCGCCGGCGCTCGCATGCGGCAACGTCGTCATCCTGAAGCCCGCCGAGCAGACTCCGTTGACCGCGATTCGCCTCGGCGAACTCATCCTCGAGTCGGGACTGCCCGAGGGCGTCGTGCAGATCATCACGGGCTTCGGCCCCGGCGCCGGAAGTGCGATCGCCGAGCATCCCGATATCGACAAGGTGGCGTTCACCGGCTCGACCGAAGTCGGCAAATTGATCCTGCAAGCCTCGACCGGCAACTTGAAGCGCGTCTCGCTCGAGCTCGGCGGCAAGTCGCCCAACATCATTTTCCCCGATGCCGACATGCCGTCCGCGGTGTTCGGCTCGGCATTGGGCATCTTCATGAACCAGGGCCAGGTCTGCTGCGCCGGCTCGCGCGTGTTCGTGCAGGAGAAGGTGTACGACGAGTTTACGGATTCGCTGTCGAAGATGGCGAGCGGCCTGACTCTCGGCAATCCGCTGGACCCGAACACCCGCATGGGACCGCTGGTTTCCAAAGAACAGCACGATCGCGTCAAGGGATATCTGAAGACCGGTAAGGCCGAGGGCGCTACCGCGAAGACCGGGGGCGAGCCGGGCAAGCAGGAAGCCGGCTACTTCATCCAGCCGACGGTTTTCACCGGCGTAAACAACCAGATGAAGATCGCGCGCGAGGAAATCTTTGGACCCGTCGCCTCGGCGATCAAGTTCAAGGACGAGAACGACGTCATCGCCCAGGGCAACGACACCACCTACGGTCTCGCAGCCGCTGTGTGGACCAAGGACATCAATCGCGCGCTCGGAGTCGCGCGCAAGCTGAAGGCCGGCACAGTCTGGATTAACACATACGGCCAGATCGATCCGATGTCTCCGTTCGGCGGCTACAAGCAATCAGGCTTCGGCCGCGAGCTGGGCAAATACGCGATTGACCTGTACACGCAGATCAAGTCGGTGTACGCGAAGATCGGATAGTTAGAAAACAGATCGAACAGCGGGAGAGGGCGCCCAGTCGGGCGCCCTTTCTTTTATTAAATGTGAAACCCGCGGTGGGTTTCACGCTTCCTTCGGCAGGGGTGACCCCTGCACCCAGTGAAAAGAAATCGCGAAATGGCGAGGACGCCATTTTGCTCTCAGGTTCTTTTTCCTGTCTCGCCTTCTACTTGTGTCATCCCGAGCGAGGCCGAGGGACCCCAGATCTTTCTCGCCGCCAGCCGACGCACTCCTAATTGCTCATCAATCGCGGCGTGTGACGCTCGTGCTTCATTCGGGTCCCTGTGTCATTCAGAGCGAAGCGAAGAATCCCGGCGCCGTCGTCCGCCAGCGTAAAGAAATCACAAATTTGATACATAACGGTGTTTCGTTTTGTCGTTCGATTCCTTATTATTGACCGCAGTGAGCCAGTGGTGGTTGGCGTCGTGTCGCATATAGCGGCGGGCGCGCGTCTCATGGCGTGTGGATGAGCTGTCCCGCGGGACGGCATTAGGTTGGGTGGTGGTGGAATTTCGCGTTCGCCGGAGTTCGGCGGCGCGGCGGGGTTCACTGATGCCGGGCGAAAAGAACGACGATCCGATCGAGGCGATGATCTCGTCGCAAACGCCGGATCAAGAGACGCCTGCCGAACAACCGCCTGCCGAAGAAAAGCCTCCGTCAGAAAAGCCCAGGCGCGAACCACGATCTCCGCCGCTGCGTCCCCCGACGCATTCTGCCCTCGAAGCACGGCTCGAAGTTCGTCCGATCGGCACGCCATTGGGTTTGCGCGAGCTCGCCGCGCTGCACAAGCGCACTTGGAAGATGCTCAACGTCCAGGAAAAGCGCGTGCACGTGCTGCTATGGCCGCTCGCGATTCATTTTGGCCTCTACAATGTGGGCCAGGGCAGCGAGCGGCGACGCCCGCCGTTGATTGGCGCGTTCTGGGCGCGATGCCTAGCGGACGCGCCGCTGACGCTCGGTCATTTGTATCCCGCGCCGTTGTTCAAGGGGATGCTCGCGTCGGAAGTATTCGAATTCGGTGGGATGGTGATTGACCCGACTTACCAGGGTAAGGGCCTGGTCAAGATGATGTCGGACACCGCGCGATTGTTTGTCTTCTCGCGACGACCCAAGCTGCTGATCACGAATCCAGTCGAGCCGCTTTACGAAATGTACAAACAGCTCGGACTGAAGACGGTCGGCCGCGAGCCCGTCGAGCATCCGCACGCATTCAACGTGAAGGTGTGGCTGATGTACGGCAGATTCGACGAGATGTCGAAGCCGTACTTCATGTAGGATTTGCTACTTAGTTTGGGCTTTCTCCTTACACCAAGCACCGAGTTCCTTTCCGAATCCCATCGCCATCGCAAACAGCGCACACCAGAAGGCGACTTCAATTGGAAACAAGTTTCGGTCATTTTTTGTGTCCGTCAAAGCGTCTCTTAGTACGCCTATGGCAGTCCCCACGACAAAAAAAGGGATGCTGATCTTCGAGCCCCATTCAGTAACGACGGCAAGTGCCGCTACGGCAATGAGCAAAACAGCAAAAGCCAAAGCCAACTGAAGAGCCGCTGCCGAAGCATCACCATTGGGTGGTTCTCCTACTCTTAATAATAAGGTGATGTAGAGCGCTCCGACGACTGTCGCCGCGGGTTTCATCCAAAACGAATTCATCTCGCGACAGATCTAAGACTTCGCCTTGTGCTCCGTCTTTGCGCCGCCGCCCATGAACGTCGCTGCACCTTGCATGACCCTGGTGCCGACGCTTAGCAGTGCGTCGGTGACGCCCGGGAATAGCGATGCGAGTTTTTCGGCGACCGCGGCGCCGGGAGGAACGTCCACTTCGGTGAGGCCGAACGCGGCGGCCGCGAGCACTGCCCACGTGACCCATCGCGCAGGCATCGCCATCATCGCGGACACACCCTTTAGCGAGTCGTGCTTGAGCGCATTGCGCGCCATGGGAGTGTCGATCACCCCGGGCATCACGAGTGAGACTTTTATCCCGGTGTTGAACAGCTCGACGCGCAGTGCTTCGGTCATCCCGACCAGCGCGAACTTGGTCGAGCTGTAACCGCCGAGCGGGCTGACTCCCCGGCGTCCCGCCAGCGACGAGATGTTCACGATGTTGCCCGATTTGGCCTTGCGCATCACCGGCAGCACGGCCTGCATCGCATTGAGCGCGCCGAAGACGTTCACCGCCATCATCTTTTCGAGATCCTCGGGGCGCAGCTCTTCGACCGTTTCCGCGATAAGCAATCCCGCCGAATTAATCAGGATGTCGACTTTGCCGAAGGCTTCCTTGACCTGCTCGATAGCCCAGAATACGCGCGCGCGATCGGTGACGTCGCAATCGAGCGCGAGCGCTTTGCCGCCCGCCTTGTTGATTTTCGTCGCGAGCTCTTCGAGTTGCACTCGCCGGCGTGCCAGCAGAGCAACCTGCGCGCCCTGTTCACCGAACGCGAGCGCGACGTCGTGTCCGATACCGCTCGAGGCTCCGGTGACGACCACGGATTTGTCGAAGAAGTATCCGCGCACCGGTCCTTTGGATTCCCGCTTGGCTTCGCTCATTGCCGTCACCTCGCTTGGGCGCCGTTGCACGGAACTGATGGTGGGGGCGTCGCGTCTGGCATTGTGCGCTGTCGCCCACGCATGCGCAAACCCTTGTCGATGGTCAACGCGCCGTCTCGCTCTGGCAGACGGTGCTCAGCACCGCGAAACGATTGATGGAAGTCGAGTAGAAGGTCTTGCCGTTGGGATCCGCCATGATCAATTCCGAATCGGTCGTGACTGGCGGACGCGCTGGCGAGAAGAACTGAAAGCATCCGCGCGGCGATTCTTCGGTAACCAGTTTCCACGAGCTATGTTCCGTGCCGGTTCCATCCGGGGTGACGGAATAGCTGCCGGACACCATCTTCAGCTTGCAGGTCAAATCGAGTCCGGGTGCCTGGATATGATGAACCCAGGTTCCCTCGGAGAGTTTGCCTTGGCCGTCGGCAACCGAATGAATATCGCCGGTTGCGGCAGCCTTGAAGGGATCTTTGATCGTGGCCGGCAACGGAAAGGCCGTCAGAGTGCAATCATACGGGCCATTGATCGAGTTGTCGGTGAAGGTCGACGGAACCAGCGCGAGACGTTCCTGCTCCGAAATGAAATCCAACGGAATCGAGGGCTTTCCCGTCATCAACTGATCGATATTTTCCGCGACGCGCTCGACCAATTGTGGCGCTGCGAGATCCCCGTTCTCGCGATTGTAGAGCACCACGATCGCTCGATCTTGGGCGGGGTCAAACCCAACCAGTGTTCGGTATCCGCCGGTGCCGCCCTCATGGCTGTAAGAGCCATCGGGACTGACACCCCAGGCCAGCGCTATTCTGCCCTTGTCGCCAATCTTTGCCCGCACCTGATGATCCAGAGCGACGGCGGCTGGCAGGGTTGCCGCCGGTGAATCAGCGGCGGCGCCGGCGGCGTACTTGTCCGGATGTAGATTCCCGTCGAGATAGGTGAGCAGATCCGCCGCGGTCGATTTGATAGCACCGGCGCCCGCGAAGACGTCAAAATCCCACGGGACAATCGGATCGAAGTTGTAATCGTAACCTTGAATTAACCGGGCGCGCTGAGCCGGCGAAAGCGTGATGCCGGTGTCGTTCAAGTGCAGCGGACCAATGACCTCGGTTGAGACCAATTGCTCGTACGGGATACCCGCGCGCAATGAGAGCCCGTAACCGAGCAATCCGAAACCGAGATTGCTGTAGAGAAAAGCGGCATCGGCCGGTTTGGCGACGCCATGCCTGGCAATGAACTCTTGCAATTGCGCCGCGCGGTAGTCGGCATATGGATTGACCGGATTTTGCGGCTTGAAGTTATCCGGCATCCGCGGCAACCCGGAATGCTGCGTGGCGAGATCGGCCAGCGTGATTTCCGTGCCCGCCGGCTTCGCAACCCAGCCTTCCGGCAGCAGGGTGCGAATGGGAGTATCCAGCGTGACCTTCTTCTGCACCACCATCTGCGCGAGAACGAGCCCGGTAAACGTCTTGGTGATCGATCCGATCTCGTAAATCGAATCCGGCTTCGCGGTGCCGTAAGCGAAGATTTGCCGATTGCCGTGATCCATCACACCGATCACCAATCCGCCGCCGCCGCTCGCTTTGCTGAGTAATCCATGTTCGAGGACGGGAGCCAGCTCGCGATCCAGAATCGGTTTGAGATTGTCCAGCGTGACAGGAGGCATCGCAGGCGCCGGCGTTGGTGTCGGCATCGCGGTTGGCGCCGGTCCACTGTTTTGGCGAGCGAAAACCAGCGGCATCGGAACGCCGCCCTGATTCCACGAACCCCTGATATTGTTGCCGTCGTCGTCGAGCGTTCCCGTATAAGTGCTGGATATAGAAGGAATCTGGAAATTGAAGTTACTGCCTTTGAGCACGGCATCACTGCCCTGCAGGCCCATTGCGTGCTGATCGAGGCTGTCGAATGTGACGCTCAACTTGCCCGCCGAGTCTTTGCTAACGTGCAAAGCTAGACGCAGCGAGGCGCCATCCGCCAGCAGCACGCCGTTCCAGTCGCCGACGACCTCCGCCGGCTGCGCGGTCTTCGGGCGAGTGAAAACGAGCGGCAGCGGAGTGCCCTGGCTCCATGTGCCGCTGATACTCTGGCCGTCGTTGCCGATCGTGCCACTGTAGGTGCCGCCCACAGAAGGAATATCGAAACTGAAACCGTTGCCGCTGAGCACCGCATTGCTGCCCTGCAAGCCCATCGCGTTTTGATCGAGGCTGTCGAGGGTGACGGTTAACTTGCCGGCTGAGTCTGTACTGACGTGCAGAACCAGCCGCAACGAGCCGCCCGGCGGTTTTAAAGTACCGCTCCAGTCGCCGGCGAGATCTGCGGGCTTTTGCGCAAACGCGGTAGCTGCGCCAAGCCCGCACAACAGCATCGCTACGAACACCAACAGAACCAGATCGAGTCTGAAGCTGCCGCTCGCGAATCTTCGAGTCACCGCGATTCCCCCTCCGAGATAGCCGCGCGTCTCTGCGTATATACAGCAATGTCCCGTTGATTTTCAAAACATCCATTCGTAATCCTGGGGCGCCGTACCACAGAAACTAATGTGCGCGCGTAAAACCCTCTGCCTGGCGATGTTGCCCGCGAGATACGGGGTGGTTAGCTTTCAAGTGTGGTGAGAAGCGGTGGAGGTGGAGTGAAATTATGAATTCGAGAACTGTCGTTACTGAAATTGCCGCGGCCGGTGCGTTGATCGGCTCGTATCCACTGGATTGGCTGGTCAAAAGAGGCGAGCCGTATTTCTGCGAGCCGTCGAGTGAACCGGTAATTCTGCTCCACGGCTTCGGCGGCAGCCGCGCGAACCTGTTGGCACTGGCGGCGTACATTCGGCTGGCGGGATTCGACAACGTTTCGTATTTCGAGTACCCGCGATGGCAGACGCTCACTGATTCTGCTGCGCAACTCGGGCGCGTTGCGGATGAAAAATCCGGCGGCGGCGGCGTTCATCTGATCGGACACAGCCTCGGCGGCACCGTCGCGCGGCGCTACGCCGCTGGCAAGCCGAAACGCGCGGTGCGCTCGCTGATCACGCTCGGCTCGCCATATTCGTACGGTCAATGGAGTCCGACCGAGGTCGGGATTTTCGGCGACGACGATCCGATCGTGCCGGCGCCGATCGAGGAGCTGACGAACAGCGCGGCGTTCGCAAGAATCGTAACGTTGCACAACGTCGGGCATCTGGCGCTGGTCTTTCATCCCGAGGCACTGCGGATCATCGGCACTGAGTTGCGTGCAAATCGCGCATCAGAGAGCCGGGCCGCGGCGTAGGCGCTGGCGCGTCAATCGAGCGCGCTCTACACTTATCTAGTGGCATCAGCGAAAGACGCGGGCGCAATCGTGCTGGTGGGTGGGCGCAGCTCGCGGATGGGCCAGCCCAAGGCGGCGCTGGATTTCGGCGGGATGCCGCTGCTCACCAGGATCGTCATCGAGCTCAAATGGTGGTTCGACGAAATCGTGATCGTCGCGGCGCCGAAGTCGGAAGCGCTCCCGCACATCGAAATTCCTGGATTGAAGATCGTTCATGACGAGAGTGCGTTCGCAGGGCCGCTCGACGCGCTTCGGCGCGGACTGAACGCCCTCGATCATGACATCGCGTTCGCATGCTCATGCGATCTGCCGATGTTGAATTCCGATGTTGCGGCCGATCTGGTCGCGATGCTCGACGACTTTGACGCGGTGATGCCGGAAGTCGGCGGCAAGCTGCAGCCGCTGCACGCGGTCTATCGCAAAGCATGTGCAAACTCGATCGCGGCGCTCGAAGAGAGTGGCGAGAAACGGCTAACCGCCAACGCTAACGCGATCAATGCGAGAAAGGTTGGCGAAGAAGAACTGAGAACGATCGATCCGCAGCTCATGAGCTTCTTCAACGTGAACACGCCCGAGGATTATCGCCGTGCCCTCGAACTAGCAGGGCTCTCAAAATAATTCTGGATCTTTTCCCCTCGCCTGAAGTGTGGGGCCAGTGGGGTTAGGGGAGAGGTTTCTCCCACCTAAGAATCGGTTTGCGCGCAGCGAGCGCCTCATCCACGCGCGATACCGGCAGGGTCTGCGGTGCATTCTTAACGCGCTCGGGATCGTTCAGCGCTTCGTCGTAAATCCGCTCCATCGTATCGATGAAGCTGTCCAGAATTTGCTTGCTCTCGGTCTCGGTTGGCTCGATCATCAGCGCGCCCGGTACTACCAGCGGGAAATAGATCGTCGGCGGATGGATGCCGAAGTCGAGCAGACGTTTTGCGATTTCCAGCGTGCTCACATCGGCGCGCTTTTCGAGGTCATGCGAGAGTACGCATTCATGCATCGAGGGCTCGCCGGTGGCGCTGGGGAAATGCGGCTGTAGGCGTTTGCGGACGTAGTTCGCGCCGAGGATCGCAAGCCTGCTCGCCATCCCAAGTCCGTCGCCGCCGAGCGCGAGGATGTACGCGTACGCGCGTACGATCATTCCAAAGTTGTTGTGAAACGAGCGCATCCGGCCGATCGAGTCCGGCCGATCGGCATCTATCTCGTAGCCGTCATCGGAATGTTTCAAGCGCGGGAGCGGCAGGAACGGCTCGAGATGCTTTCTCACCGCGACCGGTCCCGCGCCCGGACCGCCGCCACCGTGCGGAGTCGAAAAGCTTTTGTGCAAATTCAGCTGCACGATGTCCGCGCCCATGTGACCGGGCTTCGCGACACCCAGCAGCGCGTTCATGTTCGCGCCGTCGAGATAGAGCATCGCGCCGCGCTCATGCAGCGCAGCGGCGATCTCCTGGATTTCCGGCTCGAAGATTCCGAGCGTGTTCGGGTTGGTAACCATCATCGCGGCTACGTCGTCGCTCACCAGCCGGCGAACCTCAGCCGCTTCCAGATAGCCGCGCTTATTCGATTTCGCGACGATCACTTCGAAACCCGCGAGCGTGCAACTGGCCGGATTGGTGCCGTGTGCGGTGTCGGGGATGATCACTTTGTGGCGCACTTCACCGCGCTTGCGATGATATGCGCGGACCATCAGCAGGCCCGTCAACTCACCCTGTGCACCGGCCGCCGGATGCAGCGATACGGCGTCCATGCCGGTGATTTCGGCGAGCGCCGCTTCCATCCGCGCGATCAGTTCGAGCGCGCCCTGCGCCAGATGCGCGGGCGTCGCAGGATGCAACGCGGCCAGTCCCGGCAGCGCCGCCAGCTCGTCGTTCACGACGGGGTTGTACTTCATCGTGCAGGATCCGAGCGGATAGAACTGGAGCGCCTGCGCGAAGTTGAGCTGCGACAGGCGCAGAAAATGCCGCAGCACCTGCGGTTCGCTGAGTTCGGGAAAGCCGGGGAGATCCTCGCGGCATAGTTCGGCGCCGATAATTTCAGCGCCGCGCCGATCGCCTGCCGCACGCGGCGACAGATCGGTTCCGCGGCGGCCTTCGGATGACAGTTCGAAAATAAGCGGCACGCCGGCCACGGGTTCGACCCGAACGACAGTCGAAGGAGCTTCAGGGACCGGAACCGAACCGATTCTGCCCGCGCTTGCCATCAGCGCACCTCCCCAATCGCCGCCGCAAGCCGGCCGAACTCATCGCCACGATTTATTTCAGTGACCGAAACCAGCAACGCGTCAGGAAGTTCCGGATAGTCGTCGCCAAGTGGAACGCCTGCGAGGATTTGCTTGCGCTCCGCCGCTTTCACAGACTCCGGAACATTCGGAACCCGTAGCGCGAACTCGTTGAAGAACGGCCCCGAGAAACGACGACGGAATCCCGCGGCCTCCAGCACGTCTGCCGCGTGATGCGACAGCTCGACGTTCCGTTCGGCCAGCTCGCGCAACCCGCTGCGACCCAGAAGCGAGAGATAGACCGTCGCGGCGAGCGCGCACAATGAATGATTGGTGCAGATGTTCGAAGTCGCGCGTTCGCGGCGGATGTGCTGCTCGCGAGTATTGAGCGTCAGGCAGAAAGCGCGGCGACCGTCGCGATCTCGAGTCTGTCCGACCAGCCGGCCGGGC
>Ga0210393_10002417_pt1 | contig 15367 bp, 9 predicted proteins | sample IncBWC27OmetaG_FD_160068 | JGI IMG/M metagenome (GOLD analysis project Ga0210393, IMG submission 160068) | Forest soil microbial communities from Barre Woods Harvard Forest LTER site, Petersham, Massachusetts, United States - Inc-BW-C-27-O ... | reverse complement strand
CTCCTGGCGGCTTTGCTGCGCCCCGAATGGTTCTAAGTACCGAACGTGCGCTGACGAAGCCCGCTCGCATTGCGATGGCCGCGTGCCGACTTTGAGGTCGTTTTTATGTGGTTGCTGCCGTTTCTGATCGTTTCCACGACCGTACTGCTTTCGATCCCGTGCGGCTTTTACCTCGCGTGGATTATGGACGGCCGCTACCACGCCCCGCGATGGCTGCAGTGGGTCGAGCGCCGGTTCAACACCGGGCCCCAAGGTTGGAAGCAGTACGCCGTTTCGCTGCTCCTCTTTAATACGCTGCTTTTCATGTTTGGCTACGTAGTCCTTGCACTGCAGCCTCTGCTCCCGTTCGCGCCGGCAGGCAAGGGCATGCTGGGGCCGACCACGATTTTCAATTCGGCGATTTCGTTCTTTACAAACACCAACCTGCAGCACTACGCAGGCGAGCAGCACCTTTCGTACGCCAGCCAACTGTTGTTCGTGGTCTTCAACATGTTCGTGTCGGCCAGCGTCGGTTTTTGCGCCCTGGTCGCGGTGATTCGCGGGTTGCGCGGCGACGCCCACATGGGCAATTTCTACGTCGACCTGTGGCGCGGAGTGGCTTATGTGTTTTTCCCAGCCAGTCTGGTGATGGGCGTCATCCTGATGGCCCGCGGCGTGCCGATGACGCTCGAGCCGACGGTCGAAGCCCGCACGCTCGAGGCCGGAGCGATGGGCCGCGACGCCTCGGGCACCGCGAAACCCCAACTGATCGCCCGAGGGCCGGTAGCGGCCGTCATTCCCATCAAGCACTTGGGGACCAATGGCGGTGGATTCTTCGGCGCTAACTCGGCACATCCCTTTGAGAATCCCGACGATTGGACCAATTTCTTCACCTGCGTGAACATCCTGATTTTTCCTTTCTCGCTCGTGGTGATGTTCGGGCGGATGTTGAACAATCTGCGACACGCTGCCGTGCTCTATACCACGATGATGGCTCTGCTGCTGACGATGATCGGCTGGAGCATCGCTTGGGACTCGATGCAGCCGAACCCGGCACTGACCGCGCGGGCCGCAATCGTCGATTCCGCTGGCAAGCCTTACGTCGTCGACGTTCTCGACGCGCAGGGACATGCGACGCCGACGCCGATCAATGTGCCCGCCCTGGCCGGTCTACCGGTCAGTCAGGAACTGGGCAATCTCGAAGGTAAGGAACTCCGCTTCGGCACTTCGGCCGGAGCGACGTTTGCCGCGGTCACGACGGCGGTCACGTGTGGTTCCGTCAACTGCATGCACGACAGTCTCAATCCTTTGGCCGGTCTGACGCCGTTCTCTGGAATGTGGCTGAACTGTGTCTTCGGCGGGAAGGGCGTGGGGCTGATCAATCTGCTGATCTATCTGATCGTCGGCGTCTTTTTAGCCGGACTGATGGTGGGCCGCACGCCGGAGTACTTGGGCAAAAAGGTCGAAGCCCGCGAGATGAAGCTGGCCATGCTGGCGCTGCTCGTGCATCCCATTTTGATTCTCGGACCGACCGGACTGTTCGCGGCCTGCGATTGGGGAACCAAGGCGACGGCCAATCCCGGCGCGCACGGCTTTTCGGAAATTCTCTATGAGTTCAGCTCTTCGTCCGCCAACAACGGCTCGGGGTTCGAGGGGCTGGGGGACACCTGGGGTTTCAACGCGGCCGCGGAAAACAATTCGGCGCCCGCTCCTTACAGCCCCAACTGGGACATCGCGACCGGGTTCGTGATGCTCTTCGGCCGTTTCATTCCCATCGTTGCTCCGCTCGCGCTCGCCAGCAGTCTCGCCGCGAAAAAACGCACGCCCTTTACGGCCGGCACATTGCGGACAGATACGGCGACCTTCGGTTTTGTTCTGCTCGGCACGATTTTACTCGTGGGCGCTTTGCTGTTTCTGCCCGCGGCGGTGCTGGGCCCGGTTGCCGAGCACCTGGGGCCGATTCCCTTTGGCGGCTGATTCTAGTTCGTGTCGTAGTCACTGCTTTGAATGATCCAGGTACCCAGATCCATGTCAACCACGATCATTGATCCGCCCCAACCGACCCTGGACGAGGGATCTTCGCCGGAAGAGCTTAAGCTCAGTCGCCGAGCGACGCGCCGGTCGGGATTATTCGCACCGCATTTGCTGCGCGCCGCGCTCAAGCAGTCGTTCGTGATGCTGCGGCCGGACATCCAGTGGAAAAATCCGGTGATGTTCGTGGTTGAGGTGGGAACGGCGTTGAGCGTGGTGTTCACGCTCGCTCGCCTGTTGGGATATTCCTCCCAGGCGCGACTGACTTATCTGTTAGCGCTCGACGTCTGGCTGTTGCTGACGGTGCTCTTCGCCAATTTCGCGACGGCCCTCGCCGAGGCTCGCGGCAAGGCCCAGGCCGACGCGCTCCGCAAAACTCGGCGCGAGACTCCGGCCTTTCGCCAGGCGGCCGACGGCACCCTGGAGGAAACGAACTCCACGCTGCTGAAGGCGGGTGATCTGGTTGTAGTCGTTGCCGGACAGATGATTCCCGGTGACGGTGAGATCATCGAAGGCGTGGCTTCGGTCGACGAGTCGGCCATCACGGGCGAATCGGCTCCCGTGATTCGCGAGGCGGGAGGCGACCGTTCGGGCGTCACCGGCGGCACACGTGTGCTCTCCGACCGCGTCGTCGTGCGAATTACGGCCGGGGCCGGCAAATCGTTTCTCGACCGGATGATCGCGCTCGTCGAAGGAGCCATCCGCCAACGCACGCCGAACGAAATTGCACTTTCGCTCGTGCTCTCGGCGTTCACGTTGATCTTCTTGATTGTTACAGCCACGCTGTGGCCGATGGCGCGGAACGCCGAGCTTTACATGCAGTCGTATCTCGGCGCGTCGCAGCCGATCCAGAGTTTGGGGACCGACATTCCGACACTCGTGGGCCTGCTCGTTTGCCTCATCCCCACCACCATCGGCGCGCTCTTGGCAGCCATCGGCATCGCCGGCATGGACCGCGCGCTGCGTGCCAACGTCTTGGCCAAGAGCGGCAAAGCCGTCGAAGTCGCGGGTGACATCGACACGCTGCTGCTGGACAAAACCGGCACGATCACCATGGGCAATCGCCGGGCGACGCAGTTTTTGCCCTTCGGAGAATTCACCGCGGCCGAAGTTGGTCAGATGGCGGCGACGGCGTCGATCGCCGATCAGACGCCGGAAGGGAAGAGCGTCGTCGAGTTGTATCGAACGCTCGCTGCCGACGGCACGAGCAAGCTGCGGGCCGCCTCGATCGAAGCGCTGGCACTCTCGGGATCGCGATTCATCGAATTCACGGCGCAGACCCGCATGAGCGGCGTTGATTTGCCTGATGGGCGGCGCATCCGCAAAGGCGCGCCCGACACGATGATTCGCTACATGCAAGAGCGCAACGGCGGCGTGGGGCCGCAAGTCCAGGCGCAGGTCGACGCGGTCGCCGCGCGAGGGGCCACTCCGCTGTTGGTCTGCGACGAGCATCGCATCGCCGGCTTGATCGTGCTGGAGGATGTCCTAAAGCCGGGCATGCGCGATCGCTTCGAGCGTTTGCGTCGCATGGGCCTGCGAACCGTAATGGTCACGGGTGACAACCCGCTCACGGCCAAAGCCATCGCAGACCAGGCCGGGGTCGACGCCTTCATTGCCCAGGCGACGCCCGAAGCCAAGCTCGATTACATCCGCACGGAGCAGGCCGGCGGAAAGCTCGTTGCCATGATGGGCGACGGGACCAACGATGCGCCGGCCCTGGCGCAAGCGGACGTCGGCGTCGCTATGAATTCCGGCACTCAAGCGGCCAAGGAAGCGGGCAACATGGTCGATCTCGACAGCGATCCGACCAAGCTGATCGAGATCGTCGAAATCGGCAAACAGCTGTTGATGACTCGCGGCGCTCTGACTACGTTTTCGATCGCCAACGACCTGGCGAAATACTTCGCAATCGTCCCCGCGCTGTTCGCCGCCACGCTTCCCTGGCTCAAGGCGTTCGACGTGATGCACCTGCATTCGGCCACGTCGGCGATCCTGTCGGCCGTCATCTTTAATGCGATCATCATCCCGCTCTTGATTCCGATTGCTCTCAAAGGAGTGGCCTACAAGCCGGTCGGGGCCGATGCCTTGCTGCGTCGTAACCTGCTGATCTGGGGCTTGGGCGGCGTGATCGTCCCGTTTGTCGGCATCAAGCTGATCGACGTGGTGCTGTGGAGTTTGAACCTGGTGGCCTGATCCGCGATCTCAGGGCTGCCGATCTCGGAACGAATCCTTCTCACTCGAAGACAAAACCATGCCTTCCCATTTGCGTGCGAATCTCTGGATTTTCGGTTTGTCGCTGCTCTTGTGCTGCGTCGTTTATCCGGGCCTGCTCCTTGGAATCGGTCGAGTCGCGTTTCCCAACCAGGCCGAGGGAAGCCTCATACTCGATCGTGAGGGAAAGCCGATCGGGTCGCGGCTGATTGCCCAGCCCTTCACTGCGGATGAGTTCTTTCAGCCGCGTCCCTCGGCGGCGTCTTACAACGCGTCGGCCTCAGGCGCGTCCAACTGGGGTGCCAACAATCCGCTGCTTCGCGATCGCGTCGCGCGCCAGTTGGGTCCGATCGCTCGCTACCAGAGCGGCGAGAAGGCCCACCAGCTCGTGGGGCCTGACATTGAGAAGTGGTTTCGCGAAGACCGGTTCCAGCAGAAACCGGGGATCGTCGTGGAATGGGCCCAGACACACCCCGCGCTCGCGCGAAACTGGGTGACGTCTGACACCCTCAACTCCGACGCTGTCCTCACGTGGCGAGCAGGGCATCCAGCCGACGTGGCTCGCTGGATTTCCGAAAACCCCGATACCCCCGAGCCGAAGCCCGAAGATCTTGCCGTGCCGTATTTCGTCGACTTCGGCAAGACGCACCCGGGAACATTTCCGGTTGCGAACGAGCACAAGCGACCAGGTGGCGAGAGCGAAAAGTCGCTGGAACCCGCGACGGCTGGCGCCGAAATTCAGTCGACCTTCTTCGATATGTGGCTGCAGGATCATCCGCAGGAAGTGCTGGAATCTGTCCCAGCCGATTTGGTGATGGCGTCGGGTTCCGGTCTCGACCCGCATATCACGCTGAAGAATTCGCTCTATCAGCTCGATCGCGTGGCGGCCAAATGGGCTGCCGAAACGCGGCGCGATTCATCGCAAGTCCGAGGCGAGATCGAGAGCATGCTGCGTGAAAAAGCGAGAGCCCCACTGGGAGGGCTCGCGGGAGTCGAACTGATCAACGTCCTGGAGATCAATCTGGCTCTCCAGGAGCGTTACCGGCCCGTGCGGTAACGTCCGACGTTGACTTAGCGGGCGCTGGGCATCGCAGTCCCGCTGACCGGTACTCCCGGGTACTGCGGCACCTGCTGGCTCTGAGGTGCAGGAACGCTTGCGGGAACCACCCCTGACGCCGGCATTGCTCCATCGCCGGGTGAGGTCGGGACAACGCACAGCGCGGTGCCGACGATTTTGGCCTGGCAGCCCAACTTAGCCAGTTCGGCATTCAGGATCGTCAGGGTTTGCGTCGGCGTATACCGGGCCGAATCCCACCGATTGAACGTTCCGTCCGGCATCGCCTGCAATCGCAATTCCAGTCCCGTCGCATTGGCAAACTTGGCCAGCACGAGAGTCCAGGGGGCATTTCGGAATTGGAATGACATAACCTTGGTGCGGTCGAGCGTTTCGAGGGGATTTGCCATGGGTTGCGCCGGCGCTATCGCTGCCGTCGCCGTCACGTCCGGCCGATCCTGGAATCCGTAGACGCTAGTCGGCTGGCTGGGACGTGCGGTCGGCAAGTCGACGGCACGATTGGCAATGGGCTCAGGCAGTGGTTGTTGTACAGGAGCCAGCGGCTGTTGCGCCGGAGTCGGCTGGTGTGCCGATTGGGCGGCGAGAGTTCCCGCGATGCTTTCGGGTCGCCCCGGCACGATTGTCAGCGTAGGCGCGTTGGCAGTGGAAGCTTCGGCGGAGACCTGAACAGTCGCAGAAGCTGGAGGTGCCGGCGCGGCCGAAGGGACGACGGGCCATCGCGAACTTGGCGAGTCAATCGGTTGAGCGCTCGTGGGCACGGTCGGGTGAGCCGCCGCTTGATACGTCGAGTGTCCCGGCGTGATTTGGACACTCGGCTGAACGGTCAGCTGCTCAGACGGCGCGGCGACTGTTTCGGGTGCAGGCGATTGCGCGGCCGGCGCGAGGGCAGACTGGTCCGGGCCCGGGTGATTGGAGGTGCCATGGTCGCCGGATGCTGGCGGAGCGGGCACGGACCGATCTACCGGCTGCGACAGATTGACGTCAAGCTGAGCGGCGTCGCTGTCTTCCGAAGCATGTTGCACCGAGCGAGATGCAACCGCGCGATGATGGGTTTTGCCGGCCGCAGGGCTGTTCTTTGAATCGGAGGAATCTTCCGAGGGCTTGTCGTCGTCTGCGGCTTGTTCGTCCAACGCGACGGCATGAGTCGAGTGCGATTGCACATGAGCGGCCGGCGCGTGGACGTGTTGGAAATGACTGGACACGCTCACGGGACCGTTGCTGTCGTCCTCGGCGTCGTCGGGTTGGCGAGCGGCCAATTTCATCCCGGCGTTTGAATCGGAGGCGACGCTGCCACTGGCACCCGTGTGTTTGAGTCGGGACTTGACGATCTCACGGGCCCCAAAGAACCCTGCGATGATCAGCACGCTCAGCGACAGCGTCCCGACAATGGAGATCCGCGGGCGATCCGCACTGAATCCGCGAGTGAACCAACGCGCTGCGAGCGGATCGGTTGCTGGAACCGAGCTGTGGGCAGGTATCGAAACGTGCGCCGCGACGGCATGGCTTGGTGGCGCGGGAGAAACCGGCGCATGAGCAGCGGGCGCGAGCGGTACCGCTGCGTGGTCTGGTTGAGCAGGCGCGTGGTGACTTTGAAGTTCTCGCTCCTGCGCGGTCCGAAGACTTCGATAAATGCGATCTTCCACCCCCAGCCGCCTTTCTCGATATCGCGACGGACGGAATCGCACGTCGCGAATGACCCGCGTTAGTTTTCTGGGATCGATTTTCGCCGCAGAGTGTGCGCAGTCGGAAAAACCGATTCCTTCGGTACTATCGGCAAGATCGGGGGCGTCGATGCACAAAGCGTTGCAACTAATGTTCAGCCGGCGTCGGTTGTTCCGTTGCCGCTTACCGCGCTTATCTAATTTGTGGCGATTTGTCCGGCAGGAATGGCCGGTGTTTGCGCGCGAGCCGCGACGGGGGAGCGCAAGCAGCCTGGGACGACTAGGTCAAGGATGGGCGGCTTAAGCAATCGCTTCGGGGTGTGCCTTTTCAGGCAGTAGCGCCGGAAACGGGGAGCCCGATTCCTCCAGGCTCCACGCAGTTACCCAATCACTCCAAGGGGTGCGCGTCTGGCCGAAGACGAGCGACTCGCAACCGACGGACGCCGAGTACGCCGCATCAGCGTCGATTCGCGCTCCGCCCAGCACTTGCGGAACGATCTGCGGTGATTCGTCGAGATCGTAGACCGTCGAACCGTTGCGGCCGGGGCGCGGCAACAGGACGAGGCCGGCCTCGGTTACGTCGTAGGGGCGCGCCTCTGGCCCCAGACAGGCGACGATTTGCTCACGCACCAGGTCGGCGCCCGCGACGCGATAGAAGCCGACCAACAGTCCGCGCAAGGTCGCGAGTTGAGCCGGGTTGAGGCTGCGCAGCCATCCGGATCGCCACACGCGGGCGATGACCCGTCCCGATTGCTCCTCGAACGCAAGCCACAACTGCTCGTCGCCGAGTTCGGGAGCGCGAATTTCGACGCGGAGGCTATTCGTCCCGACGTCGGTTTCGCCGACTTCGAGAGCCAGTCCGGCGAACGCGGGCGACTCCGCCAAAAAGCCGAGAAATTCGCGATCGAAGAAATGTCGCACGTGAAGCTCGACGTGATGCAGCTTGGCGTAGTAGCCCATCAGATCGCGAACGCGCCGTGAGGGATCGGCCCGCCGAGCGGCTCGCCTGAGTTTCGCAAACAGGCGCGGGAGCGTGCCCGAGTGGATCCCCAGCTTCATGAGCCGGATCAGCGTTTCGCCGTGGCTGCCGACGACAACCGGCCGAAGATCGCGGCGCCGGTTGACTGCATACAAACGCCAGTTGCCGCGCAACTCCCAAACCAAAAACCCGACGACCCCCGGCAAGAGCAGGACCGTCAACCCGGCGATGGCGTTGGCCAGTACGGCGCCGAAGTGCGGCACAAGCTGCAACGCGAGCGCGGGCTGCATCGGCGCAATTACCTTGTGAGAGACAGTCACCACTGGAAAGTGCTTGATCGGGTTAATCTGCGGTTCGATCAGCACAGTCAGGAGGAATGCGACGATAAACCGCACGATGGCCCAGGGTACACCCAGTAGGGCTTTGATCCACAGCATCGTCCCCGTTTCGCCGCTCTTGAAGCGAAACCATTCATCGACCTCGTAGAGGATCCGTTCGACGCCTTCGAGCACGTTTTTGAAGAAGTCCATTACCAAGTCGAAAATCGCCAAGAGCACGTGTACTCGAACTCGGTGCCACATCAGCTGCAGCTGCTCGGCCGTGAGTTCCTCGATGTCACGCCCGGCCCGCGAATTGAGCAACGCGGCCAGCGCCCCGAAGACCATCGCGGCCATCGGAGCACTCGGAAATCGGTACCATCCGACGGCCGGCAAAAGTCCGCAGAACACGCCGGTGAAAATCAAGGATGTCAGTAGCCGCCTGCGGAAGAAAACTGCTGGAGCGCTGCGGAGGATGCGGTTGATGAAAGTCACCTCGGCGACCCACAGAGGAATGTCCACCACCAGGAACCGCGCACCTCGACCGATCGCGAGCAAAACCTCCCAGATAGCCCCTCGGAAGCGCGTGCTGTGGGCCAGGCCGAACAGCACCAGGCCGAGCGGAATGACGAAGACAGGCTCCGTCATGCCGAGCGGGGCGACGCTCGAAGCGTCCGCTCCATACCACCAGTCGGTGAGTTTCCGCAGCAGCTCTACGAGGTGTTCAAGAAACTTCAAAACGACGAATGCACCCCCAAAAGGGATTGCCACGTAGAGGGTCAGAAATCGGCCGACCCCCGTCCCGAACGCGCACGAGCTGATCCCCTGCAAGAACCGCAAGTAAATGGCGCCTCGTTGATAAACGCCGTCGAGCTCATCGCGCAGCCGGCGATCCGCCCGCAGTAAGCGATCACCCGCTACCAACTCCAGTGGATCGGCGACGTCGTCGAGCTTGAGATTGTTGCGCGCGATGGCGTCGCGAATTTCGCCCATCGCGAAGTAGCCCGAATCGACCACATGGTCGAGCAGCTCTTCGATGATCTTGCGAAAAGAAACGCGTTCGGGCACGTTCTGCGGCACAAAACCGACTTCGATCAATGTGTCCCGCAAGACGGGCCGCAATCGATCGCGCAAACGTTCTTCGGCGTACACCGACGCTTCGCGCAGCAAAATTGACAAATGTTCGCGCTGGCCGGCCGAGATCGAAAGCTTTGAGAGCCGCGACGCCGCGCTCCGCAGATGTTTCGACATCAAAACTTCGCGCTGAGCCGGCAAGCGCCGCTTGAGAGGCCGTTTGCCGAATGACAACAGCCAGGAGAAAAGATCGACGACGTAGCTCTCGCGCTCGAAATCGAGGCAGACCTTTTGGAGGTCGTAAAGCATCCGCGCGGCCGGATTCCAAAAGCCCCGGGCCGATGTCGCCAACAATGCTCCCAAAAGCTCACGCCAAGCGTTCGCGGTATGTTCGTCAATCGCCAGAGCAACGCGCAGGCGACCGGCGAGGCGTCTCACATCAGCGACCGCCAACTCGCTCGCTCGTGCGGAACGCTTGAGATCTCGGATGCTCGAGGCACGCGTGTGCAGAATGGCGGCCCGAACGTCGTTGCCGCTCGCCGCAGCTTGAGCGGCCACCTTTAGCTGACGGCGAAATACGCGTTCGCCCAACGGGGCGTCGGTCGCCGTCGGATCTGTGTTAAGTTTTATCGCGTTCGGCTGCTCCTGGGGGCGGCCGGCTCGTTCGACCTCGAGCGCTCCGGTGTATTCCAAGACAGCGTCGATGTCGATGTCTTCCGACAGCACCTCCTCAATGCGATCGAAATCGTCGAGCGAGGGGAAATATGCGGACAAGACATCAGGCGCGGAGTACCGCAACTCGAGAAACACGGCGACAAATTCGACGTAGACCGAAACCGTCGAAACGGGGGGCAGCAAGAAGGCCTCTTGCCCCAGCACGGCCCGCACTTCGTCAAAGGCCGAGGAACCGATTTGTTCGAGCCGCTCCGCCACCGTCAGCTCGTTCAATTCGCCCCGCTCCAGGCGCTCGTCGAGCGCGACGTGAATCCGGGCGTGAAGGTGCAGCCGCCGATAGTAATCGCGCAGCGCGTCCGCGGTCATCCGTTCGAGTTCGTGCTCCTCCGGGCGCGCCAAGAGCAGGAGGATCTCGGGGAGTGCCGCGCCAGCCTCCAGGCCTAACTCGTCGTTAAGCACAATCTGTCGGGCTCGGTCCGCAGCGATCACGAAGCTTTTTCGATGCGGGACCCGGCCGATCAGCGCCGGCAAGTCAATCTCGTTGCGAATCACGCGGCGGACGATGCGCGACGCGACGGGAAACGCGGACGGATCGGCGTCGCGAATCGCGCGCTCGACGGAGGCCAACGCCGACAGAGCCGTTTCGGCCGCGGGCACCTGCTGCGTCGCTAGGATCGGTTCCGCCATTTTCTCCATCATACGCCGTCAGGGCGCTGGGCGCGGAATCGCCACAAGACATAGGACGCGATCCGCCTTCGACTTATTCCCGAACATCGTAATGGCTTCAGCCGCGGCACCGAAGCGTCGGAGCCGAGTCGACAACAAAAAGTGTTGACTGTTCCCTCCGGTGCCCGTCGGCCTCCTCTTGTCGCTGGAGGTCTCCCGCGCGATTACAATCCTTGGTTCACCCAGAGTTAAGATCGGCCCGACCTTCAGGCGTAGCAGTCCCGAAAATGTCACGCGGTAGGATTTCACGCCAGAACGAGGAGTTTTGATGCAAGGCAGCCAGGCGATCGCGGAAATTCTCAAGCGGGAAGGGGTCGAATATGTCTTCTGCTTCCCCTTTACGCCCATTCTCGACGCGCTGGCCGCAGCGGGCATTCGTCCGATCGTCGCGCGACAAGAACGGGTCGCCGAAAACATGGCGGACGGATTTTCGCGGGCGACGCTCGGCAAGCGAATCGGCGTCGTGACCGTCCAGCAGAATGCCGGCGCCGAAAATGCGTTTTCCGGAATCGCCCAGGCCTACACCGATTCGAGCCCGATCCTGTTTTTGCCCGGACACCCGGGCCGCGAATTGGTCCGCGTGCCACCGAACTTTGACTCGGTGCCCAATTACGCCGCCACCACCAAATGGGCCGATCTGATCCCGTCGGCCGCGGCCATCCCTAATCGGATGAGACGAGCCTTCACGTTGCTGCGGTCCGGGCGACCGGGACCCGTGTTGTTGGAGGTCCCCGTTGATGTCGCCCGCGAAAGGGTGCCGGAGCCATTCGACTATCGGCCCGTCCCCGCCACCAGAATCGGGCCCGATCCAGATGCGATTCGCGAGGCGGCTCGGCTGTTGCTGCGTGCCGAGCGGCCGATGATCTGGGCAGGACAGGGGGTACTCTACGCCGACGCGTCGCGCGCTCTGACCGAGGTCGCCGAGTTCCTTGGCGCTCCAGTCATGACGACCCTTTTGGGCAAGAGCGCCTTCGACGAGAGTCATCCGCTGTCGCTCGGTTCGGGGGGCATGAGCGCGACCGATATGGCTCGCGACGCGCTCGATCGGTGTGATGCCGTCTTCGCCGTCGGAGCGAGTCTCACGCGGACCGTCTTTGCCCCCACAATTCCACCGGGCAAACGGATCGTCCACGCGACGGTCGACCCGCGCGATCTCAACAAAGACTACGTGGCTGACGTTCCGTTGTTGGGCGACGCGTCACTCGTTCTCGCGAGCCTGCTCGAGGAACTCAAATCGCAACACGGGGGCAAGGGCCGCCCCGAGCGAACGGCCGTGGAAGCCCAACTCCGCGAGGTGCGCGAGCGCTGGAACGCTCGGTGGGCCGGCAAGCTGGTTTCCGACGAGACGCCGATTAATCCGTATCGCGTGATCGGTGAATTTCTGAAAAGCATCGACGGCAAACAGACGATCGTTACGCACGATTCGGGAAATCCGCGCGACCAGCTCCTTCCTTTGTACGAATCGACGGTTCCGCGCGGCTACATTGGATGGGGCCATTCCACGCAGCTCGGTTTTTCGCTCGGCTGCAGCATGGGGGCGAAGCTGGCCTGCCCCGACAAACTGGTCGTGAACTTTATGGGCGATACGGCCATTGGAATGGTCGGCATGGACATCGAGACGGCCGTCCGCGAAGAAATCCCGATTCTGACCTTGGTGCTCAACAATTCTGCGATGGGCAACTACGAGAAATACATTCCGATCGCGACGGAAAAGTACCGAACCAAGTTCACGTCGGGAAACTACTCCGAGGTGGCTCGCAGTCTGGGTGCATTTTCCGAGCGAATCGAGAAACCGGCCGAAGTCGGTGCGGCGATCCGTCGCGGCATCGCAGCCACGCGGGACGGGCGCCCGGCTTTGATCGAGTTCCTCACTCGCGAGGAACCCGATATGGCCTTCCGCCACTAAACGCGGGTCATCGACGCGTTGCCTTGGTTTCAATGAGGAGGACAACACGGATGCCGAAGCAAACCGAAAGAGCTGAGGCCTTTCGCCAGTTGCACGAGCGGCCCGGCATTTTTGTGATGCCCAATCCCTGGGACGTCGGGACGGCACGGATCTTGGAACGGATCGGATTTGAGGCCCTGGCGACGACCAGTGCGGGTTTTGCGTTCTCGCACGGACGTCGCGACTACAACATGGGCCGGGAGGCCGTGCTCGAGCACTGCCGAACGCTGGTAGTGGCGACTTCGCTTCCGCTCAATGCCGACTTGGAGAACGGCTTCGGCGACGAGCCTCGAGCGGCGGCCGAAACGATCCGACTGGCAGTCGAAACGGGGCTGGCCGGCGGCTCAATCGAGGATGCGACCGGTCGACCGGAGAGTCCGATCTACGAGATATCCCACGCGGTGGAACGAGTTCGCGCGGCGGCCGAGGCGGCCCGCCAAACGGGTTCTCCCTTCGTATTCACGGCTCGATGCGAAAACTATCTGTACCAGCGCCCCGATCTGGCCGACACTATTGGACGCCTGCAGGCGTATCAGGATGCGGGGGCCGACGTCCTGTATGCTCCAGGACTGAAAAGCCCGGAGGACATCGCCACCGTAGTCCGTTCGGTCGATCGGCCCGTCAACGTGTTGATGGGCCTGTCGGGGATCAATCTGAGCATGGCACAACTCTCCACAATGGGCGTAAAGCGAGTCAGCACAGGTGGCGCGCTGGCTCGGGCTGCGCTCGGTGCATTTCTCCAGGCCGCCCGGGAGATGCACGATTCAGGGACGTTCCGATTCAACGACGACGCGGTGCCCATGCGAGAGATCAATTCGCTGCTGGAGTGATGTCCGGTGAGTCCTCTATTCCGTTCCCGAGAATCATCGATGAGAACCGTCGCGCAAACAGTCATCTTGGCGTGCTTGCTGGTCTTGCCGCAAACTACGCCGCGACTCGCGCTGGGTGGGGATGATCCGCCCGTCGCGACCAGCGCACCGCCAAAATCGGTGGGAGCCCTGCTGACGGCGGAAGCTCGTCGGATGATCGCCGAATATCCCGACACGCGCTACAGCCATAAGACGTATGTCGACAAGGAACAGGGAATTTGCGAAGTCGATTGCTCGGGCTTTATCGTCGTCCTCTTAAAGCACCAATCGCCCAAACACCTCGAGTCGATCAGCACCACTCACAAACGAGCCTTGGCCGAGGATTTTTTCACAGCCTTTAAACAGGAGGCGCCCGCCAAGGGCTGGAAACCGATCGAGCGCTTGCCCGATGCCAAACCCGGTGACGTGCTTGCGTGGATCAAAATGGACCGCGAGCCCGGCGACAATACGGGACACGTCATGCTGATCGCCGAGGTTCCCGTCGCGGAATCGGCCGAGCGGTTTCGAGTGCGGATTCTCGACTCGACGTTGCACGGTCACGCTCACGACGCACGGACGAAGACGGAGCGGTCGGGCATCGGGCAGGGAACACTCTGGTTCGACGTGGACGACCGCGGCCGCCCGATCGGCTATCGGTGGAAATCGAGAACGGGAATGCTCCACAAGGCGCCGATCGCGATCGGCCGCGCGATTCCTCTCGATTGATCGGCTCAAGTGGTGCGCTGCTGCGACTCGCTGGCGACCACGATCTCCATTTTTCGCGACTTGCGAAATCGCAACGCGTTCGCGAACCTTGGGAAAAGACAAATTCGGCAGGCAGGGCCCTCTTAAGCAGTTTGTACGGCGCCTTGCTGCGTGGCATCTCGGTTTGGCCCCCGCTTCTGCTCCACCGGTGATTTCTGATCGGATCTCCCTCCTCGGCTCGCTCCTCGTCGTCGCTGGCAGTTCGCGCCGCCGGTTTAACGAAGGCCTACGGCAAGGCCGACGCGGCCGTGTACGCTCTGCGCGACGTGTCGCTTGAAGTGCGTCGAGGGGAACGGATCGCCCTGTTGGGTAAGTCGGGCTCAGGGAAATCGACGCTTCTCAATTTGCTCGGGGGAGTTGATCGGCCGACGGCAGGAGGCTTGGAAGTCGCGGGCCGCGAACTCGACCGGCTTTCGAGTCGTGGTTTGGCTCGCTTTCGGTCGGCCGCGGTCGGGCTGATCTTTCAATCGTTTAACCTCATCCCGTCGCGAACAGCTCTGCAAAACGTCGAGTTGCCGATGATTTTTGCAGGGACGTCTCGGACGCAACGGCGTCTCGAGGCCCGGCGAGCGCTGGAAGCCGTTGGGCTCGCCGAGCGTGTCGAGCATCGGCCAGCCCAACTCAGCGGGGGCGAGAATCAGCGGGTGGCGATAGCTCGCGCGCTAGTCAACCGGCCGGAGGTGCTGCTGGCGGATGAGCCCACCGGCAACTTGGATAGCACAACGGCCCGCGAAGTCATGGCGTTGATCGCGGAACACATTCAAAAGAGCGGCGCGACACTCATCTTGGTGACCCACGACGAAGAACTGGCTGCCGAATGCACCGACCGCGTGATTCGGCTAAAGGACGGCCAGTTGATGCCCTGCCAGTAAATGTCCTGAATCGGTGCAAGAGGAGTTCGGCGTGCGCTTCGGTGACTTACTGGTTCTGCCATTGGCCGCACTCTGGCAGCAAAAGTCGCGGACGTTGTTGACGACCCTCGGTGTCGTCTTCGGCACCTTTGTGCTGGCGGCGAGCTTGTCGATCGGGCAAGGCGTACAAGACACGTTCGACCGCGAGACGCACAAGAGCGACGTTCTCC
>Ga0210393_10002414_pt1 | contig 15374 bp, 10 predicted proteins | sample IncBWC27OmetaG_FD_160068 | JGI IMG/M metagenome (GOLD analysis project Ga0210393, IMG submission 160068) | Forest soil microbial communities from Barre Woods Harvard Forest LTER site, Petersham, Massachusetts, United States - Inc-BW-C-27-O ... | reverse complement strand
TCCAAGCGATCGATTTCTTTGTCGAGAACCTAAACCGCCTGCATCGCGTTCGTGTCCATTTCCGCGGGCAGAGATTCTTTCAGATTTTCGAGCCAAAGGCGCATCGAGTTCAGTGGATTTTTCACTTCGTGCGCGACACCCGCCGTGATCCGACCCAGCGCCGAAAGGCGCTCGCTGACTTGCAGTTGCGTGTTGATCGATTCGATGGAATCGAGATCGCGCAGAGTAACGAGCGCGCCCATGCGATCGCCGTTTTCTTGAATGCCTTGTACGCTGACGCCGACGCGCCGAGGACCTTCGATCGTTTGCAGATCCGTTTCCGCCGCGACTTCGCTCAGTTCGTCGCCGTGAATTTGCAAAACTTCGTAGAGCGGATGGTCCGGAGGAAAGATATCGTTGATGCGCTTGCCGAGAAAGGTGCTTGCAGGAGCGCCGAGGAACTTCTCGGCAGCGGGACTTACCATCACCGCGCGCGCTTCGCGTGTGAAGAGAATCAATCCGTCTTCCATTCCGGCCATGACGGAATTCATGTTTTCGCGCATGGTGCTGAAGATTTCGTGCACACCGCGCAGTTGCTGGCCGACTTGCGTAATCTTGCGACTCACCGCGCCGAGTTCGTCGGTTCCGGAGACGAAGCCTTTTACTTCGGGAGCGGGCATATCGAACTGTCCCGCCGAGATGCGATCCAACTGGTCGGAGATTCCGCGAAGAGGAGCGAGCGCGGCGCCGCTGACGATTGCCGCCAATCCCGTGGAAATAATCAGCGCGAGCAAAACGATCGTGCCGAGCTGCCGCAGATTCGGCAAAAGTTCGTTCAGTAAAAGGCTCGACGAAACTGCGACACGAACTTCACCGAAGGGCTGCCCGCCTTTGCTGAAAGGGAAGTCGAGTTCGTAGATTTTCGGAGGCCCGGCGAAGACTTTCGCCTGATGGATAAATCCACGTTGCGTCAATTGCGAAAGCGGAGCGCGCCTCGGCAGATATTTTCCCTGCATCGACTCGTCGGTCGATATCAGAACCTGACCGTCTCGATCGGTGATCGCGACTTCGTAGACGTAGACCGTGTCTTTGTCGGCGTTCATCTGCGAGCGAAGCCCTTCATCGATCTTGAAGGCTTGCCAGACGTATTGATGAATGTCTTCGGGGCTGTTGGAGATTGGACGCAGACCTTCGTTGGCGGCGTCGGTAAGCGCGCGCTGCGCCTGTTCGAAAACCTGGTGCGCGATCTGGTGCGTGCGCTTGTCGGTTTGCTCGAGCGCCTGCGAGAGCAATTGCGCCACGAAGACGCCGGACAACACGACGACGACGAGCAACACCAGCCCGGTCATCACCAAAGTGAGTTTAGTGCGCAGCCGTAGCTGCATCGGAAGTACCTACTCCGCGTCGGCGTTCGCTCCGCCGTATTCTTTCAGTTTATTGTGCAGTGTTTTGAGGCTAATGCCCAAAAGATCGGCGGCGCGTGTCTTATTGTTGCCGGTGGCGTTGAGCGTTTGCAGGATTAGCTCGCGTTCCATGGCGTCGACGGTCGTGCCAACGGGGAATTTGATGGTGGAGAGATCGCTTGGACCTTTTGCCTGCGATTTGCCGAACTCGTCGGGCAAGCAACTGCGCGTGATCAGATCTTTTTCGCACATGATCGTGGAGCGCTCGAGCACGTTGCGCAACTCGCGGATGTTGCCGGGCCAAGTGTAGCTGCGGAAAATGTCGAGCACTTCGGTGCCGATGCCGCGCACGTTCTTGCCGTGCTTGGCGTTGACGTCGCGAAGAATGTGTTCGACGAGAAGTGGGATGTCGTCTTTGTGATCGCGCAACGGCGGCAAGTGAATGTGAAAGACGTTGAGGCGGAAGAAGAGGTCCTGGCGCATCTGGCCGGAGCCGACGGCTTCTTCGGGATCCTTGTTGGTTGCGGCGAGGACGCGAACGTCCACCGGAGTTTCGCTCTTGCTGCCGAGTCTACGAACTTTGCGATCTTCCAGAACACGCAGCAGTTTTGCCTGAGTCGGCGCCGGCATTTCGCCGATTTCGTCGAGCAGAAGCGTGCCGCCGTCGGCGAGTTCGAAGCAGCCGATGCGTCGCTCGGCCGCGCCGGTGAAGGCGCCGCGTTCGTGGCCGAAGATTTCGCTTTCCATCAAGGTTTCGGGAATCGCGGAGCAGTTGATGGCGACAAACGGGCCGGAGGCGCGCGGAGAAAGCTTGTGAATGCTGCGCGCGACAATTTCTTTGCCGGTACCGGTTTCGCCGGTGATGAGAACGGATGCGGAACTGGGCGCGGCCATCTCGACGATGCGCATGACTTCCTGCATCGGTTTTGACGCGCCGACGAGATCGCCGAGGCGGCCGGTTTCGCGCAACTGGCGCTGCAAAACGGCGAGCTGGCGCGTGTCCCTCGCTTTTTCCAGGCAACGATCGAGGAGAGCGCGCAGAACTGGCGCTTTCATCGGTTTTTCGATGTACCAGAATGCGCCGGACTCGATGGCGGCCACGGCGCGTTCGTCGCTGCCTTTGCCGGTGATGATGATCGAGGGAACGTTGCGGAGTTCGTTGCCGAGTTGCTTGAGGAGGTCGAGGCCATTCATGCCGGGGAGTTCGACGTCGGCGATGAGGGAGTCGGGCTGGAAGCTGCCGAATTTCGCGAGGGCATCTTCAGCGGTGCCGACGCCGAGGACGTCGTAGCCCCATTTTTGCAGGAGCTGTTCGTAGCCTTTGCGCGCGTTGTCTTCGTCTTCGACGATCAGAACGCGGTCTTTGCGTTCGCTGTCTGTGCGAATCGCTGTATTTGTGTCTTCCGCCATGCGGACCTTTGCCTCTCCTGAGGTAATGATGATGCCAGCAGCGGCTCGAGTGTGTACTGGACCTTTGACTGTAACAAGGGGGCGCTGGATTGCCAAGTTTGACGAGCGATTGGGGCGTTGGTCAGGTTTCGGTAACGGCGTTTATCAGGACCTATGAATCACTAAAGCCACAACTCGAAAGGGCGAGCGTTCGAAAATCCGGTGTCAAAGCTTGTGCCGAACAGCCTGTTTGACTGCCTCCAAAGCGTTGGCATCCTCAAGACCGCTTAAGTCGCCTTTCACTTCGCCGGTCTTCAGAAGCTCACGCAGAAGACGCCGCATGATCTTGCCGCTCGATGTCTTGGGCATTGTTTCAACTACGAAAATGTGTTCGGGGATCGCGATTTTGCCGATCACCATCTCGACTGCCTTGCAAACACGACCCTTCAGAGCTATCGGCTCGAAGTGGTTTGTTTTAAGCCGGAGAAATGCCGCAGGCACCGAACCTTTAATTGAGTCGGGATATTCGACCACCGCGGCTTCGGAGACCTCAGCGCAAGTCAGCAAAGCATTTTCGATCTCCATCGTGCTGAGTCTATGACCGGCGACATTGAATACATCATCCAGACGGCCGAGAACCCAATAGTGACCGTCTCCATCGCGCACTGCGCCATCGTATGTAAAGTAGCAGCCCGGAATCTTTCGGAAATATTCGTTCAAGTACCGTTCATGATCTTTCCAAAGCGTGCGAATCATCATGGGAAAAGCTTTTTTCACAATCAGGTTGCCGGGTGTTCCCGTCGGCACAGGTTGGCCATCGTCATCCACTATGTCGACGGCGTCACCCAGAAACTCTATTCCGCAGGAGCCGCGCTTCATTGGAGTGAGCCAAGCCGCTCCTGCCAGAGGGCAGCCCGCCAGTTCGGTTTGGCCCCACGTATTGTTGACGTAGAGCTTTTCCCGTCCGAGATCGTGGTGCAGCCAATCCCAGGCCTCTCCGTTGAGAGGTTCACCTACGAGCCCCACCACCTCGACCCGCGAAACGTCGTAACGCTCGCGCCACTGGTCCGAACAACGCATCAGCATTCTGACCGCACTAGGGGCCGTGAATATCTTGTTCACTTTGTACTTGTCGACGATTCGGAAGAACCGATCTTCCTTCGGGTAGTCGAGCGCGCCTTCGGCAAATATGGTTGTCGCCCCGTTGGTTAGCGCTCCGGCTATCCCCCAAATGTGCATCGTCAGCCACCCGATATCCGCAGTGCACCAGAGCACGTCTTCCGGACGGTGATCCATCTGGAATTTTGCATGGACGTAGTTATTGATAATGAATCCGGCGCCAGAGTGAACCACTCCTTTTGGTTTTCCGGTTGTTCCGCTCGTATAAAACACCAGGCCGGGTTCGTTTGCCTCGACCGGTTCCGGCGGGCAGTCATTGGAGGCCGAGAGCATTAGCTCATGCCACCAGAAATCTCGCCCGCGCACCATCTCGATGGTCTCCTCGGTGCGGCGGACAACAATAACTTTGCAATCGTTCTCAAGGTTGGGGATGCATTCGTCGACCTTTGCCTTCAAGGGAATGCGTTTGCCGCGGCGAACACAATGATCTGCCGTAACAATCACCTTCGGGCAGAACGCAACCAGGCGATCATTCAACGCTCGGGCGGAAAAGCCGGAAAAGACCGTGTTGTAGATCGCTCCGATCCGGAAACAGGCAAGAATCGCGACGACACACTCAACAACGTTAGGAAGGAAAATGGCGACTGTGCTTCCGTGATCGACGCCGAGGCTCTTCAGCATATTGGCGCAGCGTTGAACTTCGTCGAGGAGCATCTGATACGTCAGAAAAGACGACTCCCCGGTTTCCGCTTCCCAGATAAGTGCAACTCGGTGTCCGCTCCCTCGAGCAACGTGACGGTCGACCAGATTGACACAGGGATTCATCACGCCGCCGCTGAAGAATTCGAACTCCGGCAGCGTCCCTTTCTGAACGCTATCCCAACGGCGCATCCACTCGAATTCAGACGCAATCTGCTCCCAGAATTTATCGGAATCCTGCTTGGAGAATCGCAGGTACTCAAGAAAAGCTTCGGCACTTCCCATAGCAGTTCGTTGCGATCGATCTGGAGGAAGTGGTTGCTCAGGAATGTTGGCCATTAGCGCTATCCGTGCAGCATCGTCCTTCCCGTTGAAATGGGTGCTTACTCAGTCGATTAGGATCTAAGTGATACCGATTCAAAACGAGGCGAGATGATTCGCTACTTACTTGACCTTCTCCCAGCGGGAATTTAGAACGGACTCTATCATGTCTGAACCAGCGAGGTCACACACCAAGCGGACGGAAAAGAGAGAGGTATCTTCGCGGCTCTATCGGCTAGAGGCCGATTGAACCGCGGTGGGATACGAGGATTTACGATTGGGGCACGACCAAGCGGCAAGGCCCAAGTCTCGATAAGTTGCGCAACCGGACTCGACCACAACGGTTTCAGCTCTCGCGCAAGGCGACGATGGTGTTCACTTTTGTGGCGCGCCAGGCTGGAAGGTAGCTGGCGAGAATTGCAACGGCGAATAAGAGTAGAGGTACGACGAGAAAGACAGCCAGATCGTGGGGGCGGACACCGTAGAGCAAACTTGCCATCAGGGAGGCAGTCGATGCAGAAACGACCACTCCGGCACCGATTCCCAGGACAGCAAGAGTAACCCCCTTGCGCAGGAACATTCTGAGAATGTCGCCGGGTCGCGCGCCCAGGGCCATGCGGATACCGATCTCGCGCGATCTTTGGCCGACCATATACGCCAACAAGCCGTAAATTCCGATGGAGGCAAGGAACACCGCTAGTCCAGCAAATCCGCCCACCAGGTTGGCGGAAAAGCGGCGAGAAGCGAGCGAGCGATCAAGGATGTCATTCATGGAGACAACATTGAATACAGGTAGGCTGGGATCAATGTCCTGGATTGCATGGCGAATCTGTGGTTGGAGCAGGTTCGCGGGCAGAGATGTCCGTAACACCACGCTCACTTGTTTGTTGGAATCTTGAAAGACCGAAACGTAGATGTGCGGAATGCCGTCGACGTCGAGACCGTCATTTTTAATATCCTTAATAATACCGACGACGGTCGTCCACTCCTTGGCCGGGTCTTCTCCGAACCGCACCCGGCGGCCCAGCGCATCGCGTGTTGGCCAATACTTTCGAGCGGTGCTTTCGTCAATGATGGCCACCGGCTGTTTGCCGTCTTCATCGCTCTCGGTGAACGTGCGCCCGCGAACGAGCATCGCCTGCATCACTTTGAAATAGTCGGGGCTTATCCGAATTCTCTCGGCGCGCAGATCGCGCGACGACTCGACAGGTCGATCTTCAATCGCCAAAGCCTCAATCGGCAAGCCACCGACCGAGTTGGGATTGCTGTTGGTGATCGGTATGGATGAGGTGATTGCGGCGAGTTCTACGCCCGGGATGGCCTTCATGCGGCGAAGCACCTCACGATCAAAGGCGGCTCTGCCAGCGGTGTTGAGATAAGGATCCGTCTTCGGATCGTTCGCAACACCTAGCCAGGTGTTTGCGGTGACAACTTGAGTTGGACTGAAGCCAGGATTTTCCTGCAACAGGTCTCGCAGAGTGCGGACGAGCAAGCCGGCTCCGACCATCAATATGACGGCGAACGCCAGTTCAGAGACGATCAGGAAATCGCGCAATCGGCTCGTCTTGGTGCTGTAGCCGGAGCCGCGGCCGCCTTCACGAATGGACGAGGAGAATGCGTCTTTTGCCGAATGAAGCGCTGGAGCAAGGCCAAACAATAAGCCGGTGAGAATGGAAATCAGGAGAGCGAAGGCCAGCACCACCCAGTCGATTCGAACTTCGTTGAGCCGGGGGACGTTCGATGGCACAAAGCGCAGGATGAAACCCAAAGTGCCCACTGCGGTGGCGATTCCCGCGGCGCCGCCGATGAGCGACAGCAGCATGGACTCGGTCACCATCTGGCGCACCATGCGGGCGCGGCTCGCCCCCAGCGCGAACCGCACGGCGAACTCTTGTTGTCGTCCCGAAGCGCGCGCCAAGAGAAGATTAGCGATGTTCAACGATACGATGAAGACGATCAGGACTACCGCACCCAGTAAGACCAGCAGCATGGGCCGGACGCTGCCTACCAAAGTTCCTTGCAACGGTTGAATCTCAATTGTCCATTGCGCCTGCGGCGCGTATTCGGTGGGAAAGTCGTGGCGCAATTCCTGTGCCATGGCGGTGAGCCGCGCCTGAGCTTGCGGCAGCGTCAGGCCGGGCTTGAGTCGGCCGATTCCATTTACTAAAACGCGGTTGCCACGTATCGGCGGGGGAAAGGGATCGCCGCTGAATCCGCCGGCGCCGAACACTTCCGCGTCGGCGGTCGTCGTCGGTCCGGGATGGCGAAATCCACGCGGGAGAACGCCAATAATTGTTAGGGGATCATTGTCGATGCGGATGGTGCGGCCGACGACATTCGGGTCGGCGCCATAGGCACGGCGCCAGAGGCCATCGCTGATCACGGCCTCTGGAGCGAATCCGGGCATGAAGTCCTGCGGACCAAACAAACGTCCAAGTTGCGGGACCACGCCCAGCATGGAAAAGTAGCTGAAACTGGTGTTGACCCCCTCGACGCGCTCGGGCTGTCCGACGCCGGTCAAGTTTTCGCTGCCCGAAAAGATCGGGGTCGCATCTTCGAAGACACCCGATCGCGTGAGCAGGTCATCCAGTTCGGGCTTGGAAAATCGAACGTCGCGCAATCCCAGGCCGGGCTCGTTAAAGAAGATGCGTACCAAACGATCGGGATCGCGGTAGGGCAGAGAACGCAGCAACACGGCGTTCACGATACTGAAAATGGCGGTGTTGGCTCCCACGCCGAGAGCCAGGGTTAAAATCGCAACCGCGGTGAAGCCTGGATTCTTGCGCAACAATCTCAATCCATGGCGCAGGTCCGAACCTAGTTCACCCCACCAGCGCACGCCGACGGCTTCCCGCACGGCATCTTTGTGAGACTCGATTCCACCAAACTCAATCCTCGCCCTTCGCATCGCTTGTTGCTGGGAAAGGCCCTTGCGAACCAGGTCCGCGGCGTAACTCTCCAGGTGGAAGCGCGCCTCTGTTTCCATTTCACTTTCAAGGCGTCGTCGCTTGACCATCCACTTCAACCAGGAACGGAATCGAGTCAGAAGGTTCATATCTGCTCCGACTTGGTGCGCAGGATGCTCGCGATCAACGATGCCATGCGGTTCCACTTTTCAGTTTCGGAATGGAGTTGGCGCCGCCCGGCGGCAGTCAAACTGTAGAACTTCGCTTTGCGTTTGTTGTCCGATTCGCCCCACTCGCTGGCGATCCAACCCTGGTGTTCCAGGCGATAGAGCGCTGGATACAACGAGCCCTGTTGGATCTCGAGCTGTTCGCCGGAGATCTGCTGAATGCGCAGCAGGACGCCGTAACCATGCAATGGGCCAAGCGAGACAGCTTTGAGAATGAGCATGTCCAGCGTGCCTTGGAGCAAATCGATTTGCTTGGCCACGGGCTCTCCTTGTTTGTCTAGGAGAGGTGTAACAAGACTCGCCTAGATAGTCAAGGAGAGAGTATTTTTGCGGAAAGAGTCCCCCGGGTGACGGGGTAACCGGAACTGGGGTTCAGCCGAGTCCGACGATTCCGCTTCGTCGCATCCTCAGTCCGGCAGCGGCGTTAATCAGGTCCGACTCAATTTGGGGGACAGCAACGCCGATGCGCAGAGAGTTGCCGAGTCACCTGGACGGGGGAGAATTTGGCACCATGTTGACGTCGACGGAGAAGAGGCGGAAGTCGGTGAATTTGTGGGAGGTGAAGGTGCGGCCGTTGTCGCTTTCGCGGTAGACGTCGGTGGATTGCGGGAGCCAGACGTCGATGTTGCGCGATTTGAAATGGACGGGCGCGTAGTTGATCGAGAGAGTCCAGGATTGAATGTTGACAGCTGGGATGGGGTGCATCAGCGCGATCTCGAGGTGGACGACTTCGCCGGAATCTTTGGCGATCCACGCGCGGCCTTTGAGCGGGGCGGGGTAGACGACGCCGTTCTTGGCGGTGAAGGAAGCCGTCGTGTCGGGGTGGTCTTTGCGCTGGCGGAGGTTGACGATCCATGTGGGATGCTCGTTCCTCATTGCGGCGCCGGAGCAGGTCATTTCGTAGTTCGTTTGAAATTCGGGGAGAAACATCAAGGCGATCTCGGGTAGGCCGAGATCGTGCATGGAAATCGGGAACGGATGGGAGCCGGGGACGGCGTTGCGGGTTTCCTGGACGGTGTAGCCTAGCAGCTGGCGGACGAGGACGGCGGTGTAGTCGAAATCGGCGGAGCCGGCGTCGTATTGATTGCCGACACGGTCGAGGAGGCGGAAGTCGATGCGTTCCTGTGCGGTGAAATTCTGAAGGTTGGTGACGAGTTCGTTGGCGCGAACGGCGGCCTGGGCGAGAACGGCGGGGAGGTCGCACTTGGAAGCATTGGTGTGGTCGCGGGAATCGGATGGTGTGTTCGGCGGCTCGTTCGAGAGTGATCGTTGGGTCGCGGCGCGACCATGAGGGAACACGGCTGCGGCAAAAAGGAGAATGCCAACGGGTGCAGGAGTGCGAACCATGGTAAGCGAGCGATTGTAATACCGCGGTAGCTGGTCGCGCGCGCAAATCGTCGGAAGAAGAGGCAAGTCGCGTTATTGGACGAGCCTTCACCAAACAGTCTCAGTCGCAGCGTTTGCTGCGCGCTGGCATCGGGATCAATCTGACGAATGTGGTGCTTGGAAGATAAATGCTACGACGATATTCGAAATGATGGGTCGCCCGCGCACGGTGGCTGCTTGGAAGCGCCAGCTTTTCAGAGCCCCCTGGGCAAAGCGATTGAAGCCGGCCATTGCGTGCAACACGACCACATTCTTGACGCTTCCTGAGTCGTCCACGGTTGCCTGGAGTACGACCGATCCCGACGCAACACTGTTCACCGGATATTCTGGATACGCGAAAGATGTGATGCCAACAGGAACATAGTCCCCACTTGCGTCATCCGCGTGAGATGGAGGGATCACTGGCTTGAAGCCTTCTGTCGGCGCCGCTCCAAAAGTTGCGAGATTTCCGGGCCGGTATACGAACGCCACGGTCATGCGAGAGGCTTGTGCCTTGCGACCGGTAAGTGCTGGCTGAAATTTCCAGGTTCGAACGGCCGATTCTATCGCGCCCAGCATTGCGCCAGGATTCCTGAGAGGTTCAATTTCTGAAATGCTTCCGTCGTCGCCAATGCTGACGTCGAGCACGAATAATCCGTCAAAGACGACGCTATATGGAGTGTAAGCATCACCAGTCGAGGTCACTTCTGGTGGACTGTAAATGTGTTGGGCCAAGGCGCATGGCAAGAACAAGAGTGTCGCTAGAAGAAGTCTTCTCATATTCGTAAGCTCTCACTGCCTCGCAGACTAGGCGGACCGACTTCGGCGAGCCCGACGAGGATCTAGCGGTCGCCGATGGAGAATAGCTGAAACTCGGATACTTCTGCGGCGGCGGTCGAGCTCAGAATATTCAAGCGTACTCGGGAGGTGGTTTGCGCGGCGAAGCCTTCGATACGCTTGTGGCCGATGGAGTGGTCGGCGACGACGGATTTCCAACTTGTGCCGTCCGACACTTCGATGTGAAAGGATTGGACGTGCTGGCCATTGGCGAGGCGCTCCATGATCAGAGCGTGATCGAACGTGACGGGTTTGGCGAAATTCACTTCCAGCGTTGAGTGATGCGAACCCTGAGGCGCGGACCAGAAAGTGTCAGGGTCATTGTCCAGGGCGCGTTCGACTTCGGGATCCTGTTGCACGTGTTCGAGCGATAAATTTGTGCCGTAGCGTTTGGCGATGGCGGCGCCGAATTCTTCGAGGCGCTTAGCATCATTGTCGGGGAGCAAACCCCGATTATCGGGTGCCAGGCCTAACATGAGTTGGCCGCCGCGGCCGATGGTTTGGTCGTAGAGGGTGATCAAGTCGGGGAGCGACTTGAGCGAAGCCTCGTCGTTTGGATGCCAGAACCAGTGGAGCTTGCGGAGGGGCGTGTCGGCTTCTGCGGGGCGCCAGCGCAGATAGCCGTGACGATCGATGACGTTCCAGTTGTCGCGGGCGACGACTCCTGCTTCGTTGCCGACCCATCGGATGTCGCCATATTCGAAGAGGCCGGTGTCTGCGAATACGAGCGTGTTGGGCTGGTAGGTGCGCAACTCTTCGATGATGTGGGCGAAATTGTAGACGTGTCCAGCGCTGCCGGCGCCGTCGAGCCAGAATTCCGTGAGCTCGCCGTAGTTTTGCGCGAGTTCATCCAATTCGGCGGCGTAATATTTGTCGTATTCGGCGGAGTTGTTGTATCGGGGCTCGTGGCGATCCCACGGCGAGAGATAAACGCCAAACTTCAAACCGTACTTTCGTGCGGCGGCGGCCACTTCGGCGACGACGTCGCCCTTGCCATTTTTCCAGGGGCTGCTCTTTACGCTGTAGTTCGTTTGCGACGTGGGCCAGAGGCAGAAACCGTCGTGATGTTTTGCGACCATGACGACGTATTTGGCTCCGGCGGCTTTGATCGCGCGCATCCATTGTTCGGGATCGAAGGCGGTGGGGTTGAAAACGCTGGGATCGGCGGTGCCGTCTCCCCATTCGCGATCCATAAAGGTGTTCGGTCCGAAATGGATGATCACGCCAAATTCAAGATCCTGCCAGGCGACTTGTTGCGGAGAGGGCTTTACGTCGATGAAATTTTGAGGGGTGGCCAGGCTACCGGAAACTAGCAGGGCGAAAACGGTGAGCAAAGTCTTCTGCGTCAGCTTTCGAAATGCGCGGACGTGCATGTGCGCTGGCTCTCCCGCTTCAGTCTGAATTGCCGCGCCAACATTCTTTCATTCGTGCTCGGGCTTGTCAGGTGAATTGTGATTATTGAGCGCAATCCGGACTACGACTGGAGATTTACTCGTGTCTGAGGGCGATCATGGGGGCGACGCGCATTGCGCGTCGGGCGGGGATGTAACACGCCAAAACGGCGATTGCCGTCAACAATGCTGAAACCAGAATAAATGTAAGCGGATCGTTCGATTTAACGCCGTAGAGTAAGTCTGAGAAGGTCACGAGTAAACGAGTCAGTGCGAGCGACGCTACCGCTCCGATGACGAGGCCGGCCAGCGCCAGACGCAAGCCCTGCCCGACGATCATTCGAAAAATGTTCTGCTTTTCGGCGCCGAGCGCCATTCGAATCCCAATCTCGTGCACGCGTTGCGTCACGGAGTAGGAAATCACGCCGTAGATTCCGACGGACGCCAGGAGCAGCGCCAATACCGCGAAGGCTCCGAGCAAAATCATGGGAAAGCGCTGCGCGGACATAGACTCGGAAGCAATTTCCTGCATCGTTTCGACGTTGTAGATCGGCTGGTCTTTGCCCAATCCGTACAGAACATTTTTGATCGCTGGTAGGAGGGCCGACGCTGGAAGCGGAGAGCGAACGACAATCGTCGTATTGGGAAAACCTTGCGATGCGGTCACCCAATCATCGGGAATTTGGTACAGCGGATAGTAAGCCTGAGCTTGCGTAAGCGAGCCTTCGTTACCCAAGCCCCAATGCCGCACGTGGCCCACGACGCCGACGATGCGGCAGGGGCCCCACGGGGGCGTCCAGCCGAAGGTTATGGTTTGGCCGAGCGGATCTTGCCCTTTGAAATACGTGCTGGCGAGGACGTCGTCGATTGCGGCGACGCACGGGGACTTGGTGGTGTCGTCCTCTGAAAAAAAGCGGCCGCGAAGAAGCGGGATGCTCATCGTCCGCAGATAATCCGGGCCCGTGTTGAACACCATCATTTGCGGAGCCTCCCGAACGATGGCGGGCGTTTGAGAGCCGATCCAGAAAGGCGCGACGTTATCTCCGGACTTGAGAGGAACGTTGTACGTGAAATCCGCGGCCTGCACGCCGGGAAGCGTTCGGACACGTTCGAGCAACTGGCGATAGGAGGTTCGCATGTCGGCGGCCGTCGTGGTCACCGAGGGCGAGACGCCGACTTTAAAAGTGAGGATGTGTTGCGTGTCGAAGCCGGGATCGGTGGTGGACATTCGGTGCATGGTGCGGATGAGGAGACCCGCACCGACGAGCAACGTCAGTGTGAGAGCCATCTGTAAAACTACGAGGCCGTCCTGCACGCGATGGTGCGCCGATGTCGAGCCCCGGCCGCCCTCTTTGAGCGCGGATTGTAAGTCGGCTTTGGAATTTTTCAGCGCGGGCGCAAGACCGAATAGAACGGCGACGGCGATGGAAACAAAGAATGTGAAAAGAAGGACGGGTGTGTTCACGCCGATGTTTTCGCTGCGTGGCAAGCTTCCCGTCATGCCGGCCAGCGCCGGACGCACAGCCCACTCGGCAATCGCAAGTCCCAATGTCGCGCCGCCCAAAGAAAGTAGCAGGCTTTCCGTAAGCAATTGCTGGATGGTGCGTGAGCGGCTTGCGCCGAGCGAGGCGCGAATTGCAAATTCGCGGGTGCGCGCCACGGAACGCGCCATCAGGAGATTCGCGACATTCGCGCACGCTATCAGCAGAACCAAGCCCACAGCACCGAACAGAACGAGCAATGTTCCGCTTACGTCGCCGACAAGCACTTGCCGGAGAGGTGCGACGGATGCTCCCAAGCCCTGGTCCGCGTCGGGATAGAGCTGGGCTAGGTGGTCTTGAATGGCGCTCATCTCCGCTTGCGCCTGAGCCATAGTGACGCCCGGATTTAATCTTGCGATGGTTACGATCGCGGGCGCGCCGCGCGGGTCGAGCATGAGAGGGTCGCCTTGCGCGAGTGGCGTGTAAATATCCGCTCGGTCATCGCCGAAACGGAAACGTGGTGGAAGAATTCCAATGACGGTGTAATCGGCTCCGTTTAACGTGACGGCCTTGCCCAGCGCTTGCGGATTGCCGCCGAAGCGATTTCTCCAAAGTTCGTTGCTGATCATCACAACGGGCGGTCCGCCGCGCTGATCCTCCTGCGAAGAGAAATTTCGACCGAGGGCTGGCTTTACGTCCAGCGTGTCGAGGAAGCCCGAGGAGATTCCCATGGAGAGCAGATGTTCAGGGTTACCGGGGCTGGTGAGATCGTAATGCCGCCATCTCAGCGCCGCCATTTGCTGGAACGAGCGAGCGGTGCGTTGCCAATCCTTGAAATTGGGATACGAAGGCCAAACGACCTGCTTGAAATGAAGATTGTTTTCCCAGACGACCACGAGACGATCGGGATGACTGTAAGGGAGCGGCGCTAACAGAACGCCCTGGACGACGCTGAACATGGCGGTGTTGGCACCGATGCCGAGGGCGAGAGTCAGGACAGCGATGGCCGCGAAGCCGGGGGATTTTCGCAGCAGCCGAAGCGCGTAACGCAGATCTTGCCAGAGCGTTTGCACGGTCACTCCATCATGTACTACTTGCCGGGTTTGTCGACGGAGATGGTCATGTCGTGGAAGTCGAGAGTGAGGACGGTGTTGCGGAAGAGTTCGAGGCCGACGGTGGCGTCGAAGAGGCCGTCGGGTTCGTGGACGGCCTCGGTGGGGAAGTAAACCTTGGCGCCTGCTCGGACGAGCCAGATGTCCTGGAAGCCTTCCTCGCTGGCGTCGGCGACGCGCATGGCGGCGCCTCCGTCGGTGAGCGGGAACATGCGGGTGTCGGTGGTTTGTGCGGCGCCGTTGAGGCTGAGTTTATCGATAGATGCGGTGTAGATGAGCATCGAGCCGGTGTACATGGTGTCGAGCTGAGCGGAGACACGTTGGGTGTTGATGGTGAAACCGTCGGCGACGACGATAGGCGGGCCGTCTTTGCCGAACGTGATGTACGAGATCGTGTCGCATTTGCCGACGCATTTCACTGGCTTGGTGAGAACGTCGGAGATGCGGAATTTGTTGGCGACGAAATCGAGCTGGATGATGCGGTCTTTGAAGGCGGTGTAGGCGAGTGAGCCCGCGACGTCGGGCATCTGATTCTGATTGATCATGTCGGTGAGGTCCATGGCGAAGGCGGAGACTTGGGTCATGGCCATCGATCCGATGTGCAGCGTGGGGATCTGTGTCGGGATCATTTCCATTGGAGCGCCGCCGGGCATCGGGGGATGGAGCGGCTTGAGGTCGGCCGACTTCATGAGTTTGGTGTCGACGACGGATTCGACGTTGCCGGTGTCGATGACGAATTTGAGCGGAGTGGCGTCGTCGCCGATGCGGGCTTCGATGCAGGGCGTGCCTTTGCAGTCGAGGAGCGGGACTTCGGTGAGGAATTTTACACCGGAGTAGGCGGCGGAGGTGGATTGGGCGGAGGCAGAAGAAGAGAGAGAAATTGCGGCGACAAGTACTGCGGCGACAGCGACTAGTTGACGCGCGTGGTGGCGAGAGCGACTACCGATTCGATAGCAGTTGGGCATGGGTTCGACTCTTTTGATACTTGCTCGCGTTCCCCGTGAGCAGCGGAGCCTGTCCAGTTATAGACGAACCTTGCATGCGAATGCTAGCATTGATGTTAGTTCACCGGTGGGGCCGTGGCGCAGTTGGGAGCGCGCCTCGATGGCATCGAGGAGGTCGTGGGTTCGAATCCCATCGGCTCC
>Ga0210393_10002413_pt1 | contig 15378 bp, 11 predicted proteins | sample IncBWC27OmetaG_FD_160068 | JGI IMG/M metagenome (GOLD analysis project Ga0210393, IMG submission 160068) | Forest soil microbial communities from Barre Woods Harvard Forest LTER site, Petersham, Massachusetts, United States - Inc-BW-C-27-O ... | reverse complement strand
CTCGTGCGCAACTGCTACGAGTGCCATTCGGGGGACCCGAAGAAAGCCAAAGGCAACTTTGTCCTCGACACTCGTGAAGGACTCCGCAAAGGAGGCAAGTCGGGAGCCGTGATCGAACCCGGACACCCCGACCACAGCCTGTTGATCGAAGCCGTCCGGTATGAATCACTCGAAATGCCTCCCAAGGAGAAGCTCCCCGACGAGGTGATCGAGAAGCTCGTGCGGTGGGTCGAGATGGGGGCGCCGGATCCGCGCCGGGGAAAGGCGGCTAAGGCTCGCGGCAAGATCGACTTCGTCGAGGCCCGGAAGTTCTGGGCGTTTCAGCGGCCGATGGCGGTTCCTCCACCGCAGCCCCACGACGCCGGTTGGCCAAAGAGCGACATCGACCGGTTCATTCGCGCCCGGCAGGAAAAGGAGCATCTGCGACCGGTCGCGGACGCCGATCGTGTCACGCTGATCCGTCGCCTGACGTTCGATCTGACCGGCCTGCCGCCGACGGTCGAAGAAGTCAACGCCTTCGTCGAGGATCAATCGCCGGACGCCTTGCCTAGGGTCGTCGATCGCTTGCTGGCGTCGCCGCGGTTCGGCGAGCGCTGGGGCAGGCATTGGCTCGACGTCGTTCGCTACGGCGAATCGACCGGGAAGGAGACGCTTGGCGGTATCGAAACTACGTCATCGACGCAGCAAGGGACACATCTTTGTGAACCTGAGAAGCTCGAACGAGCTCGTCAATAAACGTCTTTGCAATGACCCACCGAACATCGAGTGCCGATTGTTCCGGGCGCGTCCCTTTCCAGCGATCGACCGAATCGGCGGCCTGCGGAAATGGATTCCACCGCCTCGCGAAAGCGGCAATTCGGCGTCGACCGGAACGGGAAGCCCGCCCGATCGACGACCGACGAAACCGTTTCACTCGCCGCCGCTATCGCCGAAGAGGGTCGAATTGCCGTCACGCGCTGTAATGAGGTTCGCCAGGACCTGGTTGTCCAGGTTCTCGCTGACAAATCTCACCGAGCCATCGCACATCGCAAACGGGCAGCTCCCAGGATGGAAGCAGAAGATTTCATTCTTGTTGTTGCAGTTAATCGCGCACGGTCCACTTTCATTGAGAAGCGCGGGATAAGCGTATCCATCGACTTTCCAGCACGGAGTCTCCGGCGCTGTCCAGGCGACAGCGTCCATGTGGATCGAGAAGCCGCCCGGGCCAGGCAGGAATGACGAAGCGACATTATCAGTCTTTTCGGCCGAGTACAAAATCTTGCCGTACTTGTTCCAATGCCAGGGTTTTCCGGCGCATTCGGTGTACATCACCGTGTTGCTGAGGCCGTCGGTGATGTTTTTGAGCGGGCATTTGCCGCCGTTGATCGCCGAATCAACTGTGGGGTCGGAATTGTATCCGGTTGCCAGCGCGGCACCCGTGTCGCCAGGCCTTGACAGGCCATTGACTGTATAAAAAATATCGTCAACCGAAGAACAGGGCGTCGCGTAATCGATCGCCGGCATTCCCCCCGTTGCTTTAAGTGGGTTCGCGACGGTGACGATCGGCTCCGGATTTTGAACGAACCACATGTCAAAGCGTGTCCCGGAATCTGGCGCCGAGGGACACAGCAGCATCGGCGGGACATTCTTAGTCGCGAAAGTTACGTTCGCCGGCGCACACCACGGTAGATTCGGGTCATAACCTTTGCTGAAGTTCCCCTGCTCGACATACGGCAGGGTCGAGACGAAGCAATTGGACCAACCGTCCGAACACTTGTCGGCGGCCGCTCCGAATCCTGCAGGCGGTTCCTTGCCCCAGGTCAGTCCGTTTGCGTTGAGATCGACCTTGCCCTTGGTTCCTTTGCAGCCGGGGCCGCCCCAAGCGCCGTTGGACAGCATTTTGCCCGGCGCGAACCCTTTGTTCACGTCGGCGTAGTTGTGCTGGGCCAACGTCCATTGCTTGAGGTTGTTGCGGCACTGTGTGCGGCGCGCCGCCTCGCGCGCGGCTTGAACCGCGGGCAAGAGCAGCGCGATCAAGGTCGCAATAATGGCGATTACCACCAGTAGCTCGATGAGTGTGAAGGCACGTTTGACCCGTCGCGACATCGACTTCCCCTTAGAATTGTAGACGCGAGAAAAGTTCGAACTGCGTAGTAAGAAACCAACGAGTGATTCAAGAGAGCCCGGTAAGCCGCTTCCAACACCAGTTCAACTCGAAGCGTGCTGCTCGGTTATTTTGACTTCGAAGGGAGGAAGGGTATTTTCCCCCTCCTCAACCTGGGCCCGCAGTTTGGTGAGTCTGGGAACGTGATACACGGGCGGGATCAAATTTGGATCATCCTCAGTGCGTTGTTGTTCCTCGTCGCCTTCGCCTCTCCAAGTAACGGTTACTCGATAGGTTCCGGCAGGTGCTCCATCGGCGTCCGCGTAGGTCGTGACCGTAAACGTGCCATCATCGCTGGTACGCGCTCGCGGCAGGAACTGCGAAGCGTCCTTGGGCCAAGGTGCCGTGGGATGAAAGACGAGTTGGGCTTGCGCCACCGGCTTGCCATCCACCAGCAATGAGCCTTTGACCGGGAATACCGGAAGCTTTCCCTGGATCTCTGGTACCTTCGGGCCGCCGCACGATGAAGCCAGAATCAAGCAGCACAACCCAATCGCGATCGAGTTCCGCGGCTGACACCCTTTAGTCATGCAACTACGCTCCTTGCATCTGCTACTAAAAATCTATGAAAAACTGTGGGCATCACCGTAGGCGCCGACAATGTGCGTCGTGCGTGCGAAGAGTTAAGGCTGAGTTAAGATAAAGAAGAACTAACTGACCGACATGCTCTGGCCGCCGGCTTTTCAAGGGTGAAAACACTGACTCACATTGCAACCGAATGTGCGAGCAGGTTACGAATGTGTTAACTTCCTGTTAGCAGAGCGGCGAAGCCTGCACTAACCCCTGCTCTGTCGCACAGCCGAGAACATCGATTGTTGCTCGCACGTTGCCGCGTTCCAAAAGCATTGCAGTGCAACATGCGCCGAGCCGATCGTTCGGCAGCATCAAACATTTCCGGCGATGCAATTCCACCTCTGAAAACGCGATGTCTATCCGGCCAGCCAATCGGATTTTGTGGTGGTGACGGCTTCCTTCAGCAGGGCCCGATGCTAACTGCCGGCACTCTGGTGCTCTGTAGGTACGTGCTCTCGTATAGCGACAGGTTCATCGTTAATGGAACTGGGGGGCACATCGTGGACGACAACTCGCGCCTTGGCGGCAGGAGATCGCGGGCATCGAAGGTGGGAATAGGCGAAGATGCCGACGACCGCACCGGTAGGGACACCGAAAACCAGACCGACCAGTTCGCTGAGATTGCCGTTCGCTATGATCCGGTCGATGTATGTCGTTGCCCAATAGCCGACGCATGCTCCACCAAGGGCCCAAACGCAGTACCCAATGACGGCATCGATCTGTCGCTTTCGATCTTGATTCATGACAAAGTTGTAGCGGTTTCTCTGAGGCAGGCGGCGCCGGATTCTTCAACGTAAACGCAATCTCACCGTGGGTTCTATGGGTGCCAGCCTGGTCATATGCGTCCGCACAGGCATGGTTTCGATCCGGACTATGGTCTTGCCGGGGGCTTTGGATGGCGGCGCCTGCTATGGGCGACTTTTTGACTCCGGCGCGCGCCACCGGAGGGGCTGGGCGTCCGATGGGCTTTCCAGAAAGTGGTCGCGACCAAGGACGGGAAATCCGAACCGCGCACGAACTTTTCGCCGGTGAAAGGCCAAATCATCAGCCCGAAGTTGGTGGTCGATTCGCAAAGTCTGGCAAGATTCTCGCCATGTTGCCCGTCGTACGTTGGCCGCGTCGATGGCGAAGAACGTAGGCTCGACTCCGGGCATCGAATCAAGCTCAGGTCTTAAGCTGATTAGACGCAGCCAAAAGGTAAATCATTACGGCCCGGACGACTTCTTGGACCACATTTTCGATGAAAGCTCCACAGGCGGCGGTTCACACAGTTGCGTCAGACGGCCATGACTCGATGAGGAGGCTCCTCGATGCGATAGCCAGCGACACAGTTTGCCCGTTGTCTGAACGCCTCTGTTAAGCGAGCCAGAAGAACCTGGAAGAGGTCCGCATCTCGGATGAAGGATAGGGGTCAGTTGCTGCTGTCCTCGAATGAATCAAGTTCGTTGTGGCGTCGACGGAAGTCGAAACGCGGTTTGTAAAAGCGCCTCATGACGAAGTTTGTTTTTCGTCAGCAAGTTGTGCTTTGATCGGGGCAGCGAGCCGCCGAAATTGCGGCGCTGCTGCATTCCAAATCGGACGACGACGCCGTTTCGCGGCGCTAGGCCAATTCGTAGTTGGCTTCGCTGCGGCGCTGATCGCGTCCAAGCCCGCGATCGCAACAGAACCGATCGAGCCTCTCGCGGACTTCGACGCCTATGCGCCGGCGGCGCGGAAAGACTTGAAGACGCCGGGGTTCACGTCCGGCAAATGAGGAGCGGACCTTGCCGGCAACGAGCATTGCCGCGGGTGGGTCATAGTTAGACATGACGGCGACGTCGTAGCCCAGACCGGAATAGATATAGATATCGAGCTGGGAGTTGATCCCGGGGAAGCCGCCGCTGTGGCCGACGATGCGCTGGCCGTTGGCGCCTTCCTCCGTGAAGCTGTAGGCGTATTTCTCGCCGGGAACGACTCCACCTTGCCGGCCATGACCAGCTCGGTCAGCTTCGGCTCGAGCAGCCGGTGGCCGCGGAGCGCCCGCGCGAACCGGATCAAGTCCTCGGCGGTCGAGAATCCGCCGGCGGGCCCGCCTTTGAACACGTGCAGGAAGAGGTTGTCGCGCTGGGGGTCGCGGACTTCGGCACCTGTGTGCTGGCGGCGCTGAAAGATCGCTGGGCGTCAATACGGTTCCTGACACCTCTTCGGACCCCTTCATAGACGCGCTCATTTCATTGAAATCAGTTGCGCTTTGGATTCGAAAAGAACTGATCTTCGAGCCGCCGCATGGCGATTGCACCGCCCCAAATCGCGGCAACGACGACTAAGTAACTCAGGGCAGACACTGGGGCCGTCCGCACAGCATAAGGGGCAATTTCAAAAAACTCTGGCAATGCCAATACGGAGTCCAGCGCAAACCCGATGAGGATGACGAGCGACAGCAGAGTGTAACCGGTCAAGAACAGCACAGTTCCCGGACGGATGAAGACGCCCCTTTTCCAACACCAAATGAAAATCGTCAGGGCCGTCACAACTAAGAGAATTGCTCCGAGAATTCCTCCGACCTGGTCAGCAACTGATGCTTTCAATCGGTCTTCGCCCATCAATGTCCGCTGTTGTGCAGTCAGCTCGGTATCGGCTTCAAGCGTTTTTTCCAACGCCCGCTGATCCGACCGATAGTGACCTACAGCAAGACTCCAGAAGATGAATGTGACGATCGTCGATAAGACGAACGCCACCATATTCATCGACCAGCCTTCCTTGGGCTTGCCTGTTTCCATCGTCGCACCTCCATCGCTGTCGTGTCTCGGGCGTTCGACGGCGTAATGTGCTGTCGCCGCGCCACCGCAAACCGTTACTGTTTGAATCGCGTCGCGTCGACCGAATATCCGATGCCAAGAATCTCCACGCCGTTTGTCAGTACGCCCAAGCCATGCTCGACTTCGAAGCCAGCGTGGAAGTTCAGCGACGCGAGCCACTGATCGGGCGGCGAAAAGTCCCGCCGGATCAAGAGGTCCTTAGGTTCCAAGATCTTCAGCAAGTCAGACGCGCTCGCCGGGATCGGCAGTGCAAAATCGGTCAAGTTCTCCTGGACGGCGGAAGCAAAGTTACCGCCGAGGTAGGCGTACGGCAGATCGCCGTGCCACCACATTCCCGAGTCCAGACCTCGACCATTCAAGTCTGACCAGATCGCTTCCAGCACCGTCGGCATAAGTCGGGGCTCATTGTCCAAGACTGCTGCCGCCAGCGAGGCCATTTCTTCGGTCGGCTGCTCGCCCTCCGCATCACACTGAAGGACCAATTCGAAGGGCAATCGCTCCGGTCCACGGCCGGGAATCACATAGTGGTAGTACGTGAACGAATCGAGCGACGGGAGCGTGATCTCGCGCCGCCACCAGAGGTCGTCTTGCTCGAATTCGCCGAGACGAGGGTGGTTCCAAGTGTTTGCGTTCACGTCCGACAGATTAGCGTGCGCAGCTTGTTCGCAACCAGCGTGGCCGCGGGGGGGTCGTAATTGGACATGACGGCGACGTCGTAGCCCAGACCGGAGTAGATATCGAGCTGGGAGTTGATGCCGGGGAAGCCGCCGCTATGGCCGACGACGCGGTGGCCGTTGACCACTTCCTCCGCGAACCCGTAGCCGTAATTCTCTCCGGGGAATGACTCCACCTTGCCGGCTATGACCAGCTCGGTCAGCTTCGGGCCGAGGAGCCGGTGGCCGCGAAGTGCCCGCGCGAACCCGATCAAGTCTTCGGCGGTCGAGAACCCGCCGCCGGCGGGCCCGCCTTTGAACACGTGCAGGAAGAGGTTGTTGCGGCGTGGGCCGACCTCGGACTGGCCGAACAAATTCGTCCGCCTGTAGCCGGTGGCCAGGTTGGGCGTGTCCTGATCCATCTCGTAGGCGTCGGTGTCGATCATGCCCGCCGGCTTGTAGACGTGGTCGCGGACGTAGTCGAAATAGCTCTGGCCACTCACCTTCTCGATGACCGCGCCCAGGATCATGAAGCCGGCGTTGCTGTAGCGGAACCGCGCGCCGGGCTCGAACTCCAGCGGTTGGTCCACGAACAGGGGGAAGAAGTCCCGCACCGTGCGGAAGCGGTCCTTCGCCGCCTCCAGGTATTTCTCATTGAAATAGTCGCCGACGCCCGACGTGTGGGTCAGCAGGTGGTGGAGCGTGACCTTCTGGGCCACCGCCTTGTTCGGGTAGTCGGGGAGGTGCTTGCCGACGGTGTCGGTGAAGGCGACCCGGCCCTGCTCGGCGAGCTGAGCGACGGCGACGGCCGTGAACATCTTGTTCATCGAGCCGAGGTTGAACTTGGTGTCGATGCGGTTGGGGACGCCGTGGGCCCGGCTGGCCAGGCCGTAGGCCCGGGAGAGGATGGGTTTGCACTCGTGGGCCACGACCACGCTGCCGGAGAAGAGGTCGGCCGCCGCCAGCTTGGCTAGGTAGGCTTCCGCGCATGCGGCGATTTCCTCGTCCGACAGCCGCTTCGCGTTGCCCGGATCGGGCGGCGGGTGCGAAGCGACGGTCCACTGTGTGACGGTGTGCGGCGGCTCAGGGGCGATCTTAACCGAGACGCGCAGCCATGACTCGGTCACCGGGAACCGGACCAGCGCGTCCAGTTTGTGGGCCGAGGAACGCTCGATTCGGGCCAGCTCAGGGGTGCCGCCGTTGTCCTGACAGAGCCGGAGCCCGCCGGCGGCCCGCTGCTGCGCCGTGCCACGGGCCAGGACGTCCTTGGAAAAATTCTCGGTAAAGAATCGCTGCAGGACCTCCGGCTTACCCGTGCCGAGGGCGCCGAGCCATCCGGCGAGCAGGCGGCCGGCGGACGTGTCCGGCGTCTTCACGGCAGCCTTCAATTCGTCCGCACCCGCCGGCGCGGCGTGAACGGCCGGTGCGACGACGACCAGGGCCACCAAGGTCAGTAGCCGGGCTTTCATGACGATTTCCTTCAATTCAGCAATCTGTTCTGGCAGACATTCGAGGGTGGCCTCCGCGACCGCTCCGGTGAAAATACTAAACGAACTCTCGGAGGTCTACGAAATGGAAAAAATTTAGCATTTAGCCATGCGAGGAAGTCTCTTGCGTGAAAGGCGGGAACCGCCGCGGCATTTCCCTTTGCCGGCAATGTGCAGATGCGTCTGCATATCACTTGACTTTGGCGAATGTGCAGATTAGTCTGCATGTCTACCCGAGGGAGGGCTGCATGCCGACGAATCCGTTAACGACCGGCGAGCTCGATGTCATCCGAATTCTGTGGGAACACGGCGAGCTGAAGCCAGCGCAGATTCAAAGCCGTTTTCCCCGGCCGATCAAAAACGCGGCGCTGCGGTCCTATCTTTCGATTCTGCTCGAGAAGGGGCACGTCACCCGCCGACAGGTCGGCAAGGCCTATTTCTACAAGGCCAAGACGAAGCGCGAGTCGGCCTTTTTCCGCACGCTCAAGGAAATCATCAACAGTTACTGCGAGGGCTCTCCGCAAGCGCTGCTGATGGCTCTCATTAAATCGGAGCGCCTCTCCGAAGCGGAGTTGTTGCGGCTCAAGCGGCTCGCGGAAGAGGAGGAATCGCCGCCTTCGCGAACGCGTAAACCGCGCACGAGGAGCACGAGATGAACGCACACTTGGCTCGGCTCGTTGTTGTTCCGGCGGAAGTTGGGGCCGTTTCGATGCTGCTCGCCAAGATCACCCTTCTGCTGGCTGCCGCGTGGCTCGTTCAAGCGATGCTCGGACAACTCAATCCACGCTGGCGCGTGCTCGTGTGGCGCGTCACAGGTAGCGCGATTGTGCTGCTGTGCGTCCTGGCGATGTCTCCGCCCCTCGTGCGCCTTGCGATTCTGCCGGGACCGACAGCTGAGTTAGCGGCAGGAGCGGCAACCGCCGATCTCGAGATGTCTCGAGACGGACTCGGAGCCACGAGCGGCCGTGATCCGGACGCATCTGATGCGAGGGCGAACGGGGCGGAGCAATTGACCCAGCTCGACCGTTCCGAAGGGACAACCCGCCAGGCTCGTCTCAGAATTGCGCACGCTGATCCGGCATCCGCCGCTGCGCCTGCAGTCGACGCGATGCCGGATCAGCAGCCGGCTTCTTCGCCCGATGGCAAACCGGCAGTCTCTCGCGTGATGCTGTATTCGTTCTGGTTACTCGGTTTCTGGTGCGCCGGCGCCGGGCTAAGCGTGCTCGTGACCTGCTTCGGCGTGCTGCGGCTCAGGGCCATTCGAGCGAGTGCCGGCCCGGTACCCGATTGGGTCCAGTGCGAGGCGGCCCGCGTGGCCAGCGCGCTGGGGATCGTTCGCGGCTTCGAGCTGCGTCAGACGCAGTTGCTCCAAACACCGTGCCTCGTCGGAATTCTCGGGCCGATGATTTTGCTTCCCGCGCGGCAATGCGAGTCCAAATACAGCGACGAGCTGCCGGCGATTCTCGCGCATGAGCTGGCCCATCTCAAAGGGGGCGATCTTTTCTGGAACGCCTGGCTCAACGCGCTGGCGATCGGGCTGTGGTTTCATCCGCTGGCCTGGCGAATGAGACTGGCTCACGCCGACGCCTGCGACGCCGTCTGCGATGCACTCGCGAGCGACTACGTGGGAGACGCCGCCGTCTACGGCCGCACGTTGGCCCGTTTGACGCTGCGGATCACAGAGGCCGGCGCGGCTCCCGGCCTGGCGATGGCCCGCGTCTCGTCGGTCGAGAGACGGATTGCGGCGGTGCGTCGACACGTCTTTCGGACTGGCTTATCGCGCCGCCGCGCGGTTTTAGCCGTCTCCATCGCCACCGCTGCGATCGCCGTCTTGGGCGGACTGGCGTTCGTACCTTCGCAAGCCGAGCCGCCGAACGCGGCCGCTTTGAAAGCAGTCGCTGCGAAACAAGAGCCGTCGCCTGCGCCGACTCAATCGCAAAAAGTCGACACGGTCCTCGCAGCGGCGAGCGAAGGCGCGGATGAGCCTCCACCCGCGGCACAAACGCGCACGCTGGAAAGAGTCTTTGCTGCCTGGAAGGCCCGGCAGGAGCGCATTAAGTCGTTCTACTTTGTCTGGAAGCTCCGAGCCGCGGTGCCTAAGGGTTATCAATTTGTGCCCGAGGGCTATCAATTTCCGTTTGCGGGCGGGCTTGCCGGCGTCCGCAAAGGCGATGCCGCGCTCGACACTGCGAAGGACGTTGAATTCACCGCGCCGCAGTCGGAATGGTCGGGTGACGGGCCCGACCGCCTCCGCAGTGATTTCACGGACTTTCTCTACAACGGGGTCGACGGGTGGAAAGAGACTAAACGATCTCGTCTTACGCAGAACGGAATCCTGTACGCTCGCTTACTCGTGCCCGCGGACTCGGCTGAGGCGCCGAAGATCGAGATCTGTCGCAAGGTTCCGTTCAAGCATCCGTCGAATCGGTTGAGCCGAGCCGGTTTCTTCGAGGGATCCGAGATCGATTTGACTCCGTTGCGTCTCGCACTGCGCCCCACGACTACGGCTTCCGATTGGACGCCGGAGAACTGCCGCGTCCGCAGCGAAGACGCGCTCTCAGGCGGCGTGCACTGCATCCAACTCCAGATGGACAAGGTGGATCATTCCGAGCGGTGTTGGGTCGACCCGAAGCGCGATTACAGCGTCGTGCGTTGGGAGCGACGACACAACGATTTGGCGGCCCTCGATTTCGCCATCGAGGTGCAACAGGGGCCCGACCACGAATGGCTGCCCCAGCGGTGGTCGTGGCGACTTTCGGCGGACCCCGCCGGTCGCGCGGCGTCATTCGAGGCGACGGTGACCCGCCGCGTGATCAACAGAAAATTGCCGGACGCAACTTTCTCCGCGGACTATCCGCGAGGGACACGGGTTTACGACGCGAGCGTCGATCTGCCGATTTACGACAGTGACGACCGGTTTGTGGACCGGGACAACCAGCCCGGAATGCTTCCGACCGACGAGGCGCGGGCCACCCTCAAAACGATCGCCGACGCCTGGCTTAAGAGACAAGCCACGGTGAAGCGCTTCAAATACACCTGGCACGCTGAGGGCCTGCGCAGCACGATCAACACCGTCTGCATCGACGGCGAGAAGTTCATGAAGGAATTCAAAACACCGGCCGGGGCAGTGCCGTCTCCACAACTTCGCAAATTTGAGCGCGAGATCGAGCTTGCCGGAAAAAAAGGAGGATCGGCCATCCATCACATGAAAACCGTCTTCGACGGCGCCAACACACGCTCGCTGTGGTTCAGCGACAACCCGCAATGGCCCGGCGGAATACTGGACATCACGGCTGGCTCCAACGCCCTCGACCGCGGTTTTCCGATTGACCATCTGATCCTCGTGTTCCGTCCGTTCGACGCGCGGTTCAAAGGCATCAATGTTGCCGAATTGCGCGATCCCGCCAGGTTCCGCGTCCGCAAGCAGAAGGGTCACATCGGGAACGTCACCTGCGTGGTGATCGAAACGGAAGAAGGTCGCGGAACGCAGTTGTCCTATTGGCTCGATCCGGCCCGCGACTATCTCCCTCTGCGCAAGCACCGCATGCGCGACGGCGAAGATCGTGAAAGCGTGGAGTTTTCTTACCGGGCTGATCCCACGTGTGGCTGGGCCGTGGCCGGCTGGACGCAAGCCAACGCCGGCCCAGGCGGGAGCATGTGGTCTGCGAGGACGGACACCATCATCGAGTTCACGGTCAACCAACCGATCCCGGCGTCCGATTTTCAGATCGATCCGCCCCCCAATGTGCACGTGCAGGATCGGCGAATCGATCGCCGCTCGGCACGCCAGAAGGCCCGTGAAGCGGCTTTGGACGCGCGCGATGCCAAACAGAAGGCGCTCGTCGCGGCGAGAGAAGCCAAGGAAAAAACGCGCCCGAAACCGCAGGCCAAACCGGTTTATGACCCCTTTGCCGATCCGGCGGCCGACCTCGAGGCGGGATTCAAGCTGGCGCGGGACACGAACAAGCGGGTGCTGATCGAGTTTGGGGCTAATTGGTGCCCTAGCTGTCGGGTTCTGGGAGCCGTGTTGAAGGAGAACGCTGAGGTGTCGACGGCGATGAAGAAGGATTTTGTCTTGGTGTTCATTAACACCGAGTCGGACAGCGGCCGCCAGCTTCAGGAAAAGTATGTGCCCAAACGGCAACAAGACAGCATTCCGCACCTGGCAGTGCTTGATCCCAGTGGAAAAGTGTTGAAGAACGACGACACCAAGGCTTTTGAAGTCGACGACGATTACTCGGTTCCAAAGCTCAAAGCCTTCTTGGCCGAATGGTCGCCGCAGAAATAATTCCTCGTCGGCCTGATACCTCCCAAATCAAACATCTTCGTCCGGTCCGACACATCGAAACTGCGAGCCGCGCGCACCAAAACGCGAGTCGGTCGAAACCTCTGGCGTATTTCGCGAAAGTCATGCGTTTTCCGAGATCGCCATCGAACGGCCGTTTTTCGGGGCCGAGGAACCGGTGTCACGGTCTGCTGTTCCGCGTTGCTGATGTCGAAAGGCGCGCTTGATCTGCTCCCCTTGGCGACTAATGCGCAAAGCGCGCCTGCTCGCGCTCGTTCGGCAATGTTCTCACGTCGACCGTTCAACCCACTTGGCCCGCCAGGCAGGCGGGTCGAAGGGTTCCGCGAAATATTGGGTCTCTCGTGTCACCTTGCCGGAGTCGAACTCCATGATGCTCACGGTGTGGAATGGGCGCCCTTCGTAGGAGATCACGTATTCAGTGACCCAGTGCCTTCCTTCACCAACGATCCGACGTACGGCAAAACCCGACGGTTGTGCCGGGTGATGGCTGCGGAGAGCTTGCACGTTCTGTCGCCCTCGAATCCGTTCGCCGGACTGGGGATATTCGACAATGACGTCGTCGTGATAGATCGCGTGCTCCGCGTCCTGATTGCCCTGAGCGGAGGCGGCCCAATGACGTTCGAGGGCCGCACGGATCACCTGGTCGTCCATCACAGAGACCTCAACAGTTGGCCCTTCAACTTCTTGGTGCTTGAACGATCTTCATCGTAGTCGTTGCGCGTCTGGCACGAAAACCGACACGTTTTGGAGGCATCCGTTTCCTGAGTCGCGACAAGTCGTCGAAAGACACTCAGCCGTAAGTCGGAGGGCACGCAATTCGACTCGGGCGGCTGGGTAAGTCTTGCCGATAATTCTAGTTACGGATTTCGTCTAGGGTGGGCCCCGTCAGAGACGGCCGGTCGATTGAAAGATCCGAAGGCGTCTACAAGAGCCATCGATTGATGGGTCCGCGCTCACAAACCGTTGTTGCAACGGTCTTTGGATTGCGTGCAGCGGTCGGAGTCTGCCTGCTAGCCGGGTGCTCTGCGGTTGAGTTCGCGCGCGATCCCTCGGCCATTGCTGCCCAAGTCGCCCTAAATGGGACGCTAGCCGATAAAGTGCCGTCCCCCAAAGTGGACACACGCTCCGCGCGCGACGCGTCGTCAGCCGCCTCCGCCAGTGCCGCGAATTCATCGCCCGCCTCACATTCGACGGGTGACATCTTGCAGGTCGTGGCTTCTTTCGCGCCGGGCGACTCTGCCCCGCCGGGCGAGTCGCTCTCGTTGCCTCAGGCCATCGCAATTGGAATGGCGCAGAACCCTCGCCTTCGTTCGGCACGGGCCGCCATCCTCCGCGCGAGCGGCGAAGAAGTCGTGGCGTTCTCTCCGTTCTTGCCGCAAATCGACCTGCTCCAGCAGACCGGCGCAGTCTCCGCCACGCTCGCTCCCGGCGTACCCGGCAACGAAGGATTCATTCTGGCGAACGGCTTCGGGCCTCGGACCTATACCCAGACCGAAGTGGGCCTGGAATGGACCTTATACGACTTCGGACGGACCTGCGGCCGCTACCACCAAGCGGCGGCGCGCGAGCGCATCACCGAGCTGCAACTCGTCCGCGCGAATCAGACCGTGGAATTCGACGTGGCCAATGCATACCTTGACGTCCTGCTGGCGCGCGCGTCCCGACGCGTGCAAGAGGACGCCGTCCGCCGAGCGCAGGCGATCCTGGGCGACACGGCGGCCCGACGCAAGGAAGGCGTTGCGTTGAAGGACGACGTGCTTCGTGCGCAAGTGCAACTCTCCGAAAGCCGTGCGGCCCTCGTTGTGGCTCAACAAGGGGAGTACGACGCGGTCTCCCGGCTGAACAACACGATGGGGCGCAACGCCGAAGTGCCAGTCGCGGTGGTGGAGCTGGAAAATGTGACGGACTTGAAATCGGCCCTCTTGCAGTCGTCCTTGCCTGGCGCGCTGGACCAGCTCCTGGAGACGGCTGCGGCAAAGCGTCCCGAAGTCGGTGTGGCGCGGCAAGCGGTCGTGGCGGCCGAGGGGGGCCGGGAAGCGGCGCGGGGAGAGTTCCTGCCGAGGATATTCGCTCGCGCTGCTGCCGGACACACGGATGGGGAAAACGTGATTACCGGCTGGCAGGAGGGAGCAGGCCTGCACATTGATGCTCCGCTCTACGCCGGCGGCAAGCACCGCGGCGAGTTGCGGGAGGCCAACGCGGAGATCGAGTCCGCCTCCGCGGACGCTCAGACCATTCTCGACAACATCAGTCTTCAAGTGAACTTGGCTTACCGCGGCGTCGTGGCTGCTCAAGAACAGGTGAGCCTCGCCCGCCCCGCCGTCGAACAGTCGGCCGAGGCACTGCGGATCGTTGGCCAGCGGTACCGCGCCGGCACCGCAACGCCGACCGACATCATCGACGCTGAGACCGCCGCGACTCGCTCCGACGAGCGTTACGTCTCTGCGCGGATCGGGTACCTGTCGGCGCTCGCCAGGCTGGCGTACGTGTTGGGCGATGACCAGGAAACTCTCTGCTCGGGGCTGACTCAACACGACGAGGACAACCGGATTCCTCTCGCGCCGCCAAGCGAAGTGCCGATGCCCCGCGCAATCCCGCCGCGCCCTGCGCCGTGACAGTCGGCTTAGATGGCGCGGAAGACTTCGCCGCGAGTTAGCTGGCGTCGAAGATGCTTGGTTCCTTTCGCCGGCTGATGAAGCATGAAACGATCAAGCCGACCGCGCTCAGGTAGGCGCAGAAACGAAGACCGCTGCGGTAGCCGATGACTTGGGCGTGCAAGTTGACCCAGTTGCTCAAGACGGCATCGCTCTGTGCCACGGCTTCCGCGGGTGTGCTGCCGTGACGGATCAGGTAGTCGCGGATGCCGGGCATGTCGGCCTGGACCCCCCCCTGCCCTTGCACGATCGCATCGCGGACAAAATCGAGGCCCCACCATGCGCCCTGGTCGATCAGAATTCCCGCCAAGAGGATGCCCACCGAACCGTTGAAAGAGCGCATGAAGAACTTCATCGCGGCGGTGGCCCCAGCCATTGCCGGAGGTTGCCCCTCAAAGGTGAGCTGGGAGATTGGCGACATGCACATCCCCGCGAACACGGCCCACAGGCTCGACACGCCCATCGCCCATTGCCAGGAGGTGTAAATGTCGATCCGTGCCAGCCACAACCCCACAACGGTCATGCCGGCCAGGCCGATCCGATAGAGCCACACCAATGCGCCGCGCTGTCGGACGAAGCCGCCTAGGAGCATCGCGGCCAACACGATCAGCCCCATAGGCAGGATTACCCAGCCCGTCTTCCAGTGGTCGTAGCCGAGCAGGAGTAGGCAATCGGGCAACTGGATCGCGACTCCGTACAGTGCGGCGCACCAGAACGCCGAGGCGAGCATCGTCAGCGCGACGGTGCGGACGGCAAACGCGCCC
>Ga0210393_10002410_pt1 | contig 15393 bp, 15 predicted proteins | sample IncBWC27OmetaG_FD_160068 | JGI IMG/M metagenome (GOLD analysis project Ga0210393, IMG submission 160068) | Forest soil microbial communities from Barre Woods Harvard Forest LTER site, Petersham, Massachusetts, United States - Inc-BW-C-27-O ... | reverse complement strand
CGCCAGCTGGGATTTCATGTGTGCAGTTTTCTGGACGCGTATCCGAATGGCGACCCGCGGGTACTGGGGTCGTTTCAGGAATTGCGCAGCGTGGCGCTGGGGCAGTTCGTGGATCAACTGTTCATCACGCTGCCGGCGGACCGCGAAGTGGTGAAGGAAATGTTTCTGGAGGCGCGGCAGCTGCGGCTGAACTTGAACGTGGTGCCGGATTTGTACGACGGATTGGGGTGGCGCGCGCCAGTGCAATCCATCGGCGGCTTCCCGGTCATTCAGCTGCATGGGCAGCCGATTCCGATTTTTGGACTGGCGGTAAAGCGCGTGATGGATGTAATGGGCGCAACGCTGGGGCTGGCGGCGACGGCTCCGCTGGTGGCGCTGGCGGCGGCGTGGATCCACTTCGATTCGCCGGGGCCGGTGTTTTATTCCGCGCTGCGCGTCGGGCGGAAGGGACGAAAATTCCGCTGCTTTAAGCTGCGAACGATGGTGGCGGAAGCGGAAGCGCAAAAAGAATATTTGCGGGGCGCGAACGAGCGCAGCGGGCCATTTTTTAAAATGGAAAACGATCCGCGCATTACGCGCTGCGGCCGATGGCTGCGGAAATACAGCGTGGACGAGCTGCCGCAACTGGTGAACGTGTTGCGGGGCGAGATGAGTTTGGTGGGGCCGCGGCCGCATCCGGTGGACGATTTCGAACGCTACAACATCGAGCATTTGCGGCGGCTGGATGTGAAGCCGGGCGTGACGGGGCTGTGGCAAGTGACGGCGCGGCGCGATCCATCGTTTGAAGCGACGATGACACAGGATTTGAAATACATCGAGACGTGGAGCTTGCGCCTGGATGTGCAAGTGCTGCTGCGGACGGCGGCCGTGGTTCTCGAAGGAGAAGGTCAGTGAGTTTTTCCGGAGCGGCGGGGAACACGGTGCCAACATTTCTGCGCGCGATGCTGCCGAAGCGATGGATGCAGGCGATTGAGGAGCATCCGCTGCTGGCGTCGCTTTTGCCGCTGGTGCAGCAGTCGGCGATTTATTTGATGGGCGCGGCGCTGGTGGGGCTGGGAAATTTCGTGCTGGTGCCGTTGTACACGCGGTATTTGTCGGCGGAAGAGTTCGGGGTGTACGCGCTGGTGGAGATTAGTTTGTTCATGGCGGTGACGACGACGCAGCTGGGATTGGGCACGACGTATGTGCGGTGGTATGCGGAAACGGAAGCGGGGCGGCGCGGGGAGCTGCTGGGATCGTGCGGCGCAGCGGCGTTGGTGGCCGCGCTGGCGGGAGGGGGATTACTGGTAGCGCTGGCGGGGCCATCGGGATTGCGGTGGTTCGCGGCGTTGCAGCAGTTGAGATGGCTGTTGCTGCCGGTGGTGGTCTTCCGGAATTTGCAGGGGCTGCTGTTTTGCGCGTTGCAAGCGGCGCAGCGCGCCACGGCGTATGTCACTGCGGCGGTGGCGCGGTTGGTGTTTCTTTCCGGAAGCGGGATTTGGTTCGTGGTGCTGCATCACCGAGGCATCGCGGGAGTCTTGGAGAGCTGGCTGGCAGGCGATGCGGCGTGCTTCGCGGTGCTGCTGGGATTTTGCGTGCCGGGGCAGCGTCTGAAGATGCGGTTGGCGGCGCTGCGGCCGATGTTGAAGTACGGCGCGCCGCTGGTGTGGAGCGCGTTCATGGCGTTGCTCTTGGATGCCGCGGGACGATTCTTTCTGGCGAGCGATAAGAGCCTGGCGGAGGTCGCGCTGTATGTGGTGGGAATCAAGATTACCAACATTATTTCGATGGGATTTTTGCAGCCGTTTGGGAGCGCGTGGGCGGGGATCGCGTTTCCGATCGCGCACCGGCCGCACGCGCCGCTGACGTACACGAAGACGCTGGGGTACGCGCTGGTCGTGCTGATGCTGCTGATTGCGGTGATGATTTTGTTCGGGCCGTTTCTGGTGGTGCTGTTTGCGGGACGCGCGTATTTGGCGGCGGTGCCGCTGCTGCCGTGGCTGCTGCTGCCGGTGGCGTTTCGTTTGTTTGAGTATTGGAGCAGTTTGCCCCTGTACCTCACGTACAAGACGCACTGGATTGGGGCGCTGGCGACGGTGGGGGTGTTGTCGTGCGCGGGAATGAATGCCGTGCTGGTGCCGCGGCTGGGAGCGCTGGGAGCGGCGCTGGCGTGGGCCGGGGCGCTGGGAGTCAACATCGCGCTGATGGCGGTGGTGAGCCGGCGGTACTACGTGCTGCCAGTGGATCTGAGGACGATGGGTTTTGCGGCGAGCTTGTGGCTGATGGCGGTAGGCGGCAGCCGGATGATCGTGACTTTGACACCCCCGCTGGGCTGCGGAGCGGCAGCGGCGATGTCGGCGGTGCTGGTGGCGGCGTGTGCGTGGTATTTCCAGCGGGACGTGCGCGCGACAAAGATTTTGTTCACGGAAGAGGCTTATGCCGATTGAGATGCCGGTGTACGTGGGAGCGCGGCTGGCGCAGTGGCACCGATCGTATTCGTCGTTTACGTTTGGGGAGCTGCTGGCGAAGGCGCGGCGGCGGCTGACGCGGCCGCTGTTCCTCGCGTACCGGCACGTTCTGGTGGCGGCGTTTCATGCGCGCAACATTTTGAAACGCTCGGCGCCAATCCACGCGGAAGCCGGAACGGTGTCATTCCGGCTGATGCCGCAAGGCGCGGTGGCGTTCGATATTTGGTCGGGGTTGCGATTCGAACGGCCAGAGCTGGAATTCATTTTGAAAATGCTCGAGCCGGGAATGACGTTTTTCGATATCGGGGCAAATGTGGGCGTGTTCAGCGTGGCCGCGGGAAAAACGTTGCAAGCGACGCAAAGTCGGATTTACGCCTTTGAGCCGTGCCCGGCGACGTTTGCGATTCTTGAAAAAAAATCTGCACGAAAACGGGCTGACGAGCGTCCGCGCGTACAGCATGGCGGTTTCCGAGCGCAGCGGCGAAGCGAGCCTGTACGTGAATGCGGCGATGAAAGACGGATTGAACTCGCTTGAAGATCCGAGCCACGGAGACGCCGAAGTAGTCGGAACGGTGGCGGTACGCGCCACAACGTTGGATGAGTTCATCGCAGAACACGACATTCCCGGCGTGGACGTGATGAAGGTGGACGTGGAGGGAGCGGAACTGCTGGTGTTTCGCGGCGCGCGCGGGCTGTTGGCGCGCGAGGATGCGCCGCTGATTTTGTATGAAGGCTACAGCTGGTGCACCGCGGGGTTTCACTACCATCCGGTGGAAATCATGTGGCTGCTGGAAACTTTGGGATACGAGATTTTCGTTCTGGATGCGGCTTCGAGGCGCGTGCGGCAGCGGAATCCGGGAGAAAGCTACGACCAGATGGTGGTAGCGGCAAAGCCCACGCACCGGCGATACGCGGCCGTCGCAGCTGAGGGACCAAAGCGATGAAGGTCGCGATCGTCAAGCAGCTTCTGGATACAGTGGGACCGTGGACAAGCTTGCGCTGGGAAGAAAGCGGAGCCGAGTCCTTGTTCCGTTTCTGGCCATGCAGGGGGCTGCACTGGGAGATGACCACACTGCTGGAGGCGGACTGGTACATTGTGCCGCAACAGATAAATACCGAATTCACCTACGACTCCGTGCTGAAGCATGCGGGCCAGGCGGAAATTCTGCGGAAGCACACGCGGCGGGTCACCTCGCCCGAGGAGATTCCGTTCGATTCCTACGAGCTGGTGATCACGCTCGATCCCATCCTGAAATTTCCCGCGGGGCGCGACACGCTCTTTGCCTACTTCGTGGACGAGCACTGGGACTGGCGCTACCGCAAGTCGCTCCGGCGTCCACTGGCGAACGCGGATCTCTTCCTCGCACACATGCTGGACGCCCCATTTGGACTTGGCAGATTGCCGCAGGCGATTGCGTTCCCCTACGTCCGCGACATGCGAACAATGCGAGAAGTATTTCCAGTGAAAGAGCGCTCCGACGCAGTTTGGGCGGATTGGCGGACGCTGGCGGCGTTCAGCCCCGCAAAAAACGGCCAGGACCATCCGGCACCGCAGCATGCCGCGCGGCGGCTGGAGGGAGCGCTGGGACTCCCGGTCGCATTCCGATCGTTTTCGATGGGCTTGTATCACGGAGAAGATCCGCCGCGTTGGGGCGATGCGGCGGAGTATCTGCGGGAACTGGGAAAGCAGAAATATTACCTGTGCCTGGGACGAGGGAGCGGCGGGGGCCAAGGCCTCGCGGACGCCGCGTGCCTCGGTTGCCTGTGCTTCGGCGAGCAGGACAAGGCCTATCACCGGCTGCTGTGCCATCCGGAAACGCTTTGCGGCGACCTGCAGGATTTGCCGCGCCGTCTGCGCCGTGTGCGCGCTTCGGAAGACCTGCAAAAAGAAGTTTGCGCGTGGCAGGAAGAGAAACTGCGGCGGCATTTCATCGCGGAGCCGCTGAACCTGCTGCAGCAAGCCATGCGGCTAAAACGCGGCGAAGTTTTCTCGATCGGAGACCCAGCCGCACGCCGGGAGAAGCAACCGCTGCACCGCGCGGCGGCAGGCCGATAGCAGGAAAAAGGATATCGCCAGATGCTCACACTGTTCACCATTCCGAAAGCGTTTCGTGACGAATTCGGCCCCATCCAGCAAAACGCCATCCGCAGCTGGGCAGCGCTGCGTCCCGCCTGTGAAATTCTGCTGGTGGGCCACGACGAAGGAACGCGCGAGATGGCGAAAGAGGTGGGAGCGCTGCACATTCCGGCGGTGGAGTGTAACGAGGTGGGCACACCTCTGCTCAATAGCATCTTTCTCCAAGCCGAACGGCATTCGTCTTCCACGCATCTCTGCTACCTGAATGCCGACATCGTGTTGTTAAGCGATTTCCTTCCCGCCGTGAAGGAAATCTTTGCGTGGAATGCCGGCAGTCTGATCGTCGGCCGGCGGCGTGATTTGGATCTCGAGGAGCCGCTTGCCTTTGGCGAAGCCGGCTGGGAGCAACACTTTCTAGGCCGGATCAACCGTGAAGCCCGGCTGCACGAGATCACCGGACTGGACTACTTCGTCTTTCCACGTTCCTTCTGGGGCGAGCTCCCGCCATTCGCGATTGGCCGGGGATTGTGGGACGAGTGGCTGCTGTATCGCGCGCGCACGCGGGGCGCGCCGGTCGTGGATGCGACCGAGCGGATTACCGCGGTCCATCAAAACCACAGTTGCGGACATCATCCCGGCGGGGAGCGCGGCGTTTGGCACGGCCTGGAAACGCAACGCAATATGATTTTAGGCGGCGGGCTGCGCCACGCGTACACGCTGCGCGACGCCACGCATCACTTGAGGCGGCGGGGCGTGCGGCGGCGCGCGATTCCCTTCGATCTGCGGCGCTGCTTCATCCAGCCCATCACCACGAACCGATTCGTGCAGCCTCTGGTGCAAGCGGGCAAAGCCTTACTGCCGGGGCCACAGCCGGAAGCACGCGAGGAGAGGCCTCAGGTCTAGATCTTCATTGCCGCTTTTGGGAGCGGCATAGCCAACAGTAGGAAATCACCCCTTCCAGAGGAGAACGGATGGAGACACGGGTGTCTGTGATCGGATTGGGGAAGCTGGGCGCCTGCATGGCGGCGGCAATGGCGTCGCGAGGCGTGCCAACAACCGGGGTGGACGTGAATGCCGCGCCGGTGGAAAGCCTGCAGAAAAAACGGGCGCCGGTGTTTGAACCAGGACTTGCGGAAATGATCGCGAGCTGTGACGGCTTGCTCGGCGGAACGCAAGACCTCGAATCGGCCGTGCAGAATTCGGAGATCAGCTTCGTAGTGGTTCCCACGCCCAGCAACAGCGCAGGAGCATTTTCCCTTGAATACGTCAGCCAAGCGATGCAAGCGATCGGCTGCGCGCTACGAACCAAGTCCGCATATCACTTGCTGGTGCTGACGAGCACGGTACTGCCGGGCTCGACGGAATTTTTCGTGAAGCCGCTGCTGGAAGAATCTTCGGGAAAACGGTGTGGGCCGCAATTCGGACTGTGTTACGGGCCGGAATTCATCGCGTTGGGCAGCGTGCTGCGGGATTTTCTGAATCCGGATTTTCTGCTGGTAGGGGAGTGCGACGCGAAGGCGGGGGAACGGCTGACGACCTTTTACCGGGACGCCTTGCGATGCGAAGCGCGCGTGGCACGGATGTCCGCGATCAACGCGGAACTCGCAAAAATAGCGTTGAACACGTACGTCACCGCGAAGATCACTTTTGCCAACCTGCTCGCGGAGCTTTGCGAGCGCTTACCGGGCGGGGACGTGGACGCCGTGACAGGCGCGCTCGGGATGGACCAGAGAATCGGAGCGAGGTACTTGAAGGGCGCGCTGGGCTATGGCGGTCCATGCTTCCCGCGCGACAACCAGGCGCTGGCCTGTCTTCTGGAAGAGCTACAAGTTTCGGCGGAATTGCCACGCGCGGTGGACCGCGTCAACCGCAGCCAGGCAGGACGCGTGGCGACGCTGGTCAACCGCGTCACGGAAGGAACGCCGCAGCGCGTAGCCGTACTTGGCCTAGCGTACAAGCCCGATACCAACGTGGTGGAAGAGTCGCAGGGCATCGCCATCGCACACGAACTGGTGCACAGCGGCCATAGCGTCGCGGTGTTTGACCCCGTGGCGCTGGACGGTGCGAGGCGTGTTCTGGGAGATACCGTCCATTACGCAGCAAGCCTGGCCGAGTGCGTGCGCGGAGCAGCGGCAATTGTTTTGGCCACGGACTGGCCGGAATTCCGCGCGGTGCTGCAACAAACGGCAAGTTGCGCGCCGCGTCCAGTAATTGTGGACGGCTGGCGAATGCTGCGCAGGTCCACCGGCATGGACGCGATGTCGTATCGCGCCGTGGGCCTTGGCAATCCGGATCGCGAGACGCAAGAGCGGCTGCGTCGTTTTGTGAAAGGGCTGGCAGGAACACAGCCGAGCGAAGAGGGGCAACAAGCAGCGGCGAGCTCCGCCGGGAGTTCGCGGTGATCCGTTTCGCGGTCTTGCGGCCGCAGCACGCCAGGCAAGGCCACAGAAAATACGGCCGGAAGAGCCGACCGTGGCGTACTCGATGCTGATAGCAATTCCCATCGTGGCGCTTTCGAGCGCTGTCTTTCTGTTGTGGATTGCCGCGAGCCCCTCACGGCTCGTCTATCTGCTTCCGGTTCTACTCGCGTTCGAATATCGCGTGCGGCCAAGCCTTTTCAGCATCGACCTCGCCGAATTGTGCGTGGTGGTAGCGCTGGGAGTCTGGCTGATTCGCCGCTGGGAACAAGCGCCATCCGCAACCCTGCTGGAAACGCCGCGCGAATCGATTTTGATTCTCGCGCTGGCGGTGTGCGCCGCTCCTTCCGTTTTGTTCGAATCGAACATGGCGCACGCCGCGAGCGTGTACCGCGATTTGATTGTGCCGTTCCTATTCTTTCTTCTTCTGGTGCGCTGCCGGCTGGATCGGCAACAAGTCCACGCACTGATCAAACTGGCTTGCGCGCTAGCGCTGGGGAACGCCTTACTGGGCCTTCTGCAATATGAGACGGGGAACTTCCTATGGTTTGCAGGAGCGGGCGAGGCGGAATGGCAAGAGTACAAGATCGGACTGGCGAGACTCTCCCTTTTCGGGGAATCGCTTGCACCCGGAAACGCGCTCCCCATTGGGATGTACACGGGCGCAAACAATCTCGCGTGCTTTCTTTCGTTGCCGCTGTGCCTTGCGACCACGTCTGTATTTACACACGAAATCGGAAGGTCACGTAGACTTCTTTGCCTTGCTGCGAGCCTGCTTCTCTTCGTGTGCCTGCTGCTGACCATCTTTCGATCGGGGCTGGTGGTATTCACAGCCTCCATGACGCTGGTATTCCTGCTGCTGCATCCTGAAAAGAAATTTGCGCGCGTGGCAGTGGTGGCGGGCGTAGTCGCTCTACTTGGCTTTCTTTTCCTGACGCAGGGAATTCTGGACTGGGATCAGTTTGGATCGTTCCAAGGGCGGGAAGAGATGGTTTCGTCAGCGATACGGCTGGTCAAAGCGCACCCGGAAGTCCTTTTAACCGGCGGTTTTTCCGATCTGTATCACGCGCAATCGCGGGAGACGCAGGAAATCCACAATCTGGCGCTCTACTCCGTGGTGCACTACGGGCTCCCCGCGACGATTTTGCTGTTCGCGTTTTTTATCCGGCTTTTCCGGAGGGCCGTGGCAACCGCACGGAGCATGCAGGGGCTGGAGCGCAACATCCTGATAGCCACGTGCGCTTCGATCACCGCCACGTTCATTTTGTATGGCGCGACGACCATGGTCATCGACTCGATACAGACCTCGATCTGGCTGATGTTCTGGGTGGGAGTGAGCGAGTACCTCATCGGGTTTCAACAATGCAAGAGCATCGGCGTGCGGGAGAAGGCCGCTTCGTGTGCCATCGCTCTTCCCGCCCAAGGGGAACCTGCATGAATCTCCAGAGCCAGTTCCGGAAGTACGTTCGAAGCTATCCGCAATGGCACTTTGCACTGCCGCACGTGCAAGTGCAGCGACGGCTGGAACGATTCGGGACGGAGTACGGCGGATATTACGTTGCGCCATCGATGATGAAATCTGACGCGGTGGTCTACTCGGTGGGAATTGGAGAAGATATTTCCTTCGACCGATCGCTGATCGAGCACTTCGGCGCGGAGATTGAAGCGTTCGATCCAACTCCCAAGGTGAAAGAGTGGCTGGCCACGCAAGCGCTTCCGGAACAATTCCATTTCCACGCAGTGGGGATTGCGGATTCGGATGGAGAAGCGGTGTTCCATCTTCCGCCGAGAAATGACTGGGTGTCGCATTCCATGATTTCCGCGCGGCAATATAGCCGGGAGACCGCGAGGTTTCCCGTCATGCGCCTGGGCACGGCGATGGAGCGGCTAGGGCACTCGCACATTGACGTACTGAAAATGAATATCGAAGGTGCGGAATACGGAGTGATCGAAGACCTTGCGCGGACGCAGATTCCGGTCGGACAGCTGCTGGTGGAGTTTCATCACCGGCTTTCTGCGTTTGGAACGGGCGACACGCGAAGGGCCATTTCGCTGCTGGAAAGCTGCGGGATGAAGATTGGGCACGTTTGCCCGCGGATGGAAGTGTTCACGTTCATCCAAGCGGGTTGAGAGAAAGCAGGAGAGCGTGAGATTTCCAGCGCGAAGCAGGAAAGCGCGCGTGTCACGGCAAAAAATGAAACGAGTCTTGATTATCGAAGCGCAGATGAAGCAATACCGGCCTCCGTTTTACGCGCGGCTATACGAAAGCTTGCGGTCAGAGGGACTGCAACTTCGAGTGGCGTACAGCGGGCCGGCGCAGGAAGAGCTGGCGAAGCAGGACAACTGCGAGTTGCCGCGCGAGTACGGATTGAAGGTGAAAGGTTCGTGGTTTTTCGGAAAGCGCATGTTGTACCAGCCGCTGCTGCGGGAAATTCACTCGGCGGATCTGGTGATCAGCGATCAAGCCAACCGGCTGGTGCTGACGCACTATCTGCTGCTGCTCTCGCGGATGGGAATTAAACGCGTGGCGTTTTGGGGGCACGGAGAAAACAAGCAAGGAAGCTCTTCTTTTTTTCTGGGGCGCTACCAGAAGCGGACGCTGCATTGGGTGACCTGGTGGTTTGCCTATACGGCGGGCGCGGCGGAATATTTGCGGCGCCAGGGCGTGCCGGAATCGAAGATTACGGTGGTACAGAATTCCGTGGACACGCGGCAAATCAGCGAAAGCTTGCAGAGCTTTGACGCAAATGCGAGAGCGGCGTTGCGCGCTTCAATGGGAATTCCTGCCGCTGCACCGGTCGGCATCTTCGTGGGCACGCTTCAGAAAATAAAATCGCTGCCACTTCTTTTGAAAGCCTGTTGGAGAATTCGAGAAAAGGCGAAGGATTTCCATCTGCTCGTGGTGGGCGGAGGGCCGGAGGAAGAGCAAATCCGGGAAAGCGCGCGCGGGGACACGCGGGTGCATTTTACCGGGCCGAAGTTTGGAGAGGAAAAAGCGAAATTGCTGGGAATCGCCGATCTGTTTCTTCTTCCCGGGGCAGTGGGGCTGGCGATATTAGATGCGTTTGCGGCGGGCTTGCCGCTGGTGACGACGAGGGTGGCGATTCATGGGCCGGAGATGGAGTACTTCGAGCAGCACGTCAATGGCGTGATGACCGCGCACGATGTGGATGCGTACGCCGCTGCTGCCATTCGATTGTTTCGGAACCCGGAAGAGCTTTGCGTTCTACAGGAAGGGGCGCGGAGCTCCGCGCGGAAATATTCCATTGAAGCGATGGCTGAGAATTTCCGAAAGGGCATCGGGCGGTGCCTCGCAGGGCCGCAGCGGGGCGGACTTCGAGCCGCCTGGCGCGGGGAAGAGCGGGCGTCATGAGCGCAGCCAGCAACGGGGCAGGCGGCAACGGCGGCAAGAAATTTCTGATGACCACAAGCTGGGACGACGGGCACCCACTGGATTTTCGCATTGCGGAGTTGCTGAGGAAGTGCGGGCTCACGGGAACGTTTTACGTGCCGCCCAGTTCGCAGCGGCAAGTTATGACCGCGGCGCAGGTGCGCGAGTTGAGCGGCACATTCGAAATCGGCGCGCACACTTTGGATCACGTGCGCATCGACCGCGTGCCGGATGCGGAAGCGAGCCGGCAGCTGCTGGGGTCGCGCCGCTGGGTCGAAGAAACTACTGGGAAAAAGTGCAGCGCTTTTTGTTTTCCTGGAGGGAAATTTAATGGCCGCCAGCTTCGGCTGGTGCGGGAAGCGGGCTTCCGCGCGGCGAGGACCGTCGAGCTTCTTTCCATTGAGGAGCCGCGGTGCGTCAGCGGACTGTGGATTATTCCCACAACCATCCACGCGTTTCCGCACGGGCGGCTTACGTATGCGAAGAACGCGGTGAAGCGGATGAAGGGTTCTCACCTGTTGAGCTTGCCTGCGGCATTGTTTGCCAAGGACTGGGTGGCACTTGCCATGGAAATGTTGATTCGAACCTCGGAACGAGGAGGAGTGTTTCACCTCTGGGGGCATTCCTGGGAAATCGAGGAAGAGAAGCAGTGGAAAAAGCTGGAACTGCTTTTGGGGACTATAGGTGCGTGGCGCGAGAAATGGAAGGGCGTCACGAACGGCCGAAATGAGCACGGCAGCTTCACGCGTTGTGGAGAAACGAAAAGCAGACGGTGAGGCGAGTTGCTATTGCGACTGCTCGCTGGCGGAGCTCTCTAGTGAGGCTCGCTTGCGATTGCGGCGCTGGCAGGCGAGTGATTGGATGAGCACGCTGGCGTTCGCGGAATCGTACTGCGATCCTCCCGCGCAGCGGGTGAGTTATGTCATGGACGGTGACGGCGAAATCGGTGAAGCCTGTTTTTACAGGGAAGAGAAGTGGGCCGGGATGTTCAAGAGCATTTCGCTGATGGGCCGCGTGGAGCCGTCGAGCAAGATCCTGCAGAGACTCTTTTGTGATTGTCCTGCGGACCTGATTCGAATTCCACTTTTGCTAACCACAACTGTCACAGCGCAGCCCGGAGAGTGTCGGGAAATCCATTTTCGGCGGAGTGCGGATGATTACTGCATCGAACTTCCCGCGAGCGTCGAGGAATATTTGAGCCGACTAGGGAGCAAGACCCGCAAGCACCTGCCGTACTACCTTCGGCGGCTGAAAAGGGAATGGGAGAAAGAGTGGCGTGTGGAGCAGACTTCGGGCCTTCGAATAACAAAGGAGTCGTACGGCGATTTACTAGCGCTGAACCGATTGCGCATGGATCGAAAAGGACGGCGGAGCCTCTGGACGGAGAAGCTTGCGGAACATCGATGGGGGCTGGCGAGTGAATTTGGTTCACTAAAATCGATTCATTATCGGGATCGGTTTGTCGCGGGAACTCTGTCTTTTGTCTATGGCAAAGATGCTTTTCTTGTGGTCATCGCGCACGATCCGGAGCATGACCGGCTAAATCTGGGAAACGTTTGCTTGTGGTTGACGATTGAAGATCTCATCGCACGAGGAATCACCCGCTACCACTTGCTGTGGGGCAATTCGCCGTATAAGGAACAGTTTGGCGCGGTGGCGCATCCGCTTTACGAGGTGACTGTTTTTATGAATCCGCTGGCGGCCCGAGTCTGGCGCGGAGCGGAACTCTTGCGGATAGAAAAAATATGGGGACTGTCGAATTCCGCGACTCAAAAAATAGCGTGGTTCTTCTCCGCGGCCAGGCGAGATCATCCGGGACAAGGCGCTTCGAGTCGAGAAGGCCTGACATGAGCGAACATTTCGGAGGCGCGCTGGTTGAAGAGCAAAACGATTCCGGAGGATATGGCTTTCCGGCTGAATTAATCGACCGAGTCTTATGCCCGGCAGATTCCGGGCGGCTTGCACTGCGTTTGACGGAGCCCACGCCATTCGTCCGGCAAGGCTGGGTACATTGCGACAGATGCACTGCTCGCTATGAAATACGATCGGGGATTCTCCGGCTGCTGCCGGGGCAAGAGGAGATTGAGGCGCTCGTTCGAACCGAGCAGGAAGCGAGGGATCGGAGCGCGGGGCAGTACGACGCGCGATTCAGGCCGTGGGAAAACACGATTGAAATGTCCGCCATCCGCGCGGCGGAGAGTTTCACGCGCTGCTCGACCATGTTGGATCTGGCCTGTGGAACCGGGAGACTGACGAGTCAGATGGCACCGTTCGCCGGAGCGATCATCGCAGTGGACTTCTCCGAGAAATCCCTCCGGATTCTGGCAGGGAAATTAACTCCTGGCGCAAAGGTGGGATTGATCTGGAGCGATGCAACGCAGCTGCGGCTGGCGCCCGGCTCGATTGATGTGGCCGTAGCGACGCAATTACTCGAACACATTCCAAATAGAGCGCAAAGGCTGCGCTTTTTCTCGAGTGTTTCCGCGACACTCCGCGATGGCGGCGAGTTTGTCCTCACTGCGTACTACTACAGTGCGTTGCGCGCGCTGTTAGGCAGGAAAAGGGAGGGAGTCCACTCCAACGGCATTTTCTATCATCGATTCACGAGCTCCGAGCTGAGAAGTGAGATGGCAGAGCTGTTCGATGTGCTTTGCACGCGACCCGTGCAGATTGATCCTCGTTTGCTGCCCCATTCGAATCGCGCCACGACGCTCATCGCTCGAGGCCTGGAGAAAATGAGAATGCCGTTTTGGATCGGGCAACTTTTGTTAGTGAAAGCTCGCAAGCGGAAGCGATTCTCGAGCTTGCCGGCAGAGACTTGAACCGTCCGCCCTACGCCTCGAAGCAGGACTTTGCAGCGAAAGAGCCAAACAGGACGTACCGGGAAAGATAGGGAATCGAAATGATGCAAGAGGCGTTGTGAAAATTCTCTTGGCCCATGCGGCGTATCAGAGGCGCGGCGGGGAGGACGCCGTTGTGGAGGCGGAGGCGCGGCTGCTCGAAGCGCACGGGCACAGCGTGGTGCGGTACCGGCGGCACAATGATGAGCTGCGCGGCCGTGGGCCGATGGGCACCATCGCCGCGGGAATCCAGACGGTATGGTCGGGACGTTCGGCGCATGAAATTGCGGCGCTTGCAGCGAGGGAAAGGCCGGATGTGGTTCATTTTCATAATATTTTTCCGCTCATTTCGCCGGCGGCATATTACGCGTGCGCGGACGCCGGTGTGCCGGTGGTACAGACGCTGCATAACTACCGGTTGCTTTGTCCGGGGGCCAATTTTTTGCGGGATGGGCGGGTGTGCGAAGAGTGCCTTGGACGGAGCGTGCCGTGGCCGGGGGTAGCGCATGGATGCTATCGCGAGAGCCGCGCGGCGACGGCTGCGGTCGCGACGATGATCGCCGTGCATCACGGGATGAATACCTGGCGGGAGAAAGTCGCCGTGTACATTGCGCTGTCCGAGTTCGCGCGGGGGAAATTTATAGAGGGCGGGCTGCCGGCAGAGCGCATCGTGGTCAAGCCCAACTTCGTGGATCCCGATCCTGGGCTGAAATGCGGAGCCGGTGAATATGCGCTTTACGTAGGGCGACTCTCGGAGGAAAAAGGATTGCGCGTGCTTCTCGAGGCATGGAGCCACGTAGGAGAGAGAATTCCCTTGCGTATCGCGGGTGACGGACCATTAAAGGAAGAGGTTGCGGCGGAGATTAAGACAAGAAAGCTATCGAGCGTGGAGTTGCAGGGGCAGCTTCCGCCCAGCGAAATCGTTTCGCTCATGCTGGGCGCGCGTTTTCTGGTGCTTCCGAGTGTTTGCTACGAGAACTTTCCGCTCGCGGTGGCGGAAGCATTCGCCTGCGGATTGCCGGTGATCGCTTCGCGATTGGGATCAATGGCCGAAATGATTACGGACGGCGATACCGGTATGCACGTCACTCCGGGTGACGCGGCCGGATTGGCGACTAAGGCCGATTGGGCCTGGAGGAATCCCGGCAGGTTACAGCAGTTGGGCAAGGCCGGACGCCAGGAGTACGTCTCGAAATACGGGCCGGAACAAAACTACAAGCGGCTGATGGGAATTTTTGAGCGCGTCATGGAAGGGAAGAGATGAATGGTGAGCGTGGAAAATGTTCGAAGCAGAGTTTTGCGGTACGTGAAACCGATTCATCGGAAGCTGCGCGGGCAGAAGGCCGATCTTTTTTTGCGCATGGTGGGAAACGGCACTGCGCCGGGGAGGCTGCTGGACGTGGGAGGAGGGCTTGGAATTGACGGTGAATTCTTGCAGCTGTATAGCCGGTTCAGCGAGGTCGTGGTCGTCAATCTTGATGCGGAATGCATGCATATGCCTCCGGGTGTCACCGTGAAAAGAATGGTGGCCGACGGCCGGGATTTACCGTTCGAAACGAATTCCTTCGACTGGGTGTTCTCGAATGCGGTCATCGAACACGTCGGACGGTGGCAGGACCAGGTTCTCTTCGCGAACGAGGTGAGGAGAGTGGCTTCGCGGGGTTATTTTGTCGCGACTCCGAATAAATTCTTTCCGGTGGAGCCGCACACGCTCTTGCCTTTCTACCAATTCCTTCCGGTTCCCCTGCAGAGGAGAATGGCGCCATATTCTCCCGGCTATCTTCGAAAATATGAACTAATCCGTTTGCTTTCTGCGGGAGAAATGCAGGAGCTGTTTCCGGAGGCTACCGTCAGAGCAATGGGCTTCCCCGTTCTTGGCAACAATTTAGCGGCTTACTACCGGAGAGGCGCACCGGCATGATGCCGCTGACCGAAACGATGCGCGAGCCGGGCAGCTATGGAGTGTTGGGAATACCTGTCGCCGCGGTACAGATCCCGGGCGTGATCGTGCGGATGGAGGAATGGATCGCGCGGCGCGACGTGTGCCGCTTTATCGCGGTCACGGACATGCACAGCGTGATGGAGGCGCAACATGACACCGATTTCAAACGCATGCTGACGGGAGCCGATCTCGTGGTGCCGGATGGTTTTCCATTGGTGTGGATGGGCCAGCGGGAGGGATTTGCCCTGCGGCGGCGCGTGTATGGGCCGGATTGATGGC
>Ga0210393_10002409_pt1 | contig 15394 bp, 12 predicted proteins | sample IncBWC27OmetaG_FD_160068 | JGI IMG/M metagenome (GOLD analysis project Ga0210393, IMG submission 160068) | Forest soil microbial communities from Barre Woods Harvard Forest LTER site, Petersham, Massachusetts, United States - Inc-BW-C-27-O ... | reverse complement strand
CGCAGATGACTACGCGCCGCACGTCGCGGGCAACTTCCTCACTCCGTCGGGCAAGTGCGAGTTCAAAGCGTCGATGGCCGCTGGCGGCAACTTTGTCCTGCCCTTGTTCCGCCAGGGCTCAAACGAGTTTCAGGCGGGCGAGCCGGTAGACCCGCTCCCGACCTATATTCCGCCACGAGAGTCGCCGGCGACCAACGCGCGATTGTCGGCGAAATACCCCCTCAACGTCATCTCGCCGAAGAGTCACGCCTTCCTCAATTCCTGCTATGGCAATCTGCCGGTTCAACTGCATCACGCCGGCGAGCAGTTCGTGCTTGTCAATCCAAAAGACGCAATCGCACGCAACATCGGCGAGGGAAGCCCAGTGCGCGTCTTCAACGACCGCGGCAGCTTCGAAGCCATTGCGAAGGTGAGCGCCGACGTCATGCCAGGGGTTGTTGTCGCGCCGCTCGGATATTGGCGCGACTCGAGCCCTGCGAAAGCAACGGTGAACGCCCTCAACCCGAGCGCCTACGCGGATCTAGGGCGAGCGCCGACATTCTCGGACACGCTGGTCGAAGTGGCGATCTCTCACGCCGCCGCAGCGGAGTAACGCTGAGAGAGCGACAACCGCCCCGCTACTTCACCGCCGCCGTCGCGCGCCGACAAGCCGACCAGATCTACAACCTGTCGCTGACGCGAACAGCGACCGTCATTCTTGGTCGAGGAGCGCCGGGCGTTATTGGAGTTGGCCGGGTCAAGACGCCAACTTTGGCGATCGTGTGCAAGTGCGAGCTCGAAATCCGGAATTTCGTGCCGCAAGCGTATTTTGAAGTCGTCGCCACCGCGACCGTGGCCAGCGGTTCTGTCACGTTGCCGTACAACGAGCGCGAAGTGTCGGCGTCTCGGGAATTATCAGGCCACTTCGACCGCGGTCCGCCACGTGCTCATCGCCGCAGCGCGAAGCACGCGTTTCGTCTGGGCTGACGTGAGATGACGTTGGACGTTGAAAGTGTTGTAGACGGCTGCATGGGTTGAAAGGAATTTCTGGGCTGAGCCGGCGCTCTTGAAGCGTTGCATCTTGCGCTCCCGCCGCCGCGTCGGCTGATGCGAATTCTCGGCCCGATTGTTCTTCCATCGCCCGCGCTGATGGCGGCTTTCGATCCCCAGATCGTGGGCCGCTGCGCCGTATGACCGCAAGTCGTCGCTGACCAACCGCTCCGGAACGAAGGCATACTTCTTCAGGAGCTTGCGCATCAGTTTCAGCGCGGCGTGCTTGTTTCGCTTGGACTGGACCAGCACGTCGAGGACCTCGCCTTCGGCGTCAACTGCCCGCCAGAGATAGACCATGCGGCCGCCGATTTTCAGATAGACCTCGTCGAGATGCCAAGTCGCATGAGGCTTCAGACGACGCTTTCGCAGGTCGGCCGCGATCATCGGTCCGAAATGGTTCACCCAACGCCGAACGGTCTCGTAGGACACGGCCACACCACGTTCCGCCAACAAATCTTCGACGTCGCGCAGGCTGAGCGTGAACCGGAGGTAGAGCCAAATCGACTGTTGAATGATCTCGGGCGGGAATCGGTAACCCGCATAGCTGATTTTCTGCATCCGCTTGGCTATCGGGCCGCCAGTGGGACCGCAAGCGCGACGCTGCATGACAATGCCCTCTCGTCGCCTCATGGAATTGCGCTTCGATCTTCCCCCTAGCGAACGGAATGTGAGTGAGCCCGCGAACGTTTGAAAACTCTCGACATCCCTCTTCGAGGAAAAGGATCGCCTTGCGGAAGCCAAGCTTGCCTTGGAACAGGCCCGCTTCATGGACAACGTTCATGCGCGGATTAAACTCTCCGGTCGCCTGCTCATCTTCGGCGGTCAAGATCAGGAACGCGAAATCCGCTTGATCAAGCATGCCCTGAAGATGGTCAGTAGTTGAGATGCCGGCCGGCGAACTGCTGTTGAACTCTATGACACCCAGGTCGTGGTCCTTTTGCAGAAAGATGTAGAGCTTGCGCCATTCCTCGGAGTGACCGTGCCCTATGAAGACCGTTCGCCCGGCGGGCTTTCCCGCTGGCGACGGGGTAGGGTTTGCAGCGGACGCCGGTTTCATTCGCTCGATGTCTTGTCGCTCAAACTCAACGCCGAACGCTTGTAGGCGGACGGATGTATGGTTGAGGAATGTCTCAAAATCACCGGAAGCCCAATCCTGAGTGAGGTCGACCTCCTCTCCCTTTGCCCACCAGAACTCACGTGGAACCTCAACGTCAGTTTCTTCCTTATCCTGAAAGATGAACAACTTGGCGCGTACCTTGATCAGTCCGGCGTGAGCGCGAGTGCAGATAGCCCTCGCGGCGTCAGCGCGGGCCCGCCTAGGGATGTAGGATGGCGTAAGAAATTGAAGCGCCTCATAAGCGCTCATCCATTCGCCGCCTGTCGGCGTGGTCATGATCGCACCTGCCTCGCACCGCCCTGCTTCCCATGTGCTTCCCAACTGCCTATCTGGGAAGCAGCCCGACCAGACCTCCGGGATAATGATTTGATAAGTCTGATTGTTTTTGGCGTCCCGGAGAGGACTTGAACCTCTGACCCCAGGTTTAGGAAGCACGGATTTATGGTGTTAATAGACTTAACGCCGGTTCAAGAGCGTTCACTCAGGTTCAGGAGAATGCACGAAAGCGGGCTTTGGGCAGATCTTGAACGGATGGATACTGGCGCGAACAATTCTGAACAAGAGTGAAGCGGCGAAGCGGTAACCGGCGTGTAACCGAGCGAAAAATCGATCGTCCTGCATGTCGGCCTCGCGATTCGGCGTGGGAAATTTGGGTGCTGCCCGCACCCAGGGGGCATCGAGCCAAAAGCGTGATTGTTACCGAAAACCTCGAGGGCGAATTGTCCGTCGAAGTTGCAGAAGAGGAGGCACCGAAGGACGAAGGGTCCGAATGTTAATCGTTTTGGTGAGTCGGGCTTGGGCGATTGCCGTTGGTGTGCGATTAACTGCATACATATTTCCGGCGGCAGCCGCTTAACCGAGGCCGGCTCGACGGGCATCATGCTCCACGATGAATTGGAGTGCCTTCATCCCTGGAAGGAAGAAATAGCCTCCTCCCACCGCTTGCGTCAATGCGTGCAGGGACACGTCGTCGCCACTTGGCAATCCCGGAATAGTAAACTTCTTATGCTGCGCCCGCGAACCCACCATCGGATCGTCCTGGTGATGGAGGTCCCCAAAGCGGGGGTTACGCATCCATCTCTGGTGAATGAACTCGAACTGCCGCTCGAGATCCGAATTGCAAGCGATGAAGAAGATGCCTTGCTTGGGCTTGTCCTTGTCCTCGGTCTCCTCCACATAGGGTCGTCCTCGGCGAAGCAATCTGTGCAGCTTTGACGACTTGACTCCAGACTTCACATCGACTCGAAGGGAATCTCGCGGATTCATCCTGCGAATATGAGCCCCGATGGGGCACATGAAGCCGTTCGCATCCTCCACTTGATAACGAAATGCATCGGCCTTGGAATCCGATACCGCTATGCTCCGGTCGCCCTTCCACGATAACGGCAAGCCATTCGTCAAACGTCCCACCAGTTTTTCGCAGATTGCCTCCCCACCGCTCGCCGCTTTAAGTGCATTGAACGCGTCGACATTTTGCTCGATCTGCCGCACAGCAAGATAGCTGCCGTTCAGGGTGAAGCGGCCACCTGGATGGGTGGCGTGGCCGGACTCTGCCCAATGCTCCACGTCGGGACAGTAAGTCAGTTCGTCATACTCGTTACGATAGCCCAGAACGAATTCTCCGGGAGCGACAACACGATCTTCATATAGCGGGCCGGCTTCCCGTCGAACCCGCTTCGGGTTTTCACCGTCTTCGTCCCGAAGGCCGCGGATCACAGGTTGCGCAACGCCATCCCGAAAGCCAAAAGGCTCGTACAGCTTGCCATCCTTCTTGAAAGAGCCGGGGCGGTTTTCGACCGTCGTGATCGTACAAAACCCATCGCTATCAGGAGAAGGCATTTGCCTCTTTGCGTTTGGCGACCGCCAATTGGCGACGACAACGTGCACCGTCTGGCGGCCCGCGTGTCCTTCGACGTCCGACCACCGCCATTCCTGGCGAGGTTTGTCTCTCAACAACGATTCCCGCAATGTGCTCCCCATTCCGCTGCGGAACGGAGTCGGAAATGGGTGCGTGCTGGTTTCTCTAAGACCGAGCTTCGTTAACCCTCCAAAGCTGAAGGCAATAGCCACGGCTTCATAGATGTTCGAATTTTCCTTGCCCTTCAGGACGCGCTGGGCACTGACCATTAAGTTGCTTCGGGCGAGTTCGGAGAGCCATGCCCGGGCGCGATCCTCCTGCCCATCTCGGATGGTCAGTAGCCAGAACCGGCTCTCGGTGAGCCAGCCAAAGCCGTTGGTCAGCATTCCCTGAATGTCGTCCAGCTGTTTCGAGAGGACTGATGCGGGCTTCATCATTCGATAGCCCTCATGATCTGGTCGTCATTGCTGTCATTGCGCTTGTCGAACAAGGCATCTCTCAGGGAGGTGGCGAGATTGATTTGGTCGATCGTCAAGTTGCATGCGTCAAAATGATATAAATGCGGAAGCATGCTATCGCGGGCATACGATTTGAACTTCAACTCGCACTTCACGCCCCGGAAGGCGAGAAATCGGGTTGGCGGGAAAGCGCGCGGCTCCACTACGCGCGGCTGACCGTCTGCCGCAGGTTCACGAGGCTTCAGCTCCGTCCACCGCCAGAACAATGTCACCCCAACAGACGCGCCATTGATGAAATCGTCCAGGTAGCCGCCAAAGTTGCCGTCATAGTTGGCGCAAAAAAGGTATCGACGGCCGTTGTCGATGATGTGCCAGTGACCGAAGTGGATACCTGGCGCATCACCGAGCCGGCCCTCGGTGAAAAACACCCGGCCCAAAAACGTCACGAGGCGCAGAACGATACGAGTCCACCACACGCTCCACGAGTGCGGACTGCGCATATCCGTGAGGCTAATCATGTGCGCAGTTCCGCCTACCAATCGAGCCTCGCAAGCCTCGATGGACGGGTGCACTTGCTGGGCGCGATATATGTCGTCTTCTTGAGGATGATAGAACCAGGCGCTCAGCTTTGAAACCAAACGGTTGAACCTGGAAAGCAGTCCGCCAATGACCAGCAGCACGAGGATTGCCGAAGCGCCAATGAGGATCTGCCTCCACCCAGGGATCGCCGGTATCCAGAGTGCATTGGTGGCTTCGAAAAGACGATCCGGCTTGAACGTGTAGATCAAAACGTACCAGATGGTCGCCAAGACAAGTGGCGCACCCACTATCCAGACGCCGACGTAGATGGACAATGACGACCACGTCTCGGTTGGTCGATCGAGTTCGCGACTCAGGCTTTCCAGCCATTTCCTCCAAGGCGCGAACAGCGCCGGAAGCGCGATGAAGAATATCCACAGTGCGAAGGCAAGCACAGCCAGAGCAAACAGAAAGCGGCCGATGATCCCGAGCAGGCATTCGCTCGTTTCGCTCAACGCGTAAAACGCGGTCTGCACGGTAGAGCTTGCTCTTGCAAAGAGCCATGCGTCGGCGCGTGCCAGCAACCTTGAGAGCGCACCCACCAGCCAGAGAATGGCTGGCGCCAAGCCTACGATCCCTATTAGATAGGCCATGACGGCGGCCCTGCTTCCGCGCCAAAAAGATCGCGGCGCAGGCTCAGTCGCCCATTCAAGGTCCCGATTTCCGAACGCCCATCGAGCGAGCGCGAGCGCGAACGACGCGCGATCCTCGCCGTGTTCCGCCTTCAATGCGCGCGCCGCGGCCCGCGTCCCTTCGAGCAGGCGCCCCTCCTTTTTGACCTGCTCGACCGACCGGTCGCGGGCGCCGACAAATGCGCCATCGGCGACATGGCGCCATTTCATCAGCCTCTCGAGCAGTTCCTGATTGCGCTGACTCGCCAGATGAGGCGACTGGCCTTCAGGCCAGTACGCGCTGTAGAGCGACCACATCGCACCGCTGGGATGGTTAATGAGCCGAACCAGCAGATCGTAGGGACGGAGACCCTCTTCAACTGCAAGCTCGAGCATCATGGACGGCAGCGGGTTCCGCGCATCGGCCATCGCAGGCAGAAGCGCAATCGAAGCGAAGTGCACGACGCCGACATCGCAGAAGAGCTTATTCAGCGATGTAGAGAGATCATCCGACCGCAGAAGGTCTGCTCCGCCGGGCCAATCCGGTGCGATGATGCAGATCATCTGCTGGCGGACCATCATCAACACGGCTGCCCCTCACCCTTGTTGAGCAAAGCGCACGCGCAGCCGCGACATCAACGGTCCGTCGTAGGCGATCGCCTTGCCATCATCATGCGCCAATCGCAGCTCCGGCATGGTCAGCAAGCCGATCAGAGCACTCGTCAGGATGTTGACCGCATAGTCCTTGGCAGGGCACTGGCGGTCGCCGTATCCAAACATCAGCCAGCGCAGGCCTTCTTCGTCGCCCCAGTTCCGACGGGGACAGAATCTGCCAGCATCATGGACTGCGCGCGAATCGAACAACGCCGCGATCGACCATATGGTGACCGAGCCGCCACCGGCGCACTGGGCGTTGCTACGCCCGCCCGTCTCGAATTCGGTGTCGCGTGGGACATCGCGACCCAGTAACGGAAAGATCGGCCGGAATCGCATGAGCTCGAGGACATGGTCTCGCACGATTCGGCGGAGGCCGTTATCCTCCCATACGCGGTCCCCGGCTTTCGCTGCCATCGATCGAAGAGTTCGGTAAACTTTTGGGCGGCTCAAAAGCTCTTGCACAACAAGGCCGCCGCTCTGCACCGTGACCGGATGCGAGATCCAGGCAAGGCCCACCGCGTTTCGCTCGATAACCTCGGATGGGCTTGATACGGCCCAGGATTTTCGAATGTCGTTGCTCACGCCCACGATACGCGCGCGCAGCGAAGCCGCGCAGAGTTCCGCTCTTCGCTGGATGCCCAGCGTCGACAAATCGCCAGCCAAAAGTTGACCCGCAACATATCTGATTTCCAGAATGTATTGCCGTTGAAGCCCCGTATCATTGACATCCCCTCCCGCTCCCGCCGCCACCTCGCTCGCGGCCGTGCCGAAGACGGGTTGGATGGCGTGAAACACGATCCACATCAGGTAGTCATCGATAAGATCAAAAGATCTGTCTCCAAGTTGCCTCAGGTCAATGAGACGGTTCTGAGCCTCTTGGTCGGCATCGGCCTGAACCTTCAGAGCGGCCAACCGCTGCTCGAGTAAGGCCCTGTCGGCACGATAGGTGGGGCCGGGATCCATTGCGATCAGATAGTCGCCAGCCACCAGGTCGGGCGCATGCGCGCTGTTTGAAAAACTCCGGGGCCTCGTCAGGACACCTTTGACGGCGCTCGCGCGTGCTGCCATGCCGAACCGCCCGCCGAACGAGGGCCAAAGCCGAAGCAGCGCGCCAATCCCGCGCAAAACGATGATGTGACGATTAAGCCAACAAAAGATACCATAAAAGAGGCGACGAGAGCCTGGCGCCATTGCATCGGGATTGCAGGTCGAGACTTTCATGCCTGGTCAATCCTCATGCTTCTTTGCAAGGGCGGCTGCGGCTCGCTTCTGGTAGTAAGGCATCCCCAGACGACGTGCCGCCTCGTAAGTCTGTGTGAAGCAATCCTCTGCACCCAGTACATCACCGGCACGCCTCTGCGTCTCGGCCAACTCGTAAAGGGCTTCCGTCCGGTGCCCATGTTCTTCGCCGGCCTGTTCAACGGCCTCGCGTCCTACGCGTATCGCATCGTCCAGCCTCTCAAGGCAGCGGTAGGCGACACCCAGGCCGACTCGCATGAAGATTTGGCCGTAAGTGCCGCCGGCATTGCAGATGCGATCGGCGAAACCCTTTTCGAGCAAGCTCGCGGCCTCGGCCGCCTTGCCATTGCGCGCAAGCGCACTACCGAGCGTTCCCGAGCAACCAGGTAGCATCGTAGGAACGTTGTGGGTCAAGCATCGCCGCGCGGCCTCGCGCATCAAAGCCTCCGCCTTGTCAAACTCCTCATTCTCGATCCAGATCTGCCCTTGAACCACATCGATCAACAGACGTGAGTACGGGTGGTCGACCGCGGACAGAATCTCGTAAGCCTTGGAGCAAGCATCTTGTCCGGCTTGGCAACCACCAAGGCGCCAGAGCGTGCTGGCATAGAACGAGTACAGGTTGATGATGGGGATGGCGGCCCAGCCAGGTTGGACATTGTGCTGAGCCAATTCAGGTCCGTAGTCGGCGAGCACCACGCGAGCTTCGGTGGCCGCCTCGGAATACCGCGCAAGCGCGTGAAAGTTCATGAGGCGTATCTGATGCGCCGCCATCGTCATGTGGCGTCGTTGCGCAATGCGGGCCGCTTCCAGGCCCCGTGAGGCGTGCCAGAGACCCCGCTCGAATCGCCCGCGCATCCAGAGAAGCAACGCTGTCTGCGTCGAAACCGATGCGCGCGCCCGCGGGTCATTTAGTTTCGCAGCGATAGCTTCGGCGCGTTCCATGTTTTTGAAGATTTCGTCGATGTGCCCGAGCGCCATCATGGCGCCGATGGCTTCCAGTCGAAGCGCGAGTTCCAAGGCTTGCGCCGTGGACTCGCCATCGACACGGCGAGACGCCTCGACACCCATCTCGAACAGTCGCAGCGCGTCCTGATTGGCTGAGCGCGAGATAGCGCGAGCTATCGACTTGACCGCGAATTTCGCTGCATGCTCCCACTCCTCGCCCTTGAAGGCGTGATGAGCGAGGGCAGGTGCAGAATCGACCTCGCCAGCGCCTGGTTGCGAATGCAAGGCCTGGAAGGCTAATCGATGTAGTGTCTTGAGGCGTGCGCGAGTAAGAGTTCCGAGCACGACATCACGAACAAGCGCGTGACGGAATACGAAAGCGCGGGCCTCGAATGAGCTCCGCGCCAGGTCGGGTCTTGTAAGCAACCCCGATGAGAGGCAAAGACCGAGCGATTTCTCAGCACTGGCGACATCAACCGTCTGCATCGCGGCGATCAGTTCTCGCGTTATGGGATCGCCCAGGACACTGGCAGCCTCCAGTGCCGTCTTCGCAGTATCAGGCAGCCTGTCGACCAGCGCGTCGATCACCGCGGCAATGGAGCCTGGCACCCGCAGCTCTCCGGGGCGCTTCTGCAAACGGTACGCGCCCGGCGTTCCTTCGAGTGAGCCGTCATCGATCAGCGTGATGACCAGTTGTTCCATGAAGAAAGGATTACCGTCAGCGCGGCGAATCAGTTTGGCAATGACTCCGTGCACGGAAGAGTCATCGCCAAGCAAGGCACGCGCTAGAGCGAGCATCTCAGCGTCCCGCAAGGGCTCCAGCGAATGCTCCGCAAACCATGCGGCCTGCCCCCATCGGTGTTCGAAATCCGGCCGATAGCTGACACAGATCAAGACTGGAAGGTCCTGGAGCCGCGGAATCAAAGCCTCGAACAGCCGCCGGCTCTCGTCATCGGCCAGGAATACATCCTCGAGCACCAGCACGAAGGGGCCTGCCCTCACACGCCTGCGTATGAGCCACACCAGCGCCTCGCCGATCCGACGCCGTCGCTGCGCCGGATTCAACCCCAGCCATTCTCCGTTCGGCGGTGCGAGTCCGAGCAGATCAGTCACCGCTGCCAAATGGCTCGCGCCTTCGTCGGGCCATTTCGTGGCCAATGCCTGCATCGCAATTTGCCTTGCGTCGATGACGCCAGTGCGAGGCACGTCCACCATATTCGCAACCAGGTCAGCGGCGGTACTGTAGGCTCTCGTGCTCGCATACCCCATGGCCCGGATCATAAGAACGTCCACCCCCTGACCCGAGAGAGCGCCTGTCCACTCGGCGATCAGACGGGATTTCCCGACCCCAGCATCGCCTCGGAGCCCGATCGCTCGCATTGCGCCCTTTTGAACCGTTTGGATGGCGCTCCCCAGAATCTGCAGTGAACTATCTCGCCCGACTAGAGGCGCCCACCGCTGCTTTCGCGTCAAAGGGGCGGCTGCCGAGCTTTCCGTCCCGACCACGACTTCGTGGAGTTCAACCGGGGCGGGCAATCCGCGAACCGCGCGCACCCCGACCGGCCGCATGTCGATCTGATGCGCTACCAAGCGCTGTGTGGAAGCGCTAACCAAAATGCCGCCCGGGTTCGCCATCTTCTCGAGCCGCGACGCGATGTGCATCGTCTTGCCGGTAGCCCCGTAGTGTGACCACTGGTACTGTCCGACAACGCCTACGAGCACCTCACCGGAATTGATGCCGATGCGGAGAGTGGGACTAGCAACGCCGCGGGCTTCGTGCCCGGGGATCGTTGCTCTCTGCATCTTGAGAGCAGCCATGCAAGCTCGTAAGGCGTGATCTTCCTGCGCCACCGGGGCGCCGAACAATGCAACAAGACCGTCCCCGAGCAATTGGCTGATTGTACCTCCAAAGGTTCCAACCGCGTTCGCCAGCAGGTCTAACGTCTTGCCGAGATACTCGTGGGAGTCTTCCGGATCCGCATTGCGCAACAGCGAGGTCGAATCGCAGACATCGACGAACAGCACGCTCACCTGTTTGTTCTCTGCCAACATCTGGGCCCGCAGCCTGGGACGATCCTCCCCTCGGATGGACCGTGCATGGCGAGCGGATTGGCCGGAAGATGGGAGCGGAGACGGGTTGACGGCAGCGCGGTTCAGATTTGTGCCACATTGAGGGCAGTACCGGTGCTTACGAGCAACGCAGATTGAGCAAGCCGGGCACGTGGTCATGAGACTACACGCCGGTTGACAGTTTCAACAAAAAAACGACACTCACGGGCATGCTCAACTTCTCCAAAGCGTTGCCGCGTCTCCTCCTACTGGCGTTTATCTATAGCGTGGCGTAAGGTCGATTTTACCAGGTTAAGTCGTGGCCGTTAGACATGTCCTCCTCTGACGCAGAGTATCCTCGGTTTCGCGGGCCACACTGACCACGCGCATACAGCCTTTAAGGTAACCATCTCACTTCGTCTGTGATGCGGATCACAACGATGCCCTCAAATGCCACACCGTTTACTCGATCCAGAGGATCACCAAAATCGCGTCATGGAAACTCGGCGACATCCGCTTGGCCGCCACTGCGGCTAAAACCACCACGAATGTTCGAGGGATGGTCTATTTTGTCTATGGTCCACGCGCGCATGCGTGGCGCGAGCGCACTCATACCCATCCTCAGACCGAGCGTCTCCTATCGTCCAGGGCCCAGGATTCGGATTCAGGATCGGTTTGACCGCAGTCGACGCGAGCACAACATACGAGAGCTCCAGGACGTTCGGACGCAACGGACGCGCAAGATTACCAAGGAGGTCCGATGGCATTTTATGACGACCTCGCCCGCGACCCGAAGACCGAGGCGGAATTCTGGACGATCATCGAAGAGACCTTCATCCAGGTCAACGGCGTCCTCACTGACTATCCCGTGGAGACGCCGGAAGAAGCGCTTAACGGGACACTACGCAAAGGCAAGTTCAGAGACACAGCAGCCGCGTTCGCCCTTGCGCAGTTGGTGACACTAGCAAATGCATCGCAGCGTCAGAAACGCCGGCGGCGAGTCACCAGCCGAGACTTGCCGCGTCGCGACCGTGCGTCAATCCGGCTGAGCTCAGCGAAGGGCACACCGAGAATCCGCGCAGTCAGACGTTGACGCGCAATGCGTTGGATCTTTGTTAGAGAGAAGCCAGCGTGAGGACGAACATCAGCCGCGAGAGGTCCCTCATCAGCGACGAAATCGTTGTCGTTGCCGTCGGATTGTCGGATTTTATGACGCTCAAGCAGGATCGCAGGTAGGGCGTCTTTCGGCTCTCCTTCGGTCAGCACCGCCAGCACATGGTCACTGCGGCCCAGCTGATAAAACAGATCGATTTCTTGAACAATCCGCTTGGAGCCCGGCGTTAAGCGCGAGCAGACGACAATGAGGAAGCGCGAGGCTTTGAGCGCGTCTTTAACATCGTCCTGTAGTTGAGCTTCCGACTGCTCATTCTTAACGCGGAACACCTTACGCAAAAGCGGAAAGCCTTTCGCTTCCAAGCCCACGGGCACCGAGCAGTTTTCCAAAGCGTTAGTCAGCCATTCCGCCCACCGACGATCGCGTAAGACTCGAGCGTGACCAACGAAGGCGTCGTAGAGATATGGGGCTCGACCGTACGCGTCTGTGCTCATCAACATTGCCCTGTAATGCAGCGATTCAACCCCTGCTAGCTCGGCTAAATGACAAAAGTCATGGCAGTACATTTTCTCCGATTGCGCGAATCCCCGCACGGAGGTAGCAAATGACTGCGTCCCATTCGCACAAGGAACTCCGTATTCGAGGCCGTCCTGGCGGCTGAATATGCGGAGGTCGCCGGAAGGCGTTTATCCATAGCATGTGGGCGGCGCGCAGGACGCTGCCAATAAGACCAAGTGGCTTAGTACTCGGCCGACAGACGCGTCTCTTGAACCTATGGACTTCGGTCCAGGGCGAGGGATGCGTGCATCAGCCGCTGTCCAAGCTGAACCGCATCTCTCAGCCTCAGTTGAGGAAGTGAAGAGATGTGTGATTGTGACCATAGATACCTGACGCTTAAGCAAGCGGCATCCGAACTCAACCTCCCTTATTTCAAGATTCAGCGGGCAGCCAGGCGGGGACTATTCCCCACTCACAAACTTCTCAACTCCCGACCGCTCGTTCGAATTGCGGAGATAAAAGCCGCGATCGAGGCTTCTCGGTCGGGAGGCGCAAAATGAGCGCCCCGACCGCCGACACGGAAGCGGCGCTCGATTTCCTGAGCCGCATGTTCGACGCCACCGTCCCTCGCCACCTGGTCGCGATCAGCGAAACTGGGAAGGTTGCAGCGCAATCATTTGGTCCAACGGTAATCGAGCGGGCGCGCGCCTGGATCGAAGCGCGTCAGGGGAATGCCAACGTCTATTATTCGGTCAACGAATTGAAACCGTCCGTCTTGAATCGAAAGGCGGTCAAGCAGGACGTTGCGCAAGCGCTTCATTTGCACGTCGACGTCGACGACCAAACCGCCCTCTCTCGCATTTCCGAGTTCGTTCCGAAGCCGACGACGGTGGTGTTCTCTGGCGGCGGCTATCAGGCCTTTTGGAAGCTCAGAGAGCCGACGCGAGACATGAATCGCGTCGAGCGCATCAACGCTGAGCTTGCGCGAAAGCTTGGCGGCGACAAATGCCACAACGTCGACCGCATCATGCGATTGCCTGGCACGATCAATGTGCCAAACGCCAAGAAGCGCAAGGCTGGCCGCGTTCCGACGCTGGCCCACGTTGTCGACAACGAAACCGACTGGTCGAGGACATATGCTCTCGACGACTTCGAGGACCCAGGCCCTGAGCCTCCCTCGGACGCGATGTATGCTCCCTCCGTTGTCGAGCCAGTCGCGGTCGATCAATTGCCGGCGAATATCCCCGCGGCGACGATCGAATTGGTCAAAGTCGGCGATGATCCCGCAGCCCCAATAGGCTCGAAGGACGCACATTTTCCCTCGCGTAGCGAAGTGGTGTGGCGCGTAGCTTGCGAATTGGCGCGCGTTGGATGCTCCGCCGACTTTATCGCGGGCATTCTCGTCAACCCCACACACGGCATATCGCGGTCGGTTCTGGAGAAGAAGAAACCAAACGACTATGCGCTTCGCCAGGCAAAGCAGGCGCTCAGCGTCGTTAGCTCGAGTTGGCCCGACATCACTAAGGAGGGGCGACCGAGGCCGACGATGCAAAATGCGATGGTCGCCATGCAGAGATTGGAATTGCGTTTTGCGCACGATCGTTTCCGCTACAGGAAGACGGTCGAAGGGGCTCTGATCCACGAATATCAAGGCACCCTCAGCGACGACGCTTGTTCCGCCCTACGCAGCTTGATCATCGACCAATTCGGAATCGACGTCGGCAAGGAAGCGACGCGAGACGCTGCCGAGACTCTGGCGATCAGCAACCCATTTCACCCGATCCGCAATTACCTCGACGGCCTTCAGTGGGATGGCTCGCCGCGCCTGGACGGTTGGTTGTCCATCTACCTTGGCGCCGAGAAGTCGCCGCTCAATTCCGCGATCGGCCGCACCGTGCTTATCGCAGCAGTTCGACGTGTCCGCTCGCCAGGGGTCAAATTCGACACCATTCTAGTCATGGAGGGTAAGCAAGGGGTGGGCAAGTCGTCGGCGGTAAAGATCCTTGCCGGACCAGAAAACTTTTCTGACCAAAATATCCTCACGCTCGAGTCAAAAGGCCAGATGGAGCTTCTGGAGGGCATCTGGATTTATGAGCTGTGCGAGCTCGAGGGCCTATCTCGCGCGGAAACCACGAAGGTCAAAGCGTTCGCGTCGAGGTCTGTCGACCATGGCCGTCCCGCCTACGGGCGTTTCAAGGAGCGGCGGCCGCGAGAGACGGTGTTCATCGGGACCACCAACGAAGATCAGTATCTTCGGGACGCGACGGGCAATCGTCGATTTTGGCCGGTGAAAGTCGGCAAGATAGACCTCGACGGCCTGCAGCGCGACCGCGATCAACTGTTCGCGGAAGCGGCGCATTGGGAGGAGAAAGGGGAGTCGCTCGTCCTTCCTGAAGCGCTTTGGTCAGACGCGCAAATCGAACAGGAGGCGCGCGTTGAAGACGATCCTTGGATAGATATCTTATCAAAGCTTCATCCTAGCGACTTGGACCAAGTCGCGGGCACGGTGCGGGTCGCGTCGATTCGTCTACTTGGACTCAACTTGGGGCTCGACCCGGATCGTCAACAACAGTTCCACTTGAAGCGGCTGGGCGGCCTTATGCGAAAACTTGGATGGCGGGGACCGGCGCTTATCAAGATGGAGGATGGTTCTGTGGCTCGGGGCTACCAGCGCCCGCTCTCAGATTGGGGTAACCCTGACGACCCGTCTTTCAAGCGCAAGCCCCTCTACGCGATCGGTAACGTAGGTAACGCGAGTAACCTGTCCCAACGTAAATTCTGAGTCTTGGCAGCGCGACCGGCGGGGCGCGCAGCGGCCCGCAGGAACCCGAGCGGTAACGTGTCACGACGTGTAACTGCCGCGGTACCGCCGCGTGCGGCATGTCGAGTGGAGCGCAGCGATCGGAATAATTGTGTCCGTTTCCCCGCTGTGTTTTCGTTTTGCTTTTGATCAATGGCCGCCTCCTCTATGACGCTCAACATCAATCTCACTCGCCGTGTCCGTCGTCGTAAATTGATGGATGGCTCGGTTGTCGAGCAGACGCGGTACGTCTTGAATTGGCGTGATCCTCGGACTGGCGAGAGGGAGCAGCGGTTCTTCGAGCGCCAGCGGGAAGCTCAGGAGCGCCGCTCCGAACTTATCGCGGCATGTGACCGGGGCATCTACAGCTCTTCAAACCGGACCGTAACCGTCGCGGACGCCGTTACCGCGTGGCTCGAGACGAAGCGCGGCGC
>Ga0210393_10002408_pt1 | contig 15394 bp, 15 predicted proteins | sample IncBWC27OmetaG_FD_160068 | JGI IMG/M metagenome (GOLD analysis project Ga0210393, IMG submission 160068) | Forest soil microbial communities from Barre Woods Harvard Forest LTER site, Petersham, Massachusetts, United States - Inc-BW-C-27-O ... | reverse complement strand
AAAAATATAATCTGGCCTGGAGATTGAATATCGATCCCGTCTCATTCCTCTTGGCTGGACAGACAGCGGGAATTCAGCAAGCGCAAAATGAATTCAGTGGATATGGGCAAGGCGCAGAAGGCTATGCAAAACGCTACGCGGCAACCTACGCGAACTTCACCATCAGCAACTTCATGGGCAGCGCGTTGTTCCCCTCCATTTTCAAGCAAGACCCCCGTTATTTCTATAAGGGCACGGGTACTACGAAATCTCGAGTCCTATACGCGCTAGCGAATGCGGTGATTTGCAAAAGCGACGGCGGTCACTGGCAGGTGAATTATTCGGGCATCATCGGGAGCCTGGCCTCGGGTGGCATCTCCAATCTTTTCTACCCGGCAAGCGATCGCAACGGGCCCGCATTAACATTCGAAAATACGGCGATGAGCATCGGGAGTACCGCAATTTTTAATCTGATGCAGGAATTTGCGCTGCGGAAGCTAACGCCCAAGGTTCCGAACACCTAATCGGAAAAGTGGAGTTCTGGCACGATCTGCGGGAGGGTCACCCCGCTTTATTCCGCGTACTTGTTAGTTTTGACATTGGCCTGCCGGTTCCTTGGATTCACAACAACGGGGATTTGTTTTTTTCCTCGACTGCACCTGACGTTGATTGGAGGCTTTGGCTACATGCAAGCACTTAGAAGCAATGGACCTACAATTCGAAACCAATTGAAGACCAAACGAGATCTACTGCTCAAAGAATTCCAAAAGAATCCTTCCAAAACTAGAATGGCGATTGAAATCAAACTGATCGACGAAACGATTGCACAGCTAACCAGGGCTTTCGAAGCAAAGAATGGCAGCTGAGGGAGCTTTGGCAAGCCTGCGGACAGCATAATGAAAAGATGGAGTACCTTTGCAGTGGTGAAGTACCTCTTTATCGTTTCGGCTGTCGCAGAAATTACCCACATGTCTGGTAAACCCAGCCGTTACCGGACAGTTTCACCCAGCGCGATTCCACATGATTGCATAACAATGTCGGCTCCTCGACCCGAGTAAACTTTGGTTGCTCAACGACCAGAGGCTCGGGAGAAAGGAGCCGAACATGATGATTATAGGCGTAGATTTACCACCCGAGCTTTCAGACAATTGCCTTTTTCATGGAAGAAACTGGTGAGTGTGGTGAACAGGAACTGAACCACAGTGATGGACAAGCAGAGAAATTCTATCGAGACCTGAAACAACGGGGAATCTGCGCGCGTGTAGGAATGGAGGCTACCGGATATTCACGCTGGTTCGAGCGACTGCTAGCAGAATTGGGGTTCGAGGTACGGATGGGCGATCCCGCGGAGATCAAGGCCAAGCGAGTGAAGAAGCAGAAGTTTGACCGCGAGGATGCTCGACTCTTACGCAGGCTGATGCTGGAACATAACTTCCCACAAATCTGGGTACCGAGTCCGGAGAATCGAGATTTGCGACAACTGTTGTGGCACCGGCATCGCTTGGTGCAGATGCGCACGAAGATCATGAATCAGTTGCAGGCGTTGGCGATGAACGAGGGCTATCGCTGGAAGAAAAGACTATTCAGCGAACCAGGACGGGCACAGTTAGAGAAACTCTCGTTAGCTCCCTGGGCCAGTCGACGTCGGCAAGAGTTGTTGGAGCTGTTGGACCGCATGAATCCGACGATTGAGGAGTTAACCGCAGCTGTCCAGCGGAAAGCAAGTAAGCGACCCGAGGCTCTGCGACTGATGACCCATCCCTGTGTTGATCATCGGAACTCCGACGCGGTTTCAACGCGGCAAGCAGATCGGCACGTACGTGGGCATGATTCCGTGTGAGGAGTCCAGTGCTGGCAAACAACGATTGGGGCACATCAGCAAGCAAGGCAATTCCTTGTCGGGCTTCTTGTTGGTAGAGGCGGCCCAAGCAGCGACACGTATCCATCCTGACTGGCGACGTCGGTACATGCACCTGGCGATGCGTCGGCACAAAAGTATTGCCAAGGTAGCGATGGGGCGCAGGCTGGCGGTTCGGTTGTACTGGATGTGGCGGAATGGTTGTGAGTATTCGCAGTCAGTAGAGTTCGGTTCGTACGCGAGACAGCTCGGTACCGGACATGGCGTGAAGTAGAGCGTCGTCCAATTGATGGGGCATCCCGCTCCCTGCAAAGGGAGTTTGAAGAAGTAATCCTGGTCGAAGTACAGATCGAAGAGATGTTTGGGTCGGATTGAAGCCGACCGACAGATTACGAGCGAGCCGTGGTCCTCGATGCAGAAGTCGAACAAAAACAGCGAAGACCACTCTTGGAAGTGAACGGAGCAGTGCGCTCAAAAACAGTTTGACAGGGCCGACATTGTTAGAGATGTCCGTAAGCGTTAACCAGAACTTGCTCGCATTGTGACGACGGCTGCGACCAAGATGGCGGGAGCCTCTCAGGTAGTCTCACGGATTCGGCTGCGCTGGTCGGTGGAGCAACCAAGGCGCGAAAGGCACACCGAAACCCAGCTGAGCTAGCGTACGTTACCACTTCAGCTTTTCACCTCTTCGCACTCCTATCCCCAAGGGGGTTCTATGTCGTGTCCGTCATGCAGTTCCAGCAATCAAGCCGAATTTCCGACTGAGATGCTTGTGCATTTCGGCGGGCTCAAGAATCTGGACAAACCCAGCGTCTGGCTGAACCCGAGATTATTAGTCTGCTTGGAGTGCGGCTTGGCGCAAGCGACAATCCCGGCATCCGAATTGGCGTTACTTGCAACTGGTACGTCGACCGAGGAACAAATCAAAAAGGAGACGGTGCTTAGCAACCGTCACATTCCAGAACGAGATTGCACTTCCAATTGATCCGTGAGATTTTGGTTTGCCTGCGAGCTACTGAACAGGCTGCTTTCCGCAGATAGCGGCGTCCACAGCAGCGAGTAGTTGGCTTCCGGCTTTCGCTTTGACCACGTAGCCCTGTGCGCCTGTGCTGAGAGCTTCTTCCACCACCTCAGCGCAGGATTCCTGACTCAGGAAAATTATTTTAGCTTTCGGGATAAGTGTGCGAATCCGTCGCGCGGCTTCAATTCCATTCATCGTTGGAAGCCCGATGTCCATCAGAATCAAATCCGGTTTCAGTTCTGTCGCTTTCTGAACCGCTTCCGGCCCGTCGAGCGCTTCTCCAATGACCTGCAATTCGGGCCTTGACTCAAGAGTAGAGCGAACGAATTCCCGAAAGGGCTGGAAATCCTCCACGATGAGGACGCGGATCGCTGACGGTTGACTCAAACTGAGCAAACCATCTTCAAGTTTTGGATTCACAGGGCTCCGTCTGGCGGTAATTGGCCCGAGTATGAAGATAGCTTGGGGGATGTCAAGTTCATGGTGTGGAAAACCCTTGCTCAGCCGAAAAGTTGCTCACGATTGAGGAAATCAAGAAAGAATTTCTGCCGGGCGGCCCTAGGTCCTTCCATTAGAAGGCCGGTCGATGTCAAGGCAACCGTTCACTTTCTCCTTTCCGTGAGTCTGTTCCCATTTCAGCCAAGCCGCCTCTGTCGCCATCCTTCCATCCGCACTCTTTCGTGAGCGATTTTCGTTCGGTGCTAGGTGGGTGTTCTCGTTTCAGTCCTTTAGGGCCTCCCGCCCGCGACCCTGCTTAAGGTAACCGCAGCACGCTCTCCGCTCCCGGCCAGGAGGAACTATGTCCTATAGGATAGCGGGAAGTAAGAAGATACTGGCCGTGGTTGTGTCCGACGTAGAGGTCGAGGGTGAATACCAGTTTGCGCAACGAATATTTGGCAGCAACCCCGAACAACTGCGATCGCTGGCTGCATGGCTAGTCGAGCAAGAAGCCGAAGAAGTAGTCATGGAATCGACGGCCCAATATTGGAGACCCGTGTGGGAAGTGCTGGGAAGGCATTGGAAGCCGATGCGCGAGAGGCGAGAAAGCGCAAGGCGGAGGTCCGGAACGTTGTACCTGGCGTAGGCACAGTCCAATCGCGGACGATGGGGACGCAAGAGGGATTTCCCCGATGCCGAACGCCTGGTGAAGCGGCTGGTGGCCCGAGAATTGACTCTCAGATTTGTACCCGATGCCGAGCAGCATCTATGGCGAACGGTAACGCGCAAGAAGTACCAGTTGAGGCGCGACCGGGTGCGGTTGCACAACCAATTGGAGTCTCTGCTGGAAGAGGCCCATATTAAGTTGTCCAGCCTGGTCTCATATCTGCTCGGCGCCAGTGCCCGGTGCATGTTGAAGGCGCTGGCTGACGGAGAACGTAATCCGGCAGCTCTGGCCGCTTTGGCCGATCATGCCTCCGCATCTTAGGCGCACTCGGCTCTCCCTCATCCTCACCAGCGGAATTGGGACCACGGGTTAGTCGCCTTTCGCCCCATGTACAATTCGGCTCAGCGGCTTTTCAGTGGGGAGGGCTGACGTATCCGCAAGATGTACGCGCGCCATCCTGAATTGGCGAAGGAACCGCTTCCCGGATGCTGCGAGGATTCCTACGGCGTGAGATCGGCCTTCGAGATCGCGCGTGTCTGCCAGTTTAAGAAATGTCGAATTCGACCATCGCGGCGGGGACCGTGATCGCCGTACATGAAGAACGTCGGAGAAAATCATCGGCGTTCTTCGTAGTTGGTATCGACCTAACTGGCCGACCACTTCAGTTGCACGGTCTTGGAGAACTTCTTCCCGCAACTCTGACAGATCGCTTCGTAGGAGCTTTCGTCGTCGTCGTTCCAGCGAGCCGCATCAGGTGGATTGTCAGTGCCGCAGAAGGGAATTCTAAGAGTCGTTCCTGAGTTTCCATCGGGCACCTCCACAATTTAGATGATTAGGAGGCCGGAACGGCTAGGACAGAGTAGGATAATTGGGCTGCTTGGGTTGTCCGTCTCGCCGTCGCGGGCAAGGACTGCCTGGCATACATCTGGGCTACACAGGGACGAATCTGTAGAATTCCTCGAATCTATAGCCATTGAAATCTGCAAGTTACAGGCTCTAGAGGGCACTTAAGTTTACAGAATGTATGATGTCCTTGGGATTTGACTTGAACAAAGCCGCTGGCGCGGCGGACGCTTCGCGTGCGATGCACCCACGTCATCGCCGCAAGATGATGCTTTTAACTGCGGTTTTCGCTTCTCTATGATTTTCCTAAGCCATGCGAACTCAATAGGTTGTAGACGAAAAGAGATTCAATTCCCATAGTCGTTAGGCCGGGTCCAGCCATTAGTCCGCATCCACCGCAATCGCCAACGGCCACCTTCAAGTCGTTGTATCGAAAGCACGCGAACACACCGTGCTCGTGCCTACTCCTTGCCGCTTCGGGCTTCCGATACAACACTAGGACTTGCAGCCAGTAAACACAGGCGATTGAAGGACGCAAAGACGAGCTGGTTTGAGGAGCCTATAGCCCGCCAGTAGCGCAAGAAAAAGGCCGGAATCCTGGATTCTGGTTCCCCTGTAACTAATGCCAGTACCGCGCCCGAAATCACATTCTATTCTTTAACTGCATCGTATTAGCTGCTTCTTCAGAAGTGTCAGTGAAGTTAGGCATAACCTCTAGATGAAAAAGTCTCCAACCTTCTTCGCCGCTCTTTTCCTAACTACAGCGGTAGTCTTCGCCGGGTCCAAGCCGCAGCAGGGCACCGTAGTTTCCCACACCTCTGTCGCGTGTGGCGCAAAGAAGTCCAAGAAGCAGGACCTCGATCTCCTTTGCCAGCAGTATGTCGTCCGCTCCGGCACCACCGACTACACCGTTCGTCAGCCGAAGCCGTCCGATCAAACCCTCATTCCGCTAGACACGTCGATCCAGTTCACGCTCGACAAGAATAAAATGAAGTTCAAGGTTGACGGAAAATCGTTCGAATTCATAGTCACCTCCCAGGCCGCTGTGTCTTCTACCGCCCTTGTTTTCCCAAGTCGAAGTTTTTGAGCTGAACTTGGAGGGTTGGAGGTGCAACCATGATGTCGCGTCAATCCGGTCCACGCTATTCCTTTCGCGCTGACCTTGAAAGCGAGTGACCTTTGTCAGGAAACGCACGGAGCTGATCCTTGCTCGATGTCGCACTCGCCGAACTGCGCGAATGCACAGCCTCTCCACCGCCACACTGTGAGCTTTGGAGATTTGTATGCGTGTAGCGCATGGTTAGCCGAAGGAAGTTAAACACGATGGCAAGCAATGTCGCACTGTCACTATGTCCACGCCTCGATCCAGTAGGCAGGATGCAAACGTATGACGCATTTTTGCCCAGTCACACTCTTCAAGCCCAGCCTCGCGGTTCACCCCGGTGAGTCCCGCCTTTGCAGGCAAGCTCAAACCTGCGCTAACGCATGGTGGCTCAGCTTACTTCCACTGTCATCTTTGCCAGTGTCGATGTTCGCTGCCGATCGGTAGTTATCAGCCAGTTGGCGAGGTGTCGATATGCTGGTCTGGACGAGGGGGAGTAGTGCGGTCGTGGTCGCACTGCTGTTTGTTCAAGTTTCTTTCGCGGACCCACAGCAGCAAGAAACAATCAAGACCGGCAGTCGAGCAGACATCAATTCGATCGGGAACCGAAAGGTCGGGCACGGATTGAACTTCTACTCGCTCGATCGCGAGATTACCCTCGGGAGCCAACTTGCAAGACAAGTGGAACGCTCCACGAAGTTCATCGATGACCCGCGAGTGAACGAGTATGTGAATCGAATTGGTCAAGACGTAGTGCGCAATTCCGACGCAAGACTTCCTTTCACGTTCAAAGTGATTGACTCCGATGAAGTTGATGCGTTCGCCCTTCCAGGCGGATTCTTGTATGTGAACCGCGGATTGATCCTTCGTGCCGGTGGAGAAGCCGAACTGGCGGGAATATTGGCTCACGAGATTGCCCATGTTTGTGCACGGCATGGAACTCGCAACTCCACAAAGAATGAAATCGCACTCGTCGCCAGTATGTCCCTGATCTTTCTTGGACCCGGTGGCTGGGCCGGTTACGCGATCTACACTGGTTTGAAAGTTGGCGTGCCCTTGACATTCCTGAAATTCTCGCGCATCGAGGAAAGCGAAGCCGATTACCTCGGCCTACAATACATGTTCAGGGCGGGATACGATCCCGAAGCTTTCATTACATTCTTTGAGCGAGTGGACTCAGAGACAAGTCCGGGCAAGTTCGCGACAATGTTCTCCAGCCATCCTCCTACGCGGAATCGAATCAAAGCAATCCAAAAGGAAATCGCGACAATCCTCCCGGCCCGCGATCGATACATTGTAACGACGTCGGAATTTGATGTGATAAAAAGCCGCCTCTCTAAGCAGGATAACGGAACCTATTGGGACCGCTCGAAGCCGACGCTTCGCACGCGAACCGAACCAGACGCAAACGATGCGGCAACGCCTGACCGTTAGGCGGCCATAATTTCTTGCGTACTACGTTCGCCTTCTATGCCCGTTTAAGGAGACGGTGTCGAAGGTTGCTGCATCGGCGCTCCTTTGAATTTAGTTGAGCTGTGTGGACGACACGATGAGCCGATGCACAGCAAAGTATTGAGGATTTCGTCGCCAAGGGAGGTTTGCAATGAACACCAAGGAGTTGCCCACATGAAGCAGCCCAATTGGTGTAATCACCTCCACGTTTAGCAGCGAAGCTGGTGAAGAGATTCAATATCTCCATCGCAGGGGACCCGTCATGCTCAAAAGTTCTTCCAATCCTTCGACGAACGTAGCACTGCTTCTCATCATTCTTGCGGTCGTAGTCTCTCTGAGAGCAGCTGAGAGACACACACTCATCATTAATGGAGAGTCCACGGAAGTGCCCGTCATTTTCGTAAGTGGCCACCCTTACGTTGGCCTAGAAGCTCTCGCAAATGCCCTCAATGGTTCGGTCAGTTCTTCTGGTGCCATAGTTGCTCTCAGTCTCCCTGCCGGTTCCGCTAATCGCGCTCCATCTCCAACGACAGCGTCAGCGGCTCCGGTAGCCGAACATTTTCTACCGCAAGAGCCGGCTGGCAAGAGAAGTCAGTGGCCCCGCGACCCGTAAGTGGAGTAAACTTCCGGAAACTTGAGCATCGTCCACGTGTCTTGAACTGTCAAAGTCGACATGTTTCGCCAAACATCTTCCGGAGGAGGGTTCAGCAATGCCGAGTCGGGAGGCAGATACGTCCGTTTAGCCTTCAGATATCGAGAGGAATGCCTGGGCTTTCCTTCTTCCGGGCTACGCCTTTGCCGAAGTCAAATAGTTCGTGTATTGGTAAGAGCCCCAGCCGATCGAGCTTGAGGAGAGGCTGGCGGTTTACGTCTATTTTCCTGATCACGCTCTGCTGCGTTTTGGTCGCCTCGACCGCACGAGCACAGTTTAGGAAAACGCGGAGAGTACTGATCCTCAGTGACCTAGCCATTATCGCGTCACCTGGCTTCGCCGAAGTAGATCAGGCGGTCCTCAGCGGTTTGCAGAAGTCCCCCTACCAGATCGAGTTGTATCACGAGAGCCTGCAACTCATTTCCTTTCCAAGCGAAGTTTCCAGGCGCCGGTTTCGAGAAGAATTCCTGCTTAAGTATTCAGAACGCAAACCTGATCTGATTGTTGCCGCCGGGACGGCTTCGCTTAAGTTCGTCTCAGACATGCAAGATAGCTTCATCCGAGATACGCCATTCATTTTTTGCGCTGTTGTGGGCGAGATTCCGGACCAACTCAAATCCACCATGCACTTTACAGGTGTCCTGGGCCAGCTGCGCCCGGCGGAGACCCTGAACACGGCGTTGCGATTGTTACCCGGCACCAAGCACGTAGTGGTCATCGGTGGTATGGGCGCATTCGACGAACAATTCGAAACCGTTACAAAGCAAGCTTTCCAAGGCTACGAATCGAAGCACGAAGTCACGTACCTAACCGACTTGACTATGCCCGCCCTGCTGGACCGGCTCAGGCATTTGCCGAACAATACGATCATCTACCACACCGCGTTCACGCAAGATGCGACTGGAAAGCGCTTTATTGATTCGACTCAAGCGCTTCCCTTGATCCTCGGCGCGGCGAATGCCCCCGTATTTGTCATGGACGACGTGGATCTGAGAGAAGGGGCGGTGGGCGGTGAGCTGGTGAATTGGGCTAATGACGGTCTTGTGGCTGCAGACATGGCTGTACGGGTTCTCAATGGCGAGAAGCCCGAAAATATCCCAATCGTGAGGAGCAATGATGCCTACATGTTTGATTGGCGAGCTCTGAAGCGCTGGGGGCTGAGGGAAAGCGATTTGCCGCCTGGCAGTATCGTGCTCAACCGCCAGCCTGGTTTTTGGGACCTCTATAGGCGATACGTTATCGCAGGCGTCCTCTTGTTCTTGGTTCAGGCGCTGATCATTGCCGCACTGCTCTGGCAACGAGCGAGGCGGAGACAAACAGAAGCAGAGTTAGCCCGCTATACCGACCGGCTCCGCTTGGCGATGGAATCGGGCAAATCCGTGGGATGGGAATCAGATTTGGTGGGTGAGCAACGCATCTGGTTCGGTGACTTGCGCACCATTTTCGGCATTTCCTCTGAGATCTATCACCCCAAGGCCGATGAATTCTATGATTACGTCCACCCGGACGACCGCCAACGAGTAGCGCAAGCCCTCGAGTACGCGAAGCAAAACCACAAACTGTTTTCCGAGGAGTTCCGCATGGTCAGGCAGGATCAGACTACGCGTTGGCTCGTTTCCAGAGGGAAGTTCTTGTATGGGACGAACGGCGAAGCAAACCGCATGACCGGCCTGGCGACGGACATCACCGAGTTAAAGGAGATCCAGAAACAGCTAGGGGAGAGCGAAGAACGCTTCCGGCTCGTTGCAAATACCGCGCCGGTCATGATTTGGACGTCGAATCCCGACAAGCTGTGCAATTACTTCAACCAGCCGTGGCTCAATTTCACAGGCCGCCCCATCGAAGCGGAACTAGGCAACGGCTGGGCAGAAGGAGTTCACCTCGAAGATCTAGGCCGCTGCCTTAGAATCTACACGGAGGCTTTCGACCGCAGGGAATCCTTCAATATGGAGTATCGGCTGCGAAGACACGACGGAGAGTATCGGTGGGTTTTTGACCGAGGCGTGCCACGCTTCAACTCAGACGGTTCGTTCGCCGGCTATATCGGGTCCTGTATCGATGTAACCGAGCGAAAGATTGCCGAGGCAGCACTTGCAGGGATAGGCCGGAAATTGATGGAAGCCCAAGAGCAGGAGCGAACCAGAATCGCCAGAGAGCTACACGACGATATTAATCAGCGTATCGCTCTCGTGTCGGTGATGTTGGAAGGAATCCGAGAAAACCTGTCTGACTCTGCTGGGGACGCCAGAACGCGCATCAAGGAGGCCTACGAATGGCTTGCCGAGATCGGATCGGACATTCAAGCCATTTCTCATCGCCTGCATTCCTCGAAGCTTGAATATCTGGGAATCGTGACGGCGGCCCGTGGTCTCTGTCAAGAATTGTCCGCGCAACACAGGGTGGAGATTGACTTCAAGCACGCCAACATACCGCCGAACCTGTCGAAGGAAGTCTCGCTTTGCCTGTTTCGAGTATTACAGGAGGCATTGCAGAATGCGGTCAAACATAGCGGTGTGCGCCATTTCGCGGCCGAACTAAGTGGCACCTCGGACGAGATTCACCTGACCGTGAGCGATTGCGGAACCGGATTTGACAAAGACCAGGCTCTGGCCCGCCAAGGATTGGGACTCATCAGCATGCGCGAGAGAGTGCAAATGATTAACGGCGATTTCGAGATTGAGTCGGAGCCAGGGCAGGGAACGACGATTCATGTGCGCGCGCCTCTTCAGGCAGCACAATCTCGCATCGCGGCAGCGGGATGAAAGCGTGGCAGGCCATATATATTCAATTGATCATCGCCGCGTAGCGATGGCGCGCCCGACGACAGCGTTTTGTAGTGCCGGTCGCTGGATGTTGGAAAGGGTAAGTCCCTGTCGTACTCCCAATTTAGGCTGGAGGCCTACGATGCTGTCTGGCAAAACCGCCAATGAATCAGCCTCCTCCTGCTGGCTTCCGTTGCTTCAGGGCCAAACGCAGCGCCTGCAGCAGTTCATCCTCCAACTGTGACCGAGCGCCCAGCCGATCACTCGGCGGGAGAAAGCGTCAGAATCACCGCTAGATAGACAAACTCTACAAACAGCCGGATGTGAGTTATATCGGCTACCCAGAGCTGATCCCGTCCGGTTAGGGCCATCGTGCCCGCCAAGTTGGGATATACCGGCAGATCATGCTGGGAGTCCGTCGTGACCACGAACTTGTGTTCCCGCAGGCACCGCAGATTATCCTCGTGCATCAGCCGGTGGACGCGTTTGTGATTGACCGCCCAACCTCGCCGCCGGAGTTCTCGCGTCATGCGCGGCCAGCCGTAGCTGGGAACTCCAAAGCGATGCGTTGGATAGCATCGCGCAGTTGCGGAACCGTTTGTCTAAAAAATGAAGATAAGTCAACTAACGCGTTGTCGGCACCAATCCGTTCTCCTTAAGCATCTGACTTCCTGTTCCAGCCCCACCCCTAATATTCGGGGGCCTTCCACTCTGCTGCGCATTGAGCAATGCCCCCCTGTTAGAACTAACAGTAAAAAAATCCTCGATCATCAACAAAGATCAAAGCTGTCACGCAGGTCAGGGAAACCACGTCCGCTGAGGAGAGTTGTGGCACGAGAAACAAGGAGCTGAATGTACGTGAGAATCTCATGACCTGTACAAGGAGACTGAAATGGCCACAGCAGCGACCGCGACACCTTCAACGCCCACAAAGCGCGATTGGACGAAACCACAGGCGATGGCGATTCCGAAGGAAGGGTACTTCCAGCTAGAAAAGGGGAGGTACGGCCCAGTATATCCACAAACTCCAGCCTGCTATGGATTTACCCTCATCGCGAAGATCAAACCGGGAAGAGAGGACGCGATCCGTGCTTATGGCAAGACCATCGAGAAGGCGATCGCTGATCTTCCTGATGCCCTTGAGGCCCTTAAGCTCCACTACCTTCGGTGGGTTCTGTTTGACATCGGGAAGGACATTTATTTCATGTACCAGGGGATCTTTGACACAGATTTCGACAAGTACACTGAGGACGCCGTAGCCCTCTTCACAGAGTTAGGTGTGAACACGACTTTTGAGAACCTTGAGGGATTTCCGGAAGACTGGAAAACGAACGCGCCAGCGTTCGCTAAATTCGTTCGTGAACACCAGTGCCCGAGCTTTTTGGAATACGGGGAGTATCCGTACGCAACAGCGGACGAAATCAAGAAGGCTTTGAAACTCAAGGCTGCCTTCAGCGACATGCTCGACCTAATGCAGTAACAAAATTGTTCTTCGATCCCGACGGAGAAGGCTGTGGACATCTTGCAACAAACGCATGGGATTTCAGGTGACCTGACCGAACGAACGGAAGAACTAGATTCGCTCGAGTTTGACGATATTCAGCATTTCCTGATGTCGCGGCCGCCGGCGCGGGCAGCGCGTTACGAATTTCTTTCGTTTAAGAGTGGTTCAGATGGACGAGCGTGGCTGACGGGCCTGATCGATAAGGTGGGCACGGCAAGTGCTGTCGGATCGAGCCTGCTTGACGCAAGGTGGGTGACCGTTGGCTTCACCTGGAACGGTTTGCAAACGCTCGGTGTGGCCGAAGCATCATTGGCCACCTTCCCGGAAGAGTTTCGTCAGGGCATGGCGGCCCGGGCGGGCGTCCTCGGCACCACAGGTGCTAATCATCCAGAACATTGGATGGGAGGGCTCGCCAGTCCTAACCTGCATGGGATTGTTGTACTGTTTGCCCGCGACGTCGCCGAACGTGAGCGCTGTCGCAGGGAGCACGAACGGTATGTCGCGCAGTGCGGCGGAGTCGAAGTGCTGTCCTCTCTGGATCTGGAAGCTATCCCCCCGTTCGATTACGCTCACGAACACTTCGGCTACCAGGATCGGCTCTCACAGCCGATCATCGAGGGAACGGGAGTAGAGCCGACGCCAGGTTCTGGCCCACCGATCAAACCGGGCGAATTTTTTCTTGGCTATCCTGACGAAGAAGGTCCTGCTGCCAGATTGCCGCAGCCGGAAATTCTTTCTCGCAACGGCAGCTATGTTGCTTATCTGAGAATAGAAGAGCACGTAGGCGCGTTTCGCGACTTCCTCCGAGCTCATGGCGAAACACCGGAACAGCAGGAATTAATAGCTGCCAAGCTGATGGGACGATGGCGGAGCGGCGCTCCCCTTGTCCTGGCGCCGGATAAGGACGATCCAAAACTCGGTGCTGATTCTCAGCGCACCAACGATTTTAACTACGCGAAGATAGACCCTTACGGCTATGGCTGCCCGCTCGGTGCGCATATCCGGCGCATGAACCCACGCGATACCGCAGTGAACATGAACCGGCGGAAGATGATCCGGCGAGGGGGGACTTATGGTCCGCCTCTGCCGGAAGAGTTGCCCGACGACGGCATAGAGAGAGGTATCGCCGCGTTCGTCGGCTGTGCGAGCCTCGTCCGCCAATTTGAGTTTGCGATGAATGTGTGGGCGAACGACCCAAACTTTCACGAGCTGGGAAACGAGCGCGATCCGATTTTCGGAACGCAGGACGGCACCTTTGATATGACTATCCCAAAGCGGCCCATTCGGAAAAAGATCAAGGGCTTGCCAGCTTTCACCACGGTCCGAGGTGGCGCTTACTTCTTTTTGCCGGGTATAAAGGCGCTCCGATACCTGGCGTCACTGAGTGATGGTCTTTGAAAGAACGGTCATTGGAAAGTACAGAAAGGTAGGCGATCATGAGTTCCGTTCCTCAGCCGCCGCGCACTTACAACCAGAATCATGCACCTCGCAAGTACACTCCGGGCAAACGGAGAGTTTCAATCTACTGGACCTGGAGTTACCCCTGGGAAGCCAACCGGACCGCCGCTGAATTAGACAATCGCTTTTCGACCATGACCGAGGTCCGGAGAGTCGCTTGGCCCGCGTATGAGGGAACGGAATGGGATGAGACGCATTTCCTGCAAGGAATTGCTGGGACCCTGGAACTGTTCCACCGCTCCACGCTCGCGTTTCAGAGGGTCGTTGGTCAAGTCACCGGACATTCGGTTGCAGTATTTCAACGAATCGACCAGGCTGGGTACAAGCTTCCGATCGACGAACGAGTCCTGGGGGACACAGACACACTGATGGTGTTCGGCCTCGATCACCTGCTTTCAGAGCAGGAAGCAGCCTCAGAGGAGATCGAGGCGGTCCGCAAGTGGCTGCAACGAGAAGGAACTTGCCTTCTGCTCGGGCCCCATCACGATGTGGGATTTACAGAAGATCTGCAGCAGCGCCAACTGGAATATATGCACCACGGTGATGCGCTCGTCCCGCGCCAGCAGCGCTTCGGACAATACACGCGTTCGATGATGAAATCACTTGGGGTGCCGGCGATGAATCAATTCGGACTTCGCCCGGCCCTCGTCAAAGGCACAAAACAAATTGCGCCGCTGACAATCAACAAAGACCTGGATAAGCTTGGCCTCCTCAACGGGGTTACCACATTTAATTTTCATCCCCACCTGCCGCATTACGCGCTGACTACCGATGACACAAAGTCCGTTCACGTGCTTACACGCCAACCGATTGATTTGGACAGACCGCATCCTTTCACGCAGGCGGGCAATACCGAGTTCAACTCGTTCATCTGGATGCCCCCTAATGCACAACGCGCCGGAAACATCCTGCTGGCCGACTCCACGATATTTACTACGTTGTTTGGCGGCGTCGAGTCGTTGGAGACCTTTTGGAAAAACCTGGCAACGATGCCACTGTCAAGCGGGATGCCAGCGAAGAAAACTCAAGCTGTCGCCTGATCCGAAACGCGAAGTACGCAAGCATTACACGGGAAAGGTTGAATGGAACTCCTGAGTAAGGCAGTCCCGATCACGATGCTCGCCTTTGTAGTTTCAAGTATGTTGGCGGTTGGTTTGAGTCTCACCATTCGGCAGATTGTGGCTCCCCTGCGCAATGGAAAACTTGTTTTTCTCGCATTGCTCGCCAATTTTGTGCTGATGCCACTGGGGGCGTTAGTCATAGCCAGAATTCTCAGGCTTGACCAGCCGCTCGGCATAGCCCTGGTTTTGCTAGGCGCAGCTGCCGGTGCGCCATTCCTTCCCAAGCTGGCAGGAATCGCCAAGGGCAACCTTGCCTTTGCCGTGGGATTAATGGTGTTACTCATGGTTTTGACCGTCGCCTACATGCCTCTCGTCCTGCCCCTGCTTTTGGAGGGCGTTTCGGTCGACCCGATGAAAATAGCACGCTCGTTGGTTCTTCTCATGTTGCTTCCACTAGGTGCCGGGCTTGCAGTGAACGCCGGGTTGGGAAGCATTGCTGAAAGAATGCGCGCGCCGCTTAACCGAATCTCCAGTCTCAGCCTGGCACTCCTGATCGTGCTGCTGTTGGTGACGAACATTCAAAATGTAATCTCCTTG
>Ga0210393_10002406_pt1 | contig 15396 bp, 12 predicted proteins | sample IncBWC27OmetaG_FD_160068 | JGI IMG/M metagenome (GOLD analysis project Ga0210393, IMG submission 160068) | Forest soil microbial communities from Barre Woods Harvard Forest LTER site, Petersham, Massachusetts, United States - Inc-BW-C-27-O ... | reverse complement strand
TGCTCTTCGCCGCGACCGAGGAGGAGGTAAGAGCCGAGGTCTATGCGGGCGGCGACCTCTCCGAGATGACGACGGCTGACGAGGGAGGAGCGGAGACGGGTGAGTTCGCCCTCGCGTGAGCCGGGGAAGCGGCGGAAGAGTGATTCGGCGACGGCGAGGCCAAGGACTGCGTCACCGACGAACTCGAGTTGCTCGTTGTCAGCGGTGGGGTCGGGCAGGGACTCGGGGTTGGTCTCGTAGGCGAGCGAACGGTGGGTGAGGGCCCAGGTCAGGAGTTCGGGGCGATGAAAGAGATGATCGAATGGAGGCGCAGAGGTGGCGCCATTTCCTGATTGTCCGGCTTTTTTGTGCCGTGTCGTCATGGGCCCCTCTGTGTCTACTTTACCGGACGGACGCCGCTTTCCGAATGCATCGTTAGTGTGGGGGTGGCGGACGATATGCGTCTTTCTCGGCTTTGCCACTCGGGTCAAGATGGGAGTCGTCGGCGTCGTCCGGGGCCTGGTGCTCGACCTTGGGGGCGACGAAGGGTCGTTTGATGCCTTCTTCGGCGGCGGCCATGGTGTCGGGCTGGGCGTCGCGAACGACGAGTGCGGCCTGGTATTCAGCCACGGCCTTTTCGCGGTCGGGCATGATGTCGTAGAGCCTGCCGAGATAAATGTGCGACCAGGCGAGGGTGCGGGGGTCCTTCGAGGTGTCGAGGACCTCCTGGAAGTCGCCGATTGCTGCTCCGGGTTGACGCTCCATGAGGTTGACGCGGGCGAGGACGTAGTGGGCCTGGGCGTGGTCGCCGTTGGGGTCGGCGAGGACCTTGTTTGCGATGTCGGATGCGCCGGCCAGGTCTCCCTTGTAGATCTTCATTTCGGCGAGCTGCAGGCCGGTCAATTGCGTTGTCGCGCGACGCAAGACGTCGTGGCTGCCCTGGGGAAGAAAGGCGATCTGCTGGTCTTTGTGACGCTCGCGATCGACGTCCATGCCGTAGACCATCTGGCCCATGTTTTCCTTGAGGCTGATGCCGTCTTTCTCCATGGTGCCGATCTGAGCGTAGAAGTAATCCACGAGTACCCAACCTTGACGCATGGCTAGATCGACGGCCCTTCGGCGGACGGCCTCGGCCTGGCGATCATAGTCGCTCATCTCGGCGTCGTAGCGTTCGAGATCGGCACGTTGTTTTACTGCAGTCGGGCGCTGGGGCTTGGCGAGACCTACATCCATCGTGTGGGTCTCAATCGCTTTGATGAGGCACTCGGTGATGAGAGGAACAATCTCGGTCTTATAGATGTATTCGAGGGGGGCGTCCTGGACGGCCCTGAGCAGAGGTTGGAGACGTTCCATGGCCTGGGCGCGGGCGTAGACGAGCGGCTCGATCTCGTAGTGGAGATAGATGTGACGGATGTCATCCATGTGGACGGCTCCGAGAGGGTCACCAGCAGGAGAGGCCACAACGATGTAATCGCTGGAGTAGATGCGAGCGTTGGTCAATGAAGGAGCGAGCATCGGTTCGAGCAGAACGAGGAAGCGACGGCCATCATAGCTGCTGACGGGCAGCCTGAGATAGATGTTGGTGCCGAGAATCATCTTCGTGAGAGGACCGTGCACCAGGGCGGCGAGGTCTTCATAGTCCTGACGATGTTCGGCCCAGATGGCCTGAAGATGGATGTCTTCGGCAAAGGTGCGGAGGAGCGGAAGAATGTTGACGACCTGGGTGGAGTCGGGAGGGAGCTCGGTCTCGTCTACGGTGGGGGTCAGCTCCGGCGGCGGCGAGAGATAGAGGGCCAGCGAGATGTATTGGGCGAGATTGAGGCTGCTGTCGGCCAGGGTGTGGTTGCGAACGTAGGTGCATAGGGCGTCGCGGCTGGTGCGAGCGGCGGAGGAGGCCGCGACTTCGGCGTTAATCTCTGCGCGAATTTTGCTGCGTACGGGGCTGGAGGCCGCGAGATCGGTGTCGTAGCCGCAGGTATTGAGGGCCACCGCTATATAGAAGAGCGGCTCGCTGGTTTCCAAAGTGATGGCAGAGCCGCCGGCCTCCGGCTGTGCGACGCGAGCGGCGCGTTTCGGCGCTTCTTTTGTGGGCGCTGCGTCTGGGTCGCTACTGCTGCTGCTCGAAGAGCTTGGCTGCTGAGCGTTTGAGGGAACGGCAGCTGTGTTGAAGAGGATCGAAGCGGCGAGGCACAGAAAAAACGATGGGTTCCGGAGGGACGACGACTTAGCTAGAAAAGGCACGATAGGGATTCGACGCTCACCAGAAGTTTAAGGGAGCAGGGGACGGGGTGGCAAACCGGTACAGCCATACTACCCGTGGACAGAGATTCCGGAGAAGGTAAGGACCACGCGACCGCGTACCGGAGCGCCAAAGACGCTGGCCGGCTCGTAGACGCTCGTCAGAAGTTGATCCACGACTTGACTGTGAACGGCCGGATCGTCCGGGCCGGAGACGATGTTGTAGTCGTAGACGCGGCCCTGCTCATTCACATAGGCTTCGACGACGATGACTGAGTCGTGATCGGTAATGATGGCCCTTGGATTCACGATCGAATAGAGATAGTGGGGGGAGGTCATAGCTCCCAATGGCTCGTCATTCGCCATTACAGGCTCAGGCGCGGCCACCATTCCGAGGAGAAGCCCAATGCCTCCAATGAGAAGGACGGCGCCGGCAAAACCCGCCGACACCTGCACCAACATCGGACGGATGGCGTTGTCCCACTTCAGGCCCAAGGTGTCGAGCCAGTTGGATTTTCGTCTGGCCTGCTCGTGCGAGATGGCGAGCCTGAGCTTAAGGCCAAGGTCCGCAGGGGCCTTTGCCGGGCCAAGAGAGGCCAACGACTGCTGCATGGCGCGCAGGGCGGAAAATTCTCGCGTGCAGGCGGGGCATGTCTCAAGATGTTGGGCGATCTTCTGCATCTGCTTGCCGCTGACCGCGCCGTCGAGGTAGGCGGAGAAGAAAGACCGGCACTTGTGACAGACTTGAGGGGTCATTGCGTCACCGCAGTCTTGGATGTCTCTGGAAGAGGGACCGTCGCAGGGTTTGTCGATGCGATGACACTGTCCCTATTAAGCAACATGCGGAGAGCTGAGCGGCCACGGGTAAGTCGCGACTTGACGGTGCCGAGGTTCACGTCAAGGATCTCGGAGATTTCTTCGTAGGCGAAGCCTTCAATCTCGCGGAGGATGACGACATTGCGGAAGGCCTCGGGCAGCTGTCGGAGTGCGGCTTCGACGCGCTCGCGAATCTCAGCCTGGGCGGCGTAATCGAAGGGCGAATCGGAGTGGTCGGCCAGAGTGGCGCTGAGACAGAGACCATTGCCTTCATCTTCGGAGTCGGACTCGTAGGGCGAGTCAATGGTGATTTCCTGCTTTTTGTGTCGCGACCACCAGCGCCTCTGGTTGGAGGCCTCGCGGAGGGCGATGCGGTAGAGCCAGGTGCGCAGGCTGGCTTCGCCGTGGAAGCCGCGAATGCTGCGAAAGACCTTGATAAAGACTTCCTGGGTGATGTCGGCAGCGTCGGCTGGATCGTTGAGGCTGCGCGCAATCAGCGAATAGAGCGGCTGATGATATTGCGCAATGAGCACACTGAATGCCTCTTCGGAGCCGGCTTTGAGGTCGGCGACAAGAGCGGCGTCTTCGGTCGTGATGCCTATCGCGCTGGCTAGATTGCCCACTATCGTGCCCGCCTGCATATCGGGTCCCTCTACAGTACGACTTGGTGGAACAAGTTGCAATATCGGCCGCGAGGCCTGAAGAGATTGACGAAACTGCGCCTGCGCAGGCCGAGTGCTCGCTTCACTCTATTAGCTTTAGACACCGGGAGATACTCGATAAGTTCCCGCGCACGTTGACGAATGCGCTGCGGTCGGCCAGAATAGAGAGAGTCCTTCCTAAGAGTGGGCCTGTGGCGCAGCTGGGAGCGCGCTTCCATGGCATGGAAGAGGTCATCGGTTCGATCCCGATCAGGTCCACCAATTATTTCAAGCATTTAGCGCCCCATCCCTTCCGCGAATTTGCATCTTTGTCGCAAATTCGAAGGGTGTCCATCGATTTGCTGAAGCGCATAGAAAACCCAGCCGCAAAGCTGGGTTTTCTGGTTCTCAGATTCGGTTTGGGTTAGAAGACGATGCGGGCCCCGAGTTGTATCTGGCGGGGTTGACTGTTGGCAGCCACGGCGGTGATGTATCCGAAGTTGCTGGCCGTCGCGCTCGAAACGTTGGGCGCGGCGAAGACGGGATGGTTGAGTGTGTTGAAGGTTTCAAAGCGCAGTTGCACGTAGGCCCCCTCGGTGAAGTGGAAGTTCTTCAGGAGAGAGGCATCGAGATTGTTGAAGCCATCGCTACGAACTGATGAGATGGTCTGGGGCAGCGAGCGGTAGTGGAAGGTGTACTGTCCGTTGATGAACTGCGTTCCATCGCACAGCGTCGGCGCAGTCGGGCAGGCGGAGGCGTTGCCGGTGACGAAGGCGGCCGTGTTGAGAGCCGGAGTACCTGTCTGGCCGGTCGCTGGTACGGGTGATGTGTTGCGGGTCTGGTTGGTTATGCTGGCGATGGTGGCGCCGGGCTGCAGTGGAATGTCGGCCGAGAAGAAGATGGGCGGTCCGGTCTGGAACTGATAGATGGCGTTGAGGACAAAACCACCCAGGAGCTCATCCATGAGGTGGCTGCCGCCGAAGTTGAACATCTTGTTGCGGCCGAAGGGAAGTTCGTAGGTGCCTCCGGTCGTGAAGTGATAGGTGTGATCGAAGGGTGAGATACGGCGGACCGGGACAGTGTCTTCGTCGTTGAGGAAGGTATCGGCTTCGATGAGTCTGGAGTAGCTGAAGTTGGCGGTGAGGGTAAGGCCGTGCTTGGCGCGCTGCTCGAGGTGAGCGATGGCGCTGTTGAAGTAGCTTTGGCCGATGGTCTGGTTCTGGATGTCGACAGCAGTGTTGCCGAACTGCGGATAGGGCACGGTGAGGTTGCTGAGCGCCGTCGTCGAACCGTTGAAGGTGGAGCCGGGCAGAAGGTTCGCAAATGGGTTGGGGACGGTTGCGCCAAGCGCAGCGCCTAGACCCTGGTCGCGATAGGGGTTGGTGGAGAGATACTGGCGCTCGACCGCGTTGAGGTTCTGCGTTGCGATGGGCAGGTGGAGGCTGTGGTTGCCGACGTACAGGAATTCGACAAGCGTGCTGCTGGTGACCTCACGCTGCACGCCGAGGTTGTAGCGTTCTGAGTAGGGATCATGCTGATTGGGGGCGAGGAAGCTGATGGTCTGTCCCAGGAAGGTGCTGGCTCCGAGGGAAGAGCCGACTGGTTGCGTAAAGCCATTGGGGAAAGGATTAGAAAGCGAGCCGGCCGGCGTGAGGCCATTGTTGTTTGTGGCGACGTAGCTGGTGGATGCGCTGAAGCCCTGCTGGTTATTGATGGCGTTCGAGGAGAAGGTGCCGGTGGAGGCGAGACTGGCTAGCGACTCCGGCTGGACGAAGATGCCGAAGCCGCCGCGTACTACGGTCTTGCCGTCGGGGCTGTAGGAGAAGCCGAAACGCGGGCTCAGGAAGCCGGAGTTGGTGTTATAGGGCGAGCCGTTGGGCACGTTGGGGAAGGTGAGACCGCCCAGGGTGTTGATGCTGGTGACCGAAGCGGTTACGCCGGTGCCGGGGGCCGTGATGGTCTGTGGCTTGAAGGCAGCTGCAGCGCCGTCAGAGGCGGAGTTGGTTGCGGTTGGGTCGAAGCCGTTGACGGTACGGCCGAGCTTATCGCGGAAGGGCGTATCGATGTCGAAGCGGAGGCCGAAGTTGAGCGTGAGGTGATCGTTCACGCGGTAGTCGTCCTGGACGAAGGACCCAGTGTAGTACTGGTGATAGTCGGCGCGAGCAGGGATATCGTATTGGCCGACGGTGGGAAGCCCGAGGTAGAAGTTGGCGAGATCGCCCCCGAAGGAGACGGCTGCGAACCCTGTGCCTCCGGTGACAAACTGATTGCCTCCGAATCCGAGGCTGCCCGAGGCGTTGCCGAAGTTCTCGATGCTGAGACGATACTGACGGCCATCGAAGCCGACCTTGAGGGTGTGACGACCGACGATTTTGACCACATCAGCGAAGAGTTGGTAGCTGGTGGTGGGGTCAAGGGCAGAGGTGTTATCGCCAAAGTTGGTGAAGGTTGAGGTAGACGCACTGCAGGTGCCGACCGAAGATGAGGTGGTGAAGTTGATGCAAGGCAGCTGGACTCTGGCACTGCTGGTCTGTAGCGAGGGTGGGAGGCCGACGGTAGCGGGACTATATTGCTGCGCCGGTGTTCCGTGAACCTCGTCGAAGTAGGTCCAGTTGGCGCGGGTATCGAGGATGGTGGTGGCGTTGAGGGTGAAGACATTGTCGAGCGTCGCGCCGAAGTTTTCGCGGAGGAGGGTCGTGCCGGTGATGCCGTTGCCGAAGAAGTCGTTTTTGACCTGGGTGCGGGTGTTGTGGCGGATGTCAAAAAAGACATGATCACGAGCGCTGGCGTTGAAGTCGAGACGGCCAAACTCGTTGCTGTAGGTGTCGATGCTAGGCGCACCGCTGATGTAGTTGCCGAGGCCGTCGGCGGCGGCGCCGGTGGTGTTGTTGGGCAGGGGCATGAGATTGAAATATGCCTGCGTGACAGAATTGAGCGGGCCGGCGGACTTCAGCTGGTTGTTCAGAATCGGCTGACGCACGATGTTATTGCCAGACATCGCAGCGGTGAACGGGTTATAGAGCTGGTTGGGGTCTGGGTGAATCTTAGAGCTGCTGCTATCCGGGTTGCACATTGCCGCGGCTGTGGCTGGGTTGTTGGCGAAGCCGTTGGGACAGCCTGCGGCCAGGGTCTGGGAGAAGTCACCGTTGCGCTCCGCCTGTGTCGGAACGGTAAGGGTGGTCGTGGCGGGGGTAGAATCCTTCAGGCCCTCGTAGGCGAAGAAGAAGAAGAGCTTGTCCTTACCGTTGTAGAGCTTGGGGATGAAGACAGGACCGCCGAAGGTTCCACCATACTGGTTGAAGTGCGCTACGGGGGTCGGGACTCGCGGATTGGCGCGGTCATTGAAGTAAAGGTCCGCATCGATGGCCGAGACCTGACTGAACTCGTAGAGGGTGCCGTGGAATTTGTTGGTTCCGCTCTTGGTGATCTGGTTGATGACGCCGCCGATGGTGTGTCCGAAGCTGGCGTCCGTATCAAACGGCCGGATGGAGACCTCCTGAACGGAGTCCTGGGTGGGCGCGTAGGCAAGGGCGCCGAGCAGGGTGAGGTCGGGAGAGCCATCGAGGAGGACTTCGCTGACCTGGTTGGGCGTGCCGCCGATTGACCAGGAGTTTCCGGCATTATTGTCAAAAGGATGAACGATCTGGGGGGCAGCAGTGGTGATGACGCCGGCGGCGAGCTCGGTAAGGGTGGTTGGCGTGCGACCGTTCAAAGGCAGGTCGGCAACTGACTCAGTGGAGATGCTCTGGCCCACGGAGGCGTTAGCCTGGTCGATCAGGGGAGCGGCGTTCGTGACGGTAACGGTCTGGGTGGCTTCGCCGACCTGGAACGTCAGATCAATGATGGGATGCTCCTGGGACTGCAGGGTGATCCCCTTACGAACAATCTCCTGAAAGCCCACGGCCTTGGCCTCGACGCGATAAGTGCCGGGCGCGAGAAAGGGTACGACGTACTGGCCGGCGGCGTCGGAGGTGGTCTTGCTGATGGAGCCGGTGTTGACCTCGGTGACTGTGATGGCCGCGTTGGGGACCACGGCACCGGAGGGGTCGGCCACTACTCCGGAGATCGTGGCGCGGAACTCCTGAGCGTTGGAGAGCAAGGGTAGGAATGTGGCGGCGAGAGCGAGAAGGAGGGTGAGAGTGAGCCAGCTGCGGGCGGTGCGAGTTACAGGATGGGAGAGTTCTAATTGCTGAGGGCCTGGGAAAACAGTGGGTTTCATTCAGTAGCTCCGAAATCTGTTGCTGATTTGCGTGGTTCATTTTTCGCTTGGCTTAACGGTGGTGGAGAATCGGGTTTAGGTCGCATCATAAGGTCATACCAATTTCGCCAGGAGGACTGGCTTGTATCCAACAAACAGCCGAAAAGAAGGCGCGTTTCGGCTGCATCGATGGGTCACGGGTGGATTATTTCTATCCGGAGAGATGCCTGTCAAGTCAAGACATAAATTAGGATAGCGAGTTTTATCGGATGGCGGAACGGGGGGAAGAAATATTTTGGAAACGACGAGCCGTTGGCCGAATCATTATTGATTGGTTAGACCTATTCAATGTAGGAAGGCGGCCTGCTCTTCCTTAGCGGAATGCTACCGATCAAAAGATGGCAAGCCTCAGTACGTAGGCCACGTTGGCAAGGAGTTCGACGCAGATACTGGCTGGGATGCTCTGCGAACCGCGACCCTGAATGCTCTCTCTGCTGCGAAAGCGCACGTAGGTCACTGGACCGCGTGACGAGGGTCGTCAGTGTGAAGGTCTACCTGGCAACAGACGGAGACTTTTACAACCAGCCTATCGTTGCGGACGCAGCATCGGCCCTGGAACAAGCGGGCGTGGACGTGATTGCGGCTTCCGGCTTTGAGGCAGGCGGTCATCGGGGATCCTTTCTGCAACCGTCCGAAGATTCTCTGACGGGAACGATGGCACTGGTGCCGCAGGTCGTCGATGCGGTGAGGCTCCCGGTTGTCGCCGCAGGCGGAATTGGAGACGCGCACGGAGTTGTGGCAGCCTTCGCTCTCGGAGCTGAAGGCGTGCAGATGGGAACCGCCTTTCTCGCGTGCAAGGAGTCGGGAGCGAACACGCTTCATCGCGAGGCGCTCCTCAGCGGTCAAGTCAAGCAGACTGCTCTTACTCGTGGGTTCACTGGAAGACTTTCTCGCGGCATCAAGAACCGCCTGCTCGACGAACTCAACCAAAAGGATATAGAGGTCCTGCCTTACCCACTTCAACGCGCACTCGTGCGGCCCTTATCGATTCCGGCCGAGACGGCAGGGAGATCCGAATTGCTTCCTCTCTGGGCGGGACAGAGTGCGAACCTCTTGTGGTGTACAGATGTGCGCGCTCTACTCGACACGCTGGTAAAGGAGATTTCTGAGATTGGCGGTGCCGTCCAAAATTGGAACGCACATCGTTGGTTAGGGAACGCCCAAGATTGATTGCGTCCTTTTACTGACCGGACCAAGAAAGGGAACGTATAAAACGCGCATAGCACAAACCATGGCCCTAAAGCTTTCTTAGACATAATGCAATAATGCGGGAATGAGCGAACAGTTTTCTTCGGGGTTGGATCGGCGGGGCTTTCTTGGCGTGTGCTCCATGGTTGGGCTCGGACAGACGTTGTTGCCGGGTGCGCTGTTTACGCTAGCAACTCAGGCGAAGGCGCAGAGTTCGCCGATCGTGGGTGGCGGCGAGGTGAAGGCCAGCACTGACAGCATGGCGAAGATTACGCCGGAGATGATCAACGCCGCGGCGGTGATTGCCGGGATTAGCGTGACGGACGAGCAGAAGAAGATGATGCTCGAAGGGCTGGAGCAGCTAAGGAAGTCGTATACGGCGATCCGAGACTTGAAGATGACGAATAGTGTGGCGCCGGCATTTGTGTTTGATCCGGTGCCGGGCGGTATGGTGTTGGACACGGTGAAGAAACCGCTGAAGATGAGTTCGGCCCCCGATGTGAAGGCACTGGCTGCGGCGGCTTCAGCAGGCGTTGCCGGGGATTCAGATGTGCTGGCGTTTGCTTCACTGCGCGAACTTGCTGAACTGGTTAAGACGCGGAAGGTGACTTCGCTCGGTTTGACGAAGATGTACCTGGCGCGGTTGAAGAAGTATGATCCGCAACTTCACTTTGTGATCACGTTGACCGAGGACCGGGCTATAGACCATGCTGCCGCGGCTGACAAGGAGATTGCGGCGGGTAAATATCGCGGGCCGTTGCATGGAATTCCTTGGGGCGGGAAGGACCTGCTTGCGGTAAAGGGATACCGGACGACGTGGGGTGCGGGTGGGTTCGAGGACCAGAAGTTTGACTATGACGCTACGGTAGTGACGCGGCTGGATGAGGCGGGGGCGATTCTGATTGCTAAGCTTTCGATGGGTGCGCTGGCGCAAGGGGACTTGTGGTTTGGCGCACGAACGCGGAACCCGTGGAACAAACGGCAGGGGTCGAGCGGATCTTCGGCGGGAAGTGCGAGTGCGGTGGCTGCTGGGTGCGTGGGGTTTGCGTTGGGGACCGAGACACTGGGATCGATCTCCTCGCCTTCGACACGTTGCGGATGTACTGGGTTGCGGCCTACGTTTGGTTTTGTACCCAAGACAGGCGCGATGGCCCTGAGTTGGACGATGGACAAGATCGGGCCGATTTGCAGGGCAGTGGAGGACTGTGCGCTGGTGTTGTCGGCCATCTACGGACAGGATGGCCGTGATCTTTCGGTGCAGCCGGCGGTGTTCAACTGGGACGCAGATTTCAACTGGAAGACGCTGCGGGTCGGGTACATAAAGAGCGCGTTTGACGCGCCGACGTTGCCGGCAGGAGCGTCTGAGGGGCAGAAGAGAAATTTCGAGCGGAGGGTCTACGATGCAAAGTATGCGACGACTGCTCTGGATGAACTGCGCAATATGGGGGTAAAGCTGATTCCGGTAGAGATACCCGATTTCCCGTTTGCCGCGATCGTGCCGGTGCTGGAGGCGGAGGGCGCAGCGGCGTTCGACGATCTGACGCGGAATGGACGAGACAAGCTGCTGACCGGGCAGTTGCCGTTCGACTGGCCAAATCAGTTTCGAATCGCACGATTTTATTCGGCGGTGGACTATATCCAGGCTATGCGCGCGCGGACGCTCGCGATCGCACTAATGGAGAAGCTGTTCGCGGACGTGGATGTGATTGTGACGCCGTCGCAGGGGATCCAGCTGCAGGCCACTAATCTGACGGGCCATCCGGCAGTGATTCTGCCGAATGGGATTCGTGGCGATGGCGCTCCGAAGAGCGAGAACGAGGAGGACGGCGCACTGACGAATGTGGGCGGGCCGGGGACGCCGGTGAGCCTGACGTTTCTAGGGGGCTTGTACTCGGATGCGCGACTGGCGGCGTTTGCAAAGGCGTATCAGGACGCGACGAGCTTTCAGCTGCAGCATCCGAAGTTGGACTGATTCTGCTGAGGCGTGACAGCGATCAGAGATACTTAGGATGGTAGGGGCGATGACCAGGGCGAGGGAGATGACTTGGCTCGGGTCGTCGTCTCTTTTGCCCGTTTCCGGATGCTACCATCCGGCTATGTCGATGGATGTCCTGATTGAGGCGCGGGGGCTGGCGAAGGAATATGACGCGGGGCGTCGCGTGGTGGACGACGTCTCGTTTGCAATCCGACGGGGAGAGACGCTGGGACTGGTGGGAGAGTCGGGTTCCGGCAAAAGTACGGTGGCGCGAATGCTGTTAAGACTGATCGAGCCTACTGCCGGTGAGGTGCGGTATGAGGGGCGCGATCTCTTGGCCGCGGGCCCGCGTGACATCCGCGCAATGCGGCGACGTATGCAAATCGTGTTTCAGGACCCCTATGCGGCGCTGAATCCGAGAATGCAGGTGTGGGAGATCCTTGCGGAGCCGTTTTCGATCCATCGGGAGAGACCGGTGGAAGGCCTGACGGCAAGGTTGGTGGAGATGCTGCGAACGGTGGGAATGGACGGGTCTGCGCTGGAACGATTTCCGCATGAGTTCAGCGGAGGCCAGAGGCAGAGAATCAGTATCGCGCGGGCGCTTGCGCTGAGGCCGGAGTTTCTGGTGCTGGACGAGCCGGTGAGTGCGCTCGATGTGAGCGTGGGAGCGCAGGTGGTGAATTTGTTGCGCGATTTGCAGCGAGAGTATGACTTGACGTATTTGTTTATCTCGCATTCGATGCCGTTGGTCCGGTACCTGTGTGACCGGGTTGCGGTAATGCAGCGGGGCAGGTTGGTGGAGTTAGGAGGCTGTAAGCAGGTTTGCGACGCGCCGCGGGAGGAGTACACGCGGAGGCTAATTGCGGCGACTCCTGAGATGCCTTTTTCAGCGTGAGACAGGCCGCTGTAGCGCGAAGACTGACTCGCTTCCGGCAGTCGTTACAATAGAAGATGGATGATCTCGAGTTTCATCACGCATTGGCACTACATCTGGCTGGTTGTCGCTTCGTTTATTGCGGGAGTGATGAACGCGATGGCGGGTGGCGGATCGTTCATCTCGTTTCCGGCGATGTTGTCGATCGGGATCGCACCGATCCAGGCGAATGCGACAAATACGGTCGCGCTATGGCCGGGACAGTTGACCTCGGTCGCCGCTTTGCGAGGGGACCTTCGGCGCGATTTGCTTCCGGTGGTGTGTGCGGCTTCGGTCCTGGGAGGCGTGAGTGGAGCAGTGGTGCTTCTGAATACGCGGCAGATCACCTTTCTGCATTTGGTGCCGTGGCTGTTGCTGGTCGCTTCCCTGCTGTTCGGAATCAGCGGGCCGGTGTCGCGGTGGTTGCGGGCGCGGTCAGCTGAACCGCACGTAAAGAAAGCACCGGCGCTAGTGCCGCTGTTCTTTGTGCTGCTACCTGTGTGTTTCTATATTGGATACTTTGGCGCCGGGGCGGGTTTTTTGATTATGAGCGCGCTCGCCCTGTTTGGGGTGGAAGAGATGCACGCGCTGAACTCGCTGAAGGTGCTGGCGGCGTGCCTATCGAACTTTTGTGCTGTAGTGACGTTTGTATTGAGTGGAGCGGTTATCTGGCACTACTGCTTGATCTCGATGGTGTTTGCCGGCGTGGGCGGATACGTCGGAGCGCAGTATGCACGGCGAATGAATGCAGATGTGCTGCGAACGATTGTTGTGATTACAGGATGCGCAATGGCTGCCTATTTCTTCTGGAAGCAGTCGTGATAAATCGCGCAGGAATTGTAGTTGTCTTTTTTGGAGACTTGGATGATGTCATTGAGCACACAGGGAGTGGGCAATATTGGATTTCTAGCGGCATTCTGTACGACGATGGCCTTTGTTCCGCAGTTTGTGCGCGTGCTGAAGCTGCGATCGGCGAGAGACATCTCACTGGGAGCATTTTTGCTATTTTCGATTGGCGTGTTTCTCTGGCTGCTCTGCGGCATCTATAGCGGATCGAAGCCGGTGATTGTGTCCAATGCAGCGACACTAGGTTTGCCGCTGAGCATTTTGTATTTCAAGATGCGGTATCGGCGCGCATCTCTGGAAGAGGAGCTATGAGCCACGAGGGGATTCGCATTGTGAATGCCGAACAGGCACGGCGGGAGGACGCGGAGCATGAACAACTTCCGGCGAACGCTGTAACTCCGGGGAAGGTTCGGGTCAAGAAGACGGAGGGGACTGGCGTCGAGATCGACTGGAAGGACGGGCACCGGAGTGTGTGGAATTTTTCATGGCTGCGGAACGCTTGTCCGTGCGCGACATGTCACGAGGACCGCCAGAAAACCGGGAGGCCGGTGGGTGTTGCGAAGCCGAAGGAGCAGACACTGCTGGTGATGTACGAGGCCCCCGTGAAGCCGCTGGAGGTGACGCCAATGGGCAAATACGCGTTGAAATTCAAGTGGAGCGATGGACACGAGAGCGGGATCTATTCGTGGGAGTATCTGCGGCGGGTCTGCCAGTGCGACATGTGCGTCAAACGGTAGCTCGCATCACCGATAAAGACATTTTTTTATTTCCCTCTGCAATAGTTCAACGGACAGGTCTAGGGTGCGGTGCTGGCGAAGAGTTGCGCAAGAGCGTCCTCTACCGTGTTGGCTACGAGGAGTACCTCGCGGTTACGCGGCTTGAGCATGCCTTCGGCGACGCAGTGATTGAGAAAGCTGAGGAGCTTGTCGTAAAAGCCATTAATGTTGAGCAAAAGGATCGGCTTCGCGTGAATCTTTAGGGTGTACCAGGCGAGGACCTCGAAGAGCTCTTCGAAGGTACCGAAGCCGCCGGGTAGTGCGATGAAAGCGTCGGCGTTTTCTCCGATAAGCGCCTTGCGGGTGTGCATGGTGCTGGTGATATGAAGTTCTGTGATGCCGTGATGCGCGACCTCGAGATCGACAAGGACCTCAGGGATTACGCCAATGACTCTGCCGTTAGCAGCCAAGGCCGCTTCAGCAACAGCCTTCATGAGACCGACGTTGGACCCTCCGTAGATGAGGCCGATGTTCCGGGTGGCGAGTGCGCGGCCCAATTCTTCAGCAGCGGCCCGGTAGACGGGATTGGCCCCGTTGGCGGAGGCACAGAAGACAGCAATGTTGCGAATCATAGAGACGAGGATATCAAGTAGGGCAAAGAAGAACGTGGCCAGGAAGGAAGAAGGAGGCCAATCGCAGATTCGCACAGTGCGATCGGCCTGGCGTGGTTGGGTAGGGCCGAGTTGTTAGGGTTGATTTGCGGCAGAAGTTTAGCGGATGACGATCGTAGCGCCATTGTGATCTTTAATGACTTCTTCGATGAGCGAGCCTGCCGCGTAGTTTGCTGTGGCGGTGTTGGCGACGATGCGCGTGCCGACTTCCAGATTCAAAGTGACCGGTTTGCCTGGGTCGAGCGTAATCACTTTATCGCCCACTTTGACTTCCATCGCAGAGTGGGTATCGTTGCGGAGACTGAGCTTGACCGTGGTCGACTTGCTGAACATGGCGTGCACAGGGGCGGAGATGCTTGCAGGAGCGGCATAGACAGCCGGAGCTGCAAGAAGAGAGGTGGCGACGACTACGATGCTAAGACGATTGAGACCTTTCATTGTTAGCTCCCGGTGCTTCTAAGTTTCGACGGGAGTTTTTCTGCCATGGTTCAGAAAAGCTCGTCGTTGGAAGAGGTACGCAGGTAGTTCGCAGATAGTTCCAACAAAAAAACGAATTCAGAGTTCGATCTGTTGCGCGAAGGTTAATTGATTCGATGCCTGTCCGCGTGTGGACATCTTGTTCGCAAATGGACAGCAAATACAGGCCTTTTCGATAGTTTTCAAGAGATGTACGTGAGTGCGGACTTGCGGAGCTTAAAATAGATGCGGAGCGTGTTTGAGTTGCGTCAACTTTTAGAAAATATGAATCCTCAGCAACAGGAGGGAATCCAATCGGTCGATGGACCGGTGCTTCTGCTCGCAGGTGCGGGGTCCGGCAAGACGCGTGTGATCACGCATCGCATTGCGTACCTGATTCAAGAGCGAGGTGTGCCGGCGGATTCAATTCTGGCGGTGACGTTTACCAATAAGGCCGCCAAAGAGATGGCCGAGCGGGTCGATAAGATCCTGGGACATAGCAGCCTGGCCAAGCCGATGCTGGCGACGTTCCATAGCTTTTGTGTGCGTGTGCTACGGCGCGACATCGAGGCCCTGCGCATAGGCGGAGTTGGACTGACGCGCTCATTTGCCATCTATGACGAAGCCGATCAGCAGGCAGTAGTGAAGCAGGCATTGAAGCAGTTGGCAATCGATGACAAGACGCTAAAGCCGAGGGTG
>Ga0210393_10002404_pt1 | contig 15411 bp, 13 predicted proteins | sample IncBWC27OmetaG_FD_160068 | JGI IMG/M metagenome (GOLD analysis project Ga0210393, IMG submission 160068) | Forest soil microbial communities from Barre Woods Harvard Forest LTER site, Petersham, Massachusetts, United States - Inc-BW-C-27-O ... | reverse complement strand
CCTGGCCCAAACCCAGCGGGTGGTGCGGCTAGTGAAGGAGCGCAACGTCCCGGTCCAACTGGGGTTCATGCGGCGGTATGACCCGGGCTACGCCAAGGCCAAAGCCAAGATCGAGGCCGGCGAGCTGGGCAAACTGGAGACTTTCCGCGCCTTGAGCCGGGACACCTATCCGCCCAGCCTGGAGTTTTTGTTGGGAAGTGGCGGGCTCTTTTTGGACATGTCGGTGCATGACTTTGACTTGGCCCGCTTCCTGGTGGGGGAAGTGGAGGAAGTTAACGCCTGGGGAAGCGTGTTGATTGACGAACGCTTTGCCCAGGCGAAGGACGCCGATACGGCCGTGACGCTCCTGCGGTTTAAAAATGGGGTCTTGGGCGTGGTGGAAACCTCGCGCCACAGCAATTGGGGCTACGATATCCGGACCGAAGTGGCCGGTTCGGTCGGTAAAGTGGTGGTGGAAGCGCCCCGGAAAACGCCCCTGCTCTTTGCGAAGGATTTCGCCTCGAGCTACGACCATTACGAAAATTTCCCCGACCGTTTTGAGACGGGTTATCGCCTGCAGCTGGAGGCGTTCTTTCTTGCATTGCAGGAGGGCCGCACTCCGACCCCCGGCCCCGAAGACGCCCTGGAAACGCTCCGCTTGGCCGTCGCTGCCACCAGGAGTTGGCGCGAGAACCGGCCGGTCAAAGTTTCAGAAGTTCAAGCCTAACAACGCGCCGGCTTTGATCGGCAAAACTTTTATATGAGTCAAATAAGTCCTCAAACAGCCCCCGAGCCTGTCAGTCCCAAGGCCCGTCCCTCGACTTGGTCGAAGATTTTCGCGATGCGGGAAGCGGGAACCCTGGCAGCGCTGGTCCTCATGCTCCTGGTGATTGCGGTGGCGATCCCGCAGTTCAGGCAATGGGAAAACGTGGTCAACATCACGCGAAACTTTTCCTTCGTCGGAATCGTGGCGATGGGCATGACCCTGGTCATTTTGACAGGAGGGATCGACCTCTCGGTAGGCTCGGTTTGGGGCATGACCGCAGTGCTGACCGCCTTCCTGATGTCGAACGGCTGGCAAATGGCTCCAGCCATCCTGACCGGGCTGCTGGCCGCGGCGGCGGTCGGTACGTTCAACGGCATGTGCATTACCCGGCTGAACATGTCGCCCTTCGTGCCGACCCTGGCCTCGCTTTCTATCGCGCGAGCCCTCGCCCTGATCATTACCCACGGCCGGCCGATTTCTAAGTTCGGCCCTGATCAGAAAGCCTTTTACTGGCTCGGCGGCGGTGACATCGCGGGAGTACCGAATCCCTTCATCCTATTTGTCGTGATGGCGATCATTTTCTGGGTTGTTACCTCGCGAACAGTATGGGGCCGTCGAGTGTACGCCGTTGGAGGCAATGAAAAGGCCGCCCGGTTGACCGGACTCAACGTGCGAGAGCTCAAAGTGAGCGTTTACATTATTTCGGCCCTTTGTGCCGGCATCGCCGGCATCGTGCAGGCCAGCTATTTGTCCAGCGTGACGGCCAGCCTGGCCACTGGCGAGGAGCTCGCCGTGATCGCCGCGACGGTGATCGGCGGGGTCAACCTTTCGGGTGGTGAAGGGACGATCTTCGGTGTGGTCATCGGAACCATCATGCTGGAAGTCTTAAGAAACGGCTTACTTCTCTTTGGGATCGATCCCTATTGGCAGGGCGTGTTCGTCGGCGGCATCATCGTCGTCGCGGTTTCCCTCGACCGTTTTCGCAAACACTAGCGAGGGTAGCCTCCAGCGGAAATCAAACCACGACCTGAGCGGTTAGTAATTTTAGCAAATCCAAACACACCCGATGGCGGCAATTTTAAAGATCCGCGGGATCACAAAGACCTACCCAGGCGTGCGCGCCCTGCAAGACGTCAGTTTTGACGTGGAAGAGGGAACGATTCACGCCATCATGGGCGAGAACGGTGCCGGCAAAAGCACCTTAATGCAGATCATAGCGGGCGCGCAGCGGCCGGATTCCGGCGTCATCGAGTTTGGCGGACACGAGATGCATTTCGCTAATCCTGCGCAAGCGCAAGCGGCCGGAATTGCCATCGTTTACCAGGAATTGAACCTTTCGCCCAACCTCTCGGTCGCGGAGAACATCTTCCTCGGGATAGAACCGAGGGCGGCACGCGCCTTCGTGGACCGGAAAAAGCTCCAGGAGAAGTCGACAGAGATTCTCAGGAAGCTCGACCTGCATTTCGACCCCGACGTCATCGTGGGGCACATGACTGTCGGGCAACAACAGCTGGTCGAGATTTGCAAAAGCCTGGTTCGTGAGCCGCGTCTTCTGATCTTTGACGAACCGACCTCCAGCCTTTCGGAAGCCGATGCGAAGATCTTGTTCCGCGTCATTGCCGATCTGAAGGCTCGCGGGGTCACGATGCTCTACATCTCGCATCGGTTCCCGGAGGTGTTCGCCAACTGCGACGCGGTGACTGTCTTGCGCGACGGCAAACACGTCCGGACTAAAACCATGAACACTACGAGCGAGGCGGAGGTAGTGAGCCTGATGGTGGGCCGGGAGCTCTTGGCCTTTCACCGTAAGGAGTTCACGCCCAGCGATGAGGTCTTGTTCGAAGTTCGCAGCCTGACCAAGCAGCACCAATACTACGACATTAATTTCAAAATTCATCGGGGCGAGATCGTGGCCCTGGCAGGGCTGATTGGTGCTGGCCGAAGTGAAGTGGCGTTGGGCGTGTTCGGGTGTCCTCCACCTGACACGGGCGAAGTTTTGGTGCAAGATAAACCCGTTCGCATCCGGCGCGCTCGCGATGCAATGGACGCCGGCATCGCCTTGGCGCCAGAAGACCGCAAGTCGACCGGCTTGGTGCTGGGGGCCAGCGTCGGAACGAACGTTTCCATGGCGGTGCTGCCAAAGCTGGCGCGGGCCAACTTCGTGGACCAGCGGGCGGAACAAAACCTGGTTCAGCGTTTTGTCTCCCGCCTTAACATTCGCACCCCCAGCCACGAGCAGCGGGTCGGTCTCCTGAGCGGCGGCAACCAACAAAAGGTGATGATTGCCAAGTGGTTGGCCGTGCAACCCAAGTGCCTGATCGTCGACGAACCGACCCGCGGCGTCGACGTCGGCACCAAAGCCGAGATCTACGCTCTCTTTGATGATCTCGCCCACGCCGGGATTCCCATCCTGATGATCTCCAGTGACCTACCGGAAGTCTTAGCCTTGGCCGACCGGATCCTGGTCATGCGCCATGGCCGGATAACGGGCGAATTGACGCGTGCCGAGGCTACCGAAGAAAAGATCATGCATTTGGCTGCGCTTGGAAGCGACAACGTCCCCGTTGAAGAGTGAGGTTCCGGATGAAGGCGCGACCAAAAACTAACCCTACCTTGAAACCCGCCGCTCCAGGAGAAAAGGCGTCCTTGGCAATGCCGATCTCTCAATTTTACCAGCCGAATCGCTTCAAGACTTCTCCGTCAGCATAACCTCCCCATTCGCCTAACCACAGCTCTAACATCGTCCCCACCCTATTAACCCATATTTATAAAAAAACGTTATGATAAGAAAAATCCTCATCCTAATAGCTGGCAGCTTAACGGCCATCAGCACCTTAACTGGCGGCGCCTTTGCCGCGGACAAGCCCCTGGTGTTCGCAATCGTGCCGAAAGGAATCAACGACCCGTTCTTTGCTGACGTGGAAAAGGGCGCGAGGGAAGAAGCAAAAAAGTATAACGCACAAATTCTTTATACGGGGTCGACGCAATCAGACGAATCCGAACAGGTGCAGATCCTTCGAGACTTGCTGACGCGCGGTGTCACCGGCATTGCCCTCTCGCCCGTGAACGCCGATGCAGTTATGGGAGTGATTGACAGCGCGGCGGGGAAGCATATCCCGGTGGTGACGTTCGACTCGGACGCGCCCGACTCGAAGCGCCTCGCGTATATCGGCACCAATAATCTTGCTGCCGGAGAGGAAGCCGGTAAGGCGTTCAAGAGCCACTTGGCGAAAGGCAAAATTGCTGTGATCACCGGCCATCTCGCGGCGGCCAACCATGGCGAGCGGGTGAAAGGTTTCCATAACATCGTGAATGGAAGTGACTACCAGGAAGTGCAGGGCTCTCCCTTCCCTTGCGATGACGACGTGGCCAAGTCGATCCAGATTATCCAGGATACCTTGACGCGTTACCCGGATCTCGATGGGTTCTTCTTCTCCGGTGGTTGGTCCACTTTCGGAGCTCCCGAAGCCTACAAAAACGCGATGGCGAAGAAAAAGGCGGACATCGCGAGTAACAAATTCGTGGTGGTTTCCTTCGACACCTTACCGCAACAATTAGAGGTCCTGAAAGATGGGTACCTCACCGCCTTGATTGGCCAACGCCCCTTCAAGATGGGCGTCCAGAGCATCGAGGCGCTTAAAGCGGCCACCGAAGGAAAGCCAGTCCAAAACGAGGATACAGGAGTCGACGTCGTTACGGCCGATAACGTGGATCAATTCATAGCCAAAAAGCCGTAGTCGCGCTGAAAATGGAAAAGCACGATGCACCCACCGCCTCCGTTTATCCCCGGGCGATCAATCACATCGGGGTAGGGGTAGCCGACATCCGGCGCGCGGTTCAGTGGTACCAGGAGGTGCTTGGGTTTACCCTTCTCATGGAGCCTACGGAGGTGAGAGCTGAACCAGGCACGAATGCTCGGGATGTTCTTGGTGAGACTTTCAATGCGATGCTCCAGGCTCACATGGTTTCTGTCAATGGAATTGGCCTGGAGCTGTTTCAGCTTTTGGACCCGCCTCATGAGAGGCGGGAGCCATCGTTAGAATACTGGAAAAGTGGGTTTTTTCATATCTGCGTTACTGATCCGAACATTGAAGAATTGGCGGCTCGAATTGCGTCCTCCGGTGGGCGGCAACGTTCCAAGATATGGTGGAATAACGCAACGACGGATAGGTATCGGCTCTGTTATTGCGAGGATCCTTTTGGAAATATCATCGAAATCTACACCCATAACTACGAGACGTTATACGGAGGAATGAAGTTAGGTCAGGCAGAGGGTAGTTAGACCGGCGCGCTGGTTATCGCGAAGCGAGAAAATTTATGAAAAACAATACAATTCGGGTTGCTTTATTGGGTGCCGGAAGGATCGGTCAGGAACACGCAAAGAACCTGGTATCGATCCCGGGGGTGGAAGTGAGGATTGTCTGCGATCCTCGGCTGGATGCCGCGAAAATGCTGCGGCCGCTGGTACGCGCCGAAAAAGTTACTGACCAGGCCGATGAAGTGCTCAGTAGCAAGGACATTGACGCCATCATTATATGTACGCCGACAGATACTCATGCCGGTCTGATCGAAGCCGCAGCAGATACCGGGAAGGCAATCTTTTGTGAAAAGCCGGTCGCGCTCGGGCTTGAGCGAACCCAAGAGGCGCTGCGGAAGGTTGCAGAGACGAGAGTGCCATTCCAAATTGGGTTTCAGCGCCGCTTTGACACCGGATACGCCGAAGCGAGGCGCCGGATCGAGAGCGGCGAACTGGGCCGCCTCGATCAATTTCGAACCGTGGGCCGTGACCCTGCGCCGCCACCCAGAGAATATTTAGAGAAAAGTGGCGGTCTTTTTTTAGACCAGGCAATCCATGAATTTGATATTGCCCGGTTTTTGATGGGCGAAGTCGAGGAAGTAAATGCTTGGGGCTCCGTCAGATTTCACCCAGACGCCGGTGAATTTGGAGACATTGATACGGCGACCACACTCTTGCGGTTTGCCAGCGGGGCCTTGGGAGTGGTCGAGAACTCGAGGCAAGCCGTCTACGGATACGATATTGTCACCGAAGTCTTTGGGGAAAATGGCAAGCTGTTGGTTCAGGCGGAGCCAAAGACGCCTCTGAGGCACTATCATAAGGATGGCTATAAGCTAGATCATTTCCACTTCTTTATGGACCGTTTTGGACCAGCCTTTCGCGCCGAGTTGCAGGCATTTTTCAATTCGGTCGCCAACAGCACGCCGCCTAGTCCCGGTCCGGTCGACGCTTTGGAATCTCTTAAAATCGCCATTGCGGCGACGCGTAGCTTGAAGGAAAACCGGGCGGTGAAACTTACGGAGATCTAACACAAATCCACCATCTGGAAAAACTCGAAGCGACATGAAAAGCGATTATAGCGAACTGGAGGGATTGGCAAGAAAAGGGCGCTGGCTTGCGATTAGCGCCGTCGCCAAGAGCGGGGCTGGGCACGTCGGTGGTCCGTTTTCGGCGATGGATATTTTGACCGCCCTTTTTTTCCGAATTCTGCGCATCGATCCGCAAAATCCGAAGTGGGCGGCTCGAGACCGATTTATCCTCTCGAAAGGGCACTCCTCAATTGGGCTCTATGTAGTCATGGCTTTGCGCGGATATTTCCCGATCGAAGAATTGAAGACCTTCGACAAAGGTAACTCGCGGCTCCAGGGACATCCTGACGTGACCAAACTGCCTGGGTTAGACACTTCAACGGGATCTTTGGGTCAGGGACTTTCAGTCGGTTTGGGGATGGCCCTTGGCTCCCGTTTGCGTGGCGAGAAGTTTCACACCTTTGTCATGATTGGGGATGGCGAACTGCAAGAAGGCATGATTTGGGAAGCCTTGCACATCGCGCCTCGGTATAAGCTGGGCAATCTGACCGCAATTCTGGACTGGAATGGTCTCCAGCAATTCGGTTGGGTCCTGGCCATTAACGAGGAGCATCGTGGCGATCGCAAGGATCCTTGGTCTGGGATTGATCTCCGGGGGATTTTCGAACGCCTCGGTTGGCGTTGCTTGGAGATCAATGGGCACGATTTCTCCCAGATTCTCCCCGCTCTCGAAAGTGTGAAAGCGTCAGGAGATTCCGATCAGCCCACCATGATCATCGCGCACACGATCAAGGGAAAAGGAGTCAGTTTTACGGAAGGTAAACACGAGTGGCATTCAAAGGTGGCGAGCAAAGAGGAACTAAAGATCATTGCCGAAGAACTTGAGATCCAGGAGGAGCTAAAATGAAAGCGATGCGTGATGTCTGGGGCGATACGTTGGTGGCGTTAGGCAAAGCGAATCCCAACGTGCTGGTTTTGGACGCAGACCTGGCGAACTCAACCAAGGCGGATAAATTCGCCAAGGCGTGTCCGGAAAGATTTCTTCAGATGGGCATTGCCGAACAGAACTTTGTCGGTGCTGCGGTAGGTTTGGCCTCAGTTGGTTATATTCCGTGGCTTTCGACTTTTGCGGTCTTTTTCACTCACCGCGCGATCGATCCGATCCGTATGCTAGTCGCTCAAACGCACGCCAACGTGAAGATAGGCGCGGCCTATGCCGGCGTTCTAACCGGACTGACGGGCAAAACGCACCACGATGTTGAAGATCTAGCCATCATGCGGGCCATGCCGGGGATGACGATTGTAGCGCCGATTGACAGGACGGAATGCGAGGCGGCGATGAGATGGGCTACCGAATACGAAGGCCCCGTGTATCTTCGCCTTGCTCGGGATGTGTGTCCGGACGTTTTCGACGGGGGATATGAATTCAAGCTGGGCAAAACGTATCTACTTAAAGGGGGTAAGGACGTGCTGCTGGTTTCGACAGGCCCGCAAAGTCAACGCTGCCTGGAGGCTGCGAATTTGCTGGACCAACAGGAGGTATCCGCCGGCGTGCTCCACGTACCGTCGATCAAGCCTCTTAATCGGGAGGAGCTCATTAAAGCTTGCGAACCCTTCAAGACAATTATCACGGTTGAAGAGCACAATGTCCATGGTGGCTTAGGCGGTTTAGTCTGCGAAGTACTGTCAGAACAGTCACCTAAGACGGTGATCCGTCTTGGTATACAAGACCGCTGGGGCGAGTCTGCCCCTAATGAATATTTGCTGAATCTCTTTGAGCTCTCGCCGGTTCCGCTGTGCGCGCGGGTGAAGACGATTGTCCACCCAGCAACGTAGAAGGTTCAGGCATGCAGACTTCACTATTGCGAGACCAGGATTTGTTTCGGCAACAGGCCTATTTGGGCGGACTTTGGTGCGATGCTGATAGCGGGGAAACGTTTGACGTAAACAACCCTGCAACAGGAGAAATCCTGGGCTGCGTTCCTCTGATGGGGCGGCCCGAAACTCGAAGGGCCATCGAAGCCGCCAAAATCGCATGGATCGATTGGCGCCGTCGTCCGGCCATTGCCCGGAGCAGGATCATGCGCAAGTGGCACGATCTGATGCTGGACAACGTCGAAGATCTTGGAAAACTGATGACAGCCGAACAAGGCAAACCGCTTGAGGAATCAAAAGGTGAAGTGGCCTATGCGGCTAGCTTTATCGAATGGTTTGCCGAAGAAGCCAAGCGGGTTTACGGCGATACCATCCCTTCGCCTTGGCAAGATCGCCGTCTGGTAGTCATCAAAGAACCGATCGGCGTGTGTGCTGCGATTACACCGTGGAATTTTCCTGCAGCGATGATCACTCGAAAACTTGGTCCGGCGCTGGCTGCTGGCTGCACGATGATCGCGAAGCCTGCAGAGTCAACCCCCTTTTCAGCATTGGCGCTGGCAGTCTTGGCCGAACGTGCAGGTGTCCCCGCTGGAGTTTTCAGCGTTCTCACCGGTAACCCGAGAGAAATAGGGGGAGAAATGACAGAAAACCCCGATGTCCGTAAACTAACGTTTACCGGTTCGACTGCAGTCGGTCGCACCTTGATGAGACAGAGCGCCGACACGATCAAAAAACTCTCGCTCGAATTGGGTGGCAATGCCCCGTTTATTGTGTTCGACGACGCGGATTTGGACGCTGCCGTCAACGGAGCGATCGCTTCAAAGTACCGCAATGCTGGCCAGACCTGCGTCTGTGTCAATCGACTCTATGTGCAAGCCGGGGTTTACGACGCTTTTGCGGCAAAGTTAGTGGAAGCCGTCAAAGCACTTAAAGTCGGCAACGGACTCGAACCGGGGGTTCTGCAAGGGCCCCTGATTAATCAGGCCGCCGTCGATAAGGTCGAGGAACATATTCGGGACGCCGTCTCCAAAGGGGCGGAAATACTGACTGGTGGGAACCGTCATGCCCTTGGAGAAACCTTTTTTGAGCCAACCGTGCTTGCCAATGTGTCCAAGGACGCCAAGGTAGCACAGGAGGAAACTTTTGGTCCTTTGGCGCCTCTCTTTCGCTTCGAAACAGATGAGGAGGCACTACGGCTGGCCAATGATACTGAGTTTGGCCTGGCCAGTTATTTCTACAGCCGTGACGTTGGGCGGGTCTGGAAGGTGGCTGAAGGACTGGAGAGCGGCATGGTCGGTATTAACACGGGAATGATCTCGACTGAGGTCGCTCCCTTCGGTGGCGTAAAGCAGTCTGGCCTGGGGCGCGAAGGTTCAAGCCATGGAATCGACGAATTTCTGGAGGTGAAATATCTCTGTTTCGGGGGCTTGGCGACGCCAAAACCCTAAGCCGGCACGAATGTGAAGTGACAGACCGGACAGTAACGGTCCCAATGCGAATTCCCCTATGAAGGGAGTAACGCTTGCAATCTGGATAGCACTTGGTTTACGAGGCGAATAGTTCTGATTCATTCTAACACCTATGTTGAGGGAAGCACCCACCTCATGGCTCTTGGTCACAACTAACACTTGCTCGGGGGGAGCACTAGCAGCCGGTGCCCAGTCCGTTATGGGGCCGGCTGTCTAGTTCGCTGGTTTGATTCGAACAATAACGTTCTACGTTTTGCACCAATAGCTATCTAGGTCATTCGGCCGCTATTTAATCCAATCTACCAAATAAGCAGATTCACAGACATATTAGTATGATTACAAAAGACACAATAGGAGTGGCGTTTCTGGGCGTGGGTCGTATGGGCGAGACCCACCTCCGCAACTTAGCTGCGATCAGTGGTATCAGGGTAATAGCAGTAGCTGATCTGGTTCAAGAACGAGCCGAGCGTGGCCGCGCCATGACTGGCGCTGAGCTTGCAATGACCGATAGCCTGAAGGCGATCGAGCACCCTTCGGTTGATGCGGTAGTCATCGTAACTACTACCGATACGCATGCTCTGTTGATCGAACAAGCCGTCAACGCCGGCAAGGCGGTCTGGAGCGAGAAACCGATCGCACTGAACCTGGCCGAGACTCAGCGGGTGGTCAACTTGGTTCGAGACCGCAAAAGTCCAGTGCAAGTGGGTTTCATGCGAAGATTTGACCCGGGGTACGCCAAAGCAAAAGCCAAGATTGACGCTGGGGAGTTAGGTAAGCTCGAGACCTTTCGGGCATTGAGTCGAGACACTTATCCTCCAAGCCTGGAATACCTGCTAGGAAGTGGGGGTCTCTTTTTGGACATGTCGGTGCACGACCTGGATCTTGCCCGCTTTCTCGTCGGCGAGGTCGAGCAAGTATCTGCCTGGGCCAGCGTGCTGATTGATGATAAATTCGCCCAAGCAGATGATGCCGATACTGCGGTAACGCTTTTAAAGTTTAAGAACGGAGTGTTGGGAGTTATTGAAACCTCGCGGCGCTCCAATTGGGGATACGACATTCGCACCGAAGTGGCCGGCTCGATAGGCAAAGTTGTGGTGGAAGCGCCTCAGAAAACGCCGTTACTGTTTGCCAAAGATTTCTCGTCCAGCTTCGATCATTACGAGAATTTTCCCGACCGCTTTGAAGTGGGTTACCGGTTGGAATTGGAAGCCTTCTTTTCTGCTTTGCGCGAGGGCCACACCCCAACGCCTGGTCCTGAAGACGCCCTCGAATCGCTCCGCCTAGCTCTGGCGGTCACGAAGAGCTGGCGTGAGAAAAGGCCGGTCAAAGTATCCGAAATCACACAGTAGGCCACGCGTCATATAATAACTTTCGTAGAGCCAGCATCCTAGATGGTGCGAGCAGATAGGTTATTGAGATGTGTCTGGCTAAAGAAATTGCTCAGTCGCTCTGGCCAATGGATACATCCGGAGGCGATCGGTGAGAACGGAGCTACATATGAAACCAAGATTGAAGATGGGCATGGTCGGCGGAGGCGGTGATGCTACGATCGGAGCGATTCATAAAATCGCTGCACAGCTCGATGGAAAGAGTGAGCTCGTCGCCGGAGCATTTTCTTCGCATTTCGATAGGTCGCAGAGATCTGGGGAGGCATTGGGTCTTCACGCCTCCCGGGTTTATAGCGACTATCAAAGAATGGCGACCCAGGAAGCGGACCTACCAGCAGGGGAACGAATTGACTTTGTCTCCGTCGTCACACCAAACCATTTGCACTTCCCGGTGGCAAAGGCGTTTTTGGAGAATGGGTTCAACGTTGTGTGCGAGAAGCCGATGACGTTCAATCTTGCCGAGGCACTTGAGCTGAGGAGCCTTGTCAGGAAATCGGGGAAGGTATTCGCATTGACGTACAGTTACGCAGGTTATCCAATGGTAAAAGAGGCTCGTGACGTGGTTCGTCGCGGGGAACTCGGACAGATTCTCAAAGTCATAACCGAATATCCGCAGGGCTGGCAATTAAACCCGCTCGAAGCGACCGATAAGGACCACGCTTGGCGAAATGATCCTAGTAAAGCGGGAGCCACTGGTTGCTTGGGCGACATCGGTACCCACGTCGAGCACCTTTCGCGCTATATCACCGGATTGGAAATCGATGAGTTGTGCGCTGACTTCACAAAATTTGGTGCCGGACAGCGACTGGAAGACGATGCAAGTCTTCTCGTTCATTACAAAGGCGGCGCGCGTGGCATAATGCACTGTTCGAAGATTTCTACGGGCGAAGAGAATCGCTTAAATATTCGGGCGTACGGTACTCACGCATCGCTCGAGTGGGACCAGGAGCATCCAAATGAGCTCACCATCAAATATGCTAATGCTTCGCGGAGAACGCTTCGACGCGGAAATGATTACGTTAGCGATGTCGCCAAACGATTTACTCGCTTGATTCGAGGGCAACCGGAAGGCTTTATAGAGGCCTGTGCAAACATCTATATCGAAGCAGCGCGAGCAATCGAGGCCGAGACTTCCGGGAAGAACATTCCGGAAAGCTGCGATTTTCCATGCGTGGAAGACGGTGTTGCGGGGATGGCTTTCGTTGAGGCAGCGGTGGAAAGCGCAACGAACGGAGGAGCGTGGACAAAGATGAAAAGACTAAGTGAGTAGCATACATGTTCTTAAATATATTAAAAGAATAGGAAAAAATGAGGCCCATCAGGATAGGAGTGATTGGCACTGGGATAATGGGATCCGATCACATCGAGACCGTTACGGCTTCGATTTCAGGTGCGGAAATCTCCTGCATCGCCGATATCGACGCGAAACGTGCTGAAATGATTGCCTCGAGGGTTCCCAGCGCAAAAGCGCTATCATCAGCTGAAAGCCTTATCGAGTCGCCTGACGTGGATGCCCTGATTATCGCTTCGAGCGACGCAACGCATGCTAAATATGTCGCTGCCAGTATCGCTGCGCAAAAACCAGTCCTGTGTGAGAAGCCCCTCGCGCCTACTGTGGCTGAGTGTGAAGAGATCCTTCGACTCGAAGAGACGGCAGGGAAACGCATGGTTCAGGTAGGATTCATGCGGCGATTCGACCTTGGCTACGTTGAACTGCGCAAACGGATCGGCTCGGGAGAGATAGGCACTCCCCTACTCGCGCACTGCGTGCACCGCAACGTCGATGTGCCTGCAAGTTGGACATCCGCTACCACGGTCACTAGTAGTGCTTCGCATGAGATCGATGTGATGCCTTGGATCTTCCATCGCGAGGTAATCAGAGCGAACTGGATGTCGCCAATCCCTTCGACTCCTGGCAGACTATGTGACCCGCAGGTAGTGATTTTGGAGCTCGAGGGCGGAGCTCTCATCTTCCTCGAGCTTTTTGTTACGTCGGGTTACGGTTATGAGATCAAATGTGAAATCGTCGGCGAAAAAGGCACGGTCGAGTTGGCTCCGACCGCGCGAACCGTTGTTCGCTCCGGTTTGAAAATTAGCCGGGACTTTCCACCTGACTGGCGAGGGCGTTTCGCCGAGGCATATCGACGTGAACTACAGACATGGGTTAACGCAGTCTCACGTTGGCGTTTAGGCGACGTCAAAACCGAGGCTGGTCCGGTAGACGGGCCCGACGCGTGGGATGGCTATCGCGCGGCGGTTACATCGCAGGCAGTACTGGCCTCCATGTCCCAAGGCGGTCCTGTTCGTGTGGAATCTATATCGTTGCCCGAATTTTACCTCCGCTGTCGGACCTCCTCCAGTATGTTAGAGCACTAAGTCGAGTCTAATTATAAAGAGGAACAATCTACAATGTCAGATCCCAAGAACTTGTCGCGCAGGGCAACGATCCCTGTCCGTGATCCTTCCCTGCCGCTTTCCAGTAACAAACACCTTCTTAAGTGGATCCAGAAAATGGTTACCCTCACTCAGCCCGAGGCCGTCCATTGGGTGAACGGCTCTGAGGAGGAAAATGCCACGCTCTGCCAACAGATGGTCGATGGAGGCACTTTCATCAAGCTTAACGAGGAACTTTGGCCGGGGTGCTATTACGCCAAATCCGATCCGGGCGACGTGGCCCGCGTGGAAGATCGCACCTTCATCTGCTCCCTTTCCAAGGACGGTGCGGGCCCGACCAACAACTGGGCAAACCCATTTGAAATGCGCCGGAAGCTGAAAGAGCTTTTCAACGGCTGCATGCGCGGACGCACCATGTATGTGCTGCCGTTCAGCATGGGCCATATTGGCTCGCCGATATCGCAAATCGGTGTTCAGTTGACCGATTCACCCTATGTCGTCGTCAACATGCGTATCATGGCGCGCATCGGCCTACCCGTTTACCAGGAGATCGATGCCCACGGAAAACGCGTGGTGCCCTGTATGCATTCAGTAGGCGCTCCGCTCGAGGCTGGTCAAAAGGATGTCCCGTGGCCATGCAACGCCGACAAATACATCGTCCACTTCCCCGAAACACGCGAAATCTGGAGCTATGGCTCCGGTTACGGCGGCAACGCCCTGCTTGGCAAAAAATGTTTCGCCCTTCGCATTGCCTCCAACATTGCGCGGGACGAGGGGTGGATGGCCGAGCATATGCTCATCCTGGGGGTCGAGAGCCCCCAGGGGGAGAAAACCTACGTCGCTGCGGCTTTCCCGAGCGCCTGCGGCAAGACGAATTTCGCAATGCTCATTCCGCCTGCTCATTTTCAGAAGGAAGGCTGGAGAATCTGGACCGTCGGCGACGACATCGCCTGGATTCGACCCGACGCGGAGGGTCGACTCCGCGCGATCAATCCGGAGTTTGGCTTCTTTGGCGTCGCGCCCGGCACTTCTGTCAAGACGAACCCGAACGCCATGGCCTCGCTCGCGAAGAACACGATTTTTACCAACGTCGCACTCACCCCCGAAGGAGGGGTCTGGTGGGAGGGAATGACCGACCAACCTCCGGCAGAGTGTCTCGATTGGCAGGGAAAAAAGTGGACGCCCGAGATCGCCAAGGAGACCGGAGCCAAGGCCGCTCATCCCAATGCGCGGTTCACTGCTCCCGCATCGCAATGCCCGACCATCGATCCGGCCTGGGAGAACCCTGAAGGTGTACTCATCAGCGCGATTATCTTCGGCGGCCGCCGCGCCGCCACCATGCCGTTAGTTTACCAGGCGTTCAACTGGAGTGCAGGTGTTTACATTGGCGCCACGATGGGCTCGGAGATGACGGCCGCTGCCGCCGGAGCGTTGGGAAAAGTTCGACGCGATCCCATGGCCATGTTGCCATTTTGCGGTTATCACATGGGCGACTATTTCCGCCACTGGATCAATATGCAGCGTTCACTGAGCGAGACGCCTCGCATTTTCCATGTGAACTGGTTCCGCAAGGGGGAGGACGGCAAATTTCTCTGGCCCGGCTTCGGCGAAAACATGCGGGTCCTGAAGTGGATCGTGGAGCGTGCTCGCGGCCGTGCGCTCGGCAAGGAGGCCGCCGTCGGCTGGCAGCCTCGCTACGAAGACATCAGCTGGGATGGACTGGATTTTCCAAAGGAGAAATTCGAGGAGCTTCAGCGCTTGGATCGCACAGCGTGGCGCCGGGAAGTTATCGGACATGAGGAGCTGTTCCTCGACTTGCACGATCATCTTCCGAAGGAACTCATTTACGAACGCGAACTCCTCATTTGCCGCTTGTAGTCAGAAGCAAGCCGGGACGGCTAGCCTACGGTAAGTCTGGAGTTTGGACGTTTCCAATCCGGTGGCCCGAAGTGGCCAAAACAGCTTAGCCCGGGGTTTACCCCTGGGTTTACCCTGGGTTAGTCGAAAATAAACGTTTCGCCCTGAAGCTGAAGGGGCTGGAAACACGCACGCGATCCGGTTCAAAGGTTGTGAGCCGATTATCGCCGTATCTCGTGGCACCCTCAGGGCTTATCGAGAGGGGAGAACTACCCAGGGTAACCCTGGGCTACGCTCTTTAGGCCACTTCGGGCCACGGATTGGCTGTATGACCGACGAGGCGAAAATTCTCCGATGT
>Ga0210393_10002403_pt1 | contig 15411 bp, 13 predicted proteins | sample IncBWC27OmetaG_FD_160068 | JGI IMG/M metagenome (GOLD analysis project Ga0210393, IMG submission 160068) | Forest soil microbial communities from Barre Woods Harvard Forest LTER site, Petersham, Massachusetts, United States - Inc-BW-C-27-O ... | reverse complement strand
ACTTCCAAAGTTTGTGATCGCTGCCTCGACGACCTTCGCGGCAGTCTCCGGCCTACCGATATCGCCATCGATGAGAACCAGGGACGTCGAGGGAGTCAATTGTTGGCTTACACTGCGAGACGTCGCAACGACGTTATAACCCTGTTTCAGGAAGGCCTCGACTAAACCGGCTCCGATTCCTCGCGATGCTCCTGTAATGATTGCTGTTTTGTGGTCTGGCATGTGACTCCTGCTTAACGTTTCGGACCAATTGGTATCAAAACAGAGGTGCGGGGGCGAAACAATTAGACGAAGGTATCGTCGATACCTTCTCATTAGTCGAAGGGTTCGCCGAATGAACGATCATGCGGTCCGGGGTTCAACGTGATTTGCAAGTCGCGCCGAGGCCGCGATCGTGACCGCGCGCCAATTTCGGACTTCAGATCGAGGCGGGCTGTCCATGATTTCTGATTCGTCGAGCCAATCCTCTGCCGAACGCTTGGCTTGCTCTGGGCCGTACAGTTTCGTCACCGCAGCAATGAAGGAAGACAGCTCGCGCTCCGCCAGGTGCACCTGCTCCTCGTAAATCGAATCGGAAAACGATTCTTTCGTGTCCATTGGATCCCCGTCCGTTTCAGCTATGTCGGGCATCAGGAGTAGGTTTTCATCCCCAGGTTCACAAGGTTTCTGATGACTCAGATGGCGTGTACAAGTGTGATCACACCAGAAGCGTAGAGAAGAAACAATTAGACGATGGTATCGACCATACCTTCGTATCGGATGGCGGGAGTGCTTTTTCCGTCTTTTCTCTTTAAGCTTTGTCCCCTTTGATGTTTTGTATGTTGTTGTCGATCCGACCTGCAGAACCGATACCAAAGTACAATAGACACGCACCTACGGGGTGGGTCATTCTCCTCGGGGAGATGACGCGGGGAGCTACTGCCGAGGCGCTAGGAACTGCTATGAGACAAATCTCGGCGCCCATCTCTTTGGCAGGGTCGCGACTCGGCCAACCACGTCATGTCTGCGCGTTTTTCAACAGCGCTGAAGAAGAGTATCGCGTGTTATTGCCGTTCATTAAGGATGGGTTCGAGTGTGGAGACAAGGCGATTCACGTCATTAGTCCTGATCAACACCGTGACCACCTGCAACGATTAGCCGGCATAGGAATTGACTCGACCGCCGTCCAACGAAGCGGTCAATTCGAACTTCGGAGCAGCACGGAAACCTACCTTCAAGATGGTCGATTCGATCAGGATCGCATGCTGCAGTCGTTCGAGCTGATGACAAGCGGCAATGCCGAGGGAGGATTTCCCCTGAGTCGCATTGTCTGCCGCATGGACTGGGTGCCTGACGGTCAGTCGCACATCGACGATCTGATTGAGTTTGAAGCGAGGGTCAACGATGTGTGGTGCCGCCACGATGATGCGGTCATCTGTACGTATCATCTTTCGAAATTCAGCGGAGACGCTGTGATTGACATCATGCGCACGCATCCATTGGTCATCGTCGGCGGCATTCTCCAGCACAATCCGTTCTTCGTGCCTCCACGGGAGTTCCTGCATGAAATTCGCGCCCGGCGGGCAGGGCAGCCTGCGCGGCCTACGACAGCAGGCTGACCATGAAAGTGCAACTCGAACATCCCGTAGACGAGATCAAGCGCCTTCAACGTTGCATGAATGATCTGGTCAGCCTCCTCGCTCTTCCAGCCATGTGGAGTGGCAGCGAAGCCTGTGAAATCGTTCATACTTTGCTCGACTCACTCCTTCGCATGCTCGATCTGGACTTTGTGTATGTAAGCTTGACAAACCTAGTCGACGCAGCGCCTTCCGAGACAGTCAGGGTCGCTCCATCGCAGGAACAGATGTTCCGACCGCCAGAGCTCTGTGCGTTCCTCAATCGCTGGTTGGGAGATGACCCGCAAAAACGTTATCTCCAGGAACGCAGTCACATCGGAGAGGAAGAGGTTTCACTCGTCTCCTGTCCTCTCGGGGTTCAGCGTGAAATCGGGGTAATCGTGGCTGGGTCTCGTCGAGCAGATTTCCCGCGGGATACCGAGGCACTTCTTCTGGGCATAGCAGCTAACCAGGCGGTGATCGGGCTACAGCAGGCACGATTGTTGAGCGAACAGAAGCGCGTTGCCGACGAACTCGATCAAAGCGTCGCGCAACGGACCGCAGAACTGGCTGCAGCCAACGAAGTGCTGAGAAAGGAAGTCGCCGAACGCAGGCGCGCGGAGGAGGCCCTAGCGGCGAGAAAGCGCGATTTACGCTTAATCGTCGACGGCATCCCCGGCTTCGTGGCACTCCTGACGCCGGCCGGTGAAGTAGCACTGGTGAATCCCCAACTCGTGGAGTACTGCGGCAGGACACTGGAGGAATTGAGGCTCTGGGGGACAAGCGACACGATTCATGCTGAGGACCTTCCTCGCGTCGTCCAGATCTTTGCACGATCGATCGCGTCAGGGAATCCATACGACTTTGAGGCACGCCTCCGACGCTTCGATGGCATATATCGCTGGTTTCAGGTGCGGGGGCTGCCCGTTCGAGATGCGGATGGGCGAATCCTTCGCTGGTGCTCTCTGCTCACCGATATTGACGAGAGGAAGCGCGCAGAGGACGCACTCAAGCGCAGTGAAGCATTTCTAGCCGAAGGCCAACGTCTGAGTCGAATGGGCTGTTGTTGCTGGCGTGTGGAAACAGGCGAATTCACGTGGTCAGGGGAACTCCATCGCATTTTTGGGTTTGAACCCGATGTGCCTGTGACGCTTGACTTGATCGCTAGTCGAGTCCATCCAGAAGACTTCCCGCTGTTGAACGACATGGTCGAGAAGGCGCGAGGTGCGGTCACAGATTTTGAGTACGAATACCGGTTACTAATGCCTGATGATTCGGTCAAATACCTGCACATGATCGCGCACGGGATTCGCGACAATGACGGGCGGCTGGAATATATCGGCGCGGTTCAGGATGTGACGCAGAGGCAAATTTCGGAAGAGGCACTTGCCAAGGCCAGGTCGGAGCTTGCACACGTCGCCAGTGTCACGAGCCTCGCTACCTTAACGGCGTCCATCGCGCACGAGGTGAACCAGCCGCTCTCAGGTATCGTCACTAACGCCAGCACCTGTCTGCGGATGCTGACATTGGATCCACCGAACGTCGACGGTGCGCGCGAAACCGCCCGGCGGACGATTCGCGATGGCAACCGTGCGTCTGATGTGATCACTCGATTGCGCGCACTCTTCAGCAAGAAACATACCAGCGCTGAGCGGGTGGATCTCAATGACGCTGCAAGAGAGGTGATTGCTCTGTCATTGAGTGAGCTTCAAAGAAACCGGGTGATTCTGCGTTGTGAGCTTGCCGACGACCTTCCGCTTGTCACAGGTGACCGCGTGCAGCTTCAGCAGGTAATTCTTAACCTCGTCCGGAATGCTTCGGACGCGATGAACACCGTCCATGATCGCCCCAGGGAGTTGCTGATCAGGACCGAACGAGACGAAGGCGATCAGGCGGTCCTCAGCGTGAGAGATGCGGGGCTCGGATTCGATCCTCAAACTGCCGACAGGCTCTTCGAAACGTTCTACACAACTAAGCATGAGGGGATGGGAGTCGGACTGTACGTCAGTCGCTCCATTGTCGAAAGTCATCAGGGTCGCCTATGGGCAACGCTGAATGACGGTCCGGGAGCGACGTTTTCATTTTCTATTCCGCGGGGACCCGGCGGCGCGACCGGCGCCGACAGTAATCGTGACATGCGGGCGCCTGCCGTAGCCGATGCGGATGTTGCATGAGAAATCTATGAAAGTCACGCTTTCGAGAGATCGCGATCATCTTCATCCGCGGCACCGGTGTTGATATCGGCGCCGAACCAATACCAAAGCACAATGGCGCTCTCCACTGAAGTGGCGCATCCTAGTGACATGGACGACCGCCAAGTCGCGTTTTCATTGGCCATTCCTCGCGGACCCGAGAGTTTTGACGGCTGCCGAGAACGGTCGCGGCATTCGGAGACGCCAGGCGACGACGGATACGGCAAGAAGTCTATGAAAGTTACACGTTCACTTGTGTCAGTAGTCGATGACGATGAGTCCGTGCGTGAGTCGCTACCCGACTTGCTGAAGGAGTTCGGCTTTGCGGTCCGCGCGTTCTCGTCGGCTGAAGAGTTCCTTGCGTCCGATTGCGTCGGCCAAACCAGATGTCTGATCCTCGACATTGCCATGTCCGGAATGACCGGTCCCGGCCTTCAGCAGGAATTGAAACTTCGTCGGCAAGAGATTCCAATAGTCTTCATCACCGCCCAGAGAGATGAGGCGGTGCGCTCGCGAATGCTCGAACAGGGTGCGGTGGAGTGCCTGTTCAAGCCATTCAGCGACACGGCTCTGCTTCAAGCGCTCAATGTCGCACTGCGGGTAAGTTAGGCGATCTACTATGTGCTGCGCCAGGAGCATATAAAATGAATTTAGTCCGCACACTTGGCCATGAAGTGGGGTCATTACCCATGTCGGATGGCACACCAATCGTGTTCGTGGTTGACGATGACGTCTCCGTACGCGAGTCGCTGGAGTTGTTGATTCGCTGCGAAGGCTGGCAGCCGGAAATATTCGCGTCCGCGCAGGAATTTCTCAGCCGGCCACGAGTTCTTGTTCCGAGCTGCCTCATACTTGACGTTTCTCTTCCAGGTCTCAATGGTCTCGATCTCCAGAAACGCATCGCCAGCGATCGGATCGACATGCCGATCATCTTCATTACGGGTCACGGTGACATACCGATGTCCGTCCAGGCCATGAAGGCGGGCGCCGTCGAGTTCCTGACGAAGCCATTCGGCGACGAAGTGTTGTTGAGTGCCATCCGAAACGCCATCGAGCGCAGCCAGGCCACACTTGGTCGTGAAGCAGAGACACGCGCGCTTCGGGACTGTTACGAGTCGCTCACGCCTCGCGAAAGGCAAGTTATGGCCATGGTAGCCGCCGGTCTGTTGAATAAACAGGTTGGTGGCGAGCTCAACATCAGCGAGATCACGGTAAAAGCACACCGGGGTCAGGTGATGCGAAAGATGAAGGCCGACTCTCTCGCCGACTTAGTGAATATGGCTGCAAGGCTCCGCCTCGCACGTTCGCCGAAAAACTGACACTCCCTCGGCAAATGCTGTGCTACGGATGACGCTACGGTTTTGCCTCTGTACTGGGAATTTTCAACGACTTAGACGTGATCCGCCTCTTGAAGGTCCTTTGAAGTCGTGTATGGGCCGTTTTTTCACCGCGATGACACGCTCGATGGCTTCCGACCCCATCTACTCGGACACACAGCGAATAGTGATCTCCTGAAACAGATAGTCCGAATCTGTCACGGGCAACAGACGAAATGCGGTCGCGTCTTCTCGGTTGTACCGATAAGTCGCGCCCATGAAAACGTGCATAGGAGCCCAGAATAATTTGTAACCCAATCACCTTCTTTTCCCAAACTCATCCCCTGGCTTGCCGCGAAGCCACAATTGGGCTTGGCGCCGGGTCCCTTTCGTGGTAGGATTTTCCTACCGATGGCAACTCAGAATCCCACACTCGAATACCTGACTACGACCAAGATCGGCGAGAAGGGCCAGCTTACTGTTCCCAAACAGTTCCGCGACGATCTTGGGTTGGGAAATGGTGCGCCCTTTGCGGTCTTGCGCCTAGGGGATGGTCTCATCCTTCTGCCGGAACAGCAGCGCTTTGAACAACTGTGCCAACAAGTGAGCTCAAGTCTCACTGCCGCAGGGTTGACGTCGGGCGACCTCCTCGCCACACTCCCCGAGGCCCGCAATCGGGTTTACGCACGCCGCTACGGAAAGAAGTCCGCCCTGCGGCGCGGTTCTCGAAGCTATCGCGGAAAGTGACCGGGCAACGCAGAATCCGCCTCTTCCTCGATTCAAACGTCCTAACCGGAGGAATCCTTTCGCCCTGGGGACTCGACAAGGCCACGTTGTCGCTTTGTGCCGCGAAGGTCTGTAGGCTGGTTCTGTCCGAAGTAGTCCGCGATGAAGTCGAAGAGAACCTACTCCTTCATGCAGAACGTCTGCCTGCCCTCGATGCCGACCAGTTGATTGAAGATTACCGACACCTCATCAAACTCACCAACCCCGAAATCGTTCCCTACCCCGACAAGGACTTGGTTCGTTTGAATCGGCACCTGATCCGCCACGCAGCCGATGTCCCGGTCCTCCTGTCAGCCATGGTCAGCAAACCAGATTGGCTGCTTACCCACAATATGAAGCACTTCACGAACTCCGTCGTTCAACGGACGTCGGTGCGCATTGCCACGCCAGCAGAGTTCTTTCGGGCGCTGTCGGCGTTATTCCGGTAGAGACAACGTCACCGAACAGATTCGCCGATCCGCGGACACCGGTGTCTAATTTCAACTCACCCTTTCCGGAAGCCGCACATTTGACGAGTCCAGCCGACTGAAGCAAATTTGCAAACCAGCAACGGTTGCACTTCACCGAAGGTTGATGTTCCAACCTTCACCTTTCGCAGCGATGCGAGGAAAATCTCGGCTCAGCATACCAATTGAAAAAGACCACAGCGCGATTTGCTCGGGCACTTGCGACGATGCTTGTCATTGTCGTCTTGGTTAAAGCGCAGAACGTTTAGGTTCCCGGTCTTTTGAAAATGTCCCCGCGGTTGGGTTGCAGTCCGATACAGGCGAACATCCCCTGATTTGCTGGACGTTAGGGTTGAATTGCGCTTTTGCGTCTGCCAAGTATCGCTGGACGTAATGGACTCGGTCCCTTGGCCGATGCTGGCAAGGAGTAGCTTTTCCAGGCCCTCGCCGACCAGACAAAAAAGGCCAAGCGTCATCATCATCTACTAATCTGCCCCCTTGAAATGCTCTTCGACCTTTCACGGTCTACCTGTTCATGGCAGAATCGCAAGCCGGGCTGCGATTTGTGCTCGATAGAGGCCGACGTTTTCCATTTCATCCTCACGATTCCGCTTGGAACATAACCGCACTTGTGACGTTGTCTGGGCGGCGGTCGAGGTATAACGAGTCCAAAGGTTCGTTTCTGGTCACTCCGCCAACACAATAAAATTCGAGGGATCAGACAGACGGGTGGTGGGTATGCGAACGGTGGCCCACTCAAGTTCTGACGGGTGGCCCATTCAAGCCCTCTTTTGGCTTGAGTGGGATATCTGAAGGAATGTCCACCCCTACGGCTTCATCGGATCCACATTCTCCAACTGCGTATAAGTCCCGCGCAAATATAGGTTCGGATTGATGTCGTTGGGGTTCTGCAACAGGATGTTGTTCGTGCCATCCTGCTGCCACGCACCGGTTCCATATTTATTGGTGACGGTGCTCACCGCCCCAGTCTGCGGATTGCGCACGAGTTGGTTATCTCCGGCGTACAGAGTGTAGGCCAGAGCACTGCGGTTCATATAATCCGTGTGCTGGGCAAATTGCTGTTGGCCGGTGTTGAAGCGGTCATTTTGCGCCTTCTGGAAATTTGCGTTGCTCGTGTTGAGTGTATTTCTCAACGCTGCGGCGTTTTGCATGATCTGGGCTTGAGCCGCCGCCGTCTGCCGGTTCAGCATTGCCTGGTTGGCCGCTGTGTCGCTGGCAAGTTTTTGTTGGAAGCGTTGCATCCACTCCGGTGTCGACTGGTAAGCGCCGGCGAGCATTGGGACAAGCATACGCAACACGCCGTCGAGTTGACCCTTGGGCGCTCGAATCGTGCGAACGCTCGCGTAAGTAGTCCAGGTGAAATTTTCCGGACGGCGGGGAAAGATGTCCTTGGTTTTATAAGTCTGCTGACGCACCTCAAAATACTCCTCCATCGTCTGTCCGCGGTAGGCGTACTGGATGCGGCTGCAGACCGCGCCACCGCTGTCCGGAGCTGTGCCAAACGCGGCCATCGACCGTTGGTTATAAGCGTTGATCTGCAGTTGCCATTGCTCGGCATCGTCGCTGGGCCCAATCCGACCGACGATGGGATCGGGCCGCACTAACGGCGCGGCATATTCCAGAAACTCCTCCGGACTTACCGGCTCCATGATCTTGCAATGGAAGCGGCGGAAGTTTTCCATGTGGCCGGGATTGCTGGCCCAGTTCGAGGCAAAATCGGGCAACATCTGCGCGCCATAGAGCCCGTCTGGGCTGGAAATTCGCCACGCCAGCGTGGGAGCCAGCCCGCAACTGTCGTCCCGAATGATAATGCCGTCAAAGTTCCAGTCCGCAGGAATTTGAAAACGAGCCGCCACAATTCCCCACGCAGGGTCCTCTATCTCAACCCATCGCGTGCGATTGCTGATGTTCACTCTTCCCGGGGGGGCGCTTTGCATCTCGCGGCTTGGCTGCGGGACCTTGGTTCCGAAATCCTGGTTTGTGGAACTCCGGTTCTGGAAATTCCGGTTTTCGGAATCCGGCGTCGGGCGCGGACTCGAATTGATGGCAGCCTGCCCCGCGAACCACAGCGTCCCCGGCATCGCAGACAAAGCCGGAGTCGCAGCCTCTAATTCGCTCTGCGGAACCGAAGACTCGGCCACATAAAACCGTCCGCCCGGAGCCGCAATCGCAATCACCACCAGCGACACGCCTTCGCCGTTCTCATCGACTCCCGTGAAATGCCCGATGGCGATATCTAAGCCGTGCAACCTGTCGGGATCATTCTGCAGCATCTGAAAATTCTGGTACTGCGATCGAAGATGCCCGGCTACACTCTTCACCACATCGGTTGGCTGCCTGCCGTCGCCCGAATACGGCGCCAGAAAAGCCCAGCTTCTGCCCGGCGACTGGATATTTACTCCGGAGGCGTTCTCCGGACACTTTCCCGGGCCATAACAACCGTGGTTTGGTTTCGCCGACCACCCTTGCGGAATCACAATGCTGAAAGCACCGTTCGCATCTTTATATAGCGTGCCGCCGCCGGCACCCTGCTGAGGATTAAAACGATCTTGCCCGGCCGGTTGCTGGTCGGACCGTGGCGGCGTCGGATCATTGCTCTGATAGACGTTCGAACCGGAGTTCGTCTGAGCGGCAAGGGGCGTGCCCATGAAAATCACGGCAATTGCGACAGCAATCACTCGGCCTTGCCCGAATGCCATGATCCGTGTGCCTCGGCTAACCGACATGGCAAAATCCTCCTGAATTTCCTCAAACCCAACTACTGGACTGCTCAGTGCGAAACCGAAACCGGCCCTTCTCCGCTGCCCTCCCCTGACCTAACCTGGCTGCCCTCAGGCGGCAGCACGATCGCGCTCACAATTAGCACCACAATCGTCGCAACCAGCACGGCGAGAACCCGTCCCAGCGGACTGCTTCGAAATCGGGCTCCAGCCGTTCCTCGGCAATGCGAATCTTCCGCCTGAACCAGCGCCGCCGGACCCCTGCCAATGGCGCGAATTCGGGATGTCGCACGTTGATCCACAGAAGGTATACTTATCCGGCTTCACCCCCAGAGCAAGGGACGCTACCGGACACAACCGGGCATAATCGGGCTTTCATCCTTCAGTTGGCGTTCGCCGGGACTCAAAGTGGCACAAGAGTCGACCAATCATACCGGGCGTCGTCTGGATTCGTGGAAGGAGATTGCTGCCTTCTTCGGACGGGACGAGAGGACCGTCCGCCGGTGGGAGAAAGAAAGCGCACTGCCCGTGCATCGTGTTCCCGGCGGCGCCAAGGGGCGCGTATTCGCCTACGCCACCGAGTTGGATCTTTGGCTCAGCACTCCCCAGGCATTGCAAAGCGCAACTTTAGTTCTGGAACCCCAGATCACTCCGCGTGAACCCAACCCTGAACAAATCAGCGAGCCGCAAAGAAGCGACACCCAGCCCGACAGCAATCCCCGGCGCCTTGGCGCTGCGGCGATGTGGGTGGTCACCGTCGGGGTTTGCACCGCGCTGGTTGCCGGAATCTGGTTCTACCGCACGAGCTATCGCTTCGCCGCCTACGCATCGGCCCCAAGCGCATCCCGCCTCCACAACACAGATCTCCGCCGGCCGCCCGCCAATGCCCAAAATTCCAACTTCGTTCCCGATTCCGTCGCCGTGCTTCCCTTCACCAACGTTCGGGGAGATGCCGCGACCGACTATCTCAGCGACGGGATCACCGAATCCTTGATCGGCAACCTCGCCCACTTGCCCCAGCTAAAGGTGAGGTCGCGCGACTCGGTTTTCCGCTACAAGGGAAAAGATATTGACGTCCAGACGGCCGGCAGCAACCTCGGCGTGTCGGTCCTGGTAAGCGGGCGCGTGCTGGCCCAGCGCGACGCACTCGAAATCAGCGCCGAGCTTACTGACGTTCGCGACAACACCGAAGTCTGGGGGCACCGCTACACCGGCAAGCGGGCCAACCTCATTTCCCTGCAGCAACAAATGGCAGGCGACATTGCCGGCATCTTGCGTTCCACCCTAAGCACAGCGGATCGGCAGCAGGTCACCAACCCGGGCACGCACGATGCAGACGCCTATTCGTTGTATTTGAAAGGCCGCTACGCCTGGAACAACCGCACGTATGGCGAGCTCGAGAAAGCCATCTCCTATTTCAATCAGGCCATCGAAAAGGATCCGGAATATGCTCTGGCCTATTCCGCTCTGGCCGATGTCTATTCGGTGCTGCCCAACTATGGCGGCAATCAAAGCGAAGATTTTCCCAAATCAAACGCCGCCGCCCGCAAAGCCCTGGAATTGGACCCCGCGCTGGCTCATCCCCATGCCGTTCTGGGCAGCAACATGATGCAACACGAATGGGATTTCGCCAGCGGAGAGGCTGAGTTCAAGAAGTCTTTCGAACTCGATCCCAACGACCCAACCGCTCGCCAGTGGTACGCCGACGATATTGGCATGATCGGAGGCAGAGAACAGGAAGCCCTGGCCGAAATCAACTTTGCTCATGAACTCGATCCCCAGTCGCTGGTCATTACCAGGGTGGCCGGAGGAATTCACGTCTGGGCGCGCCAATACGACGAAGCCATTGCCATTTGCAGCAAGCTGGCGAATGAGAACCCGGCCTTCATCATCGCGCATGATTGTCTGGCGTATGCCTATTGGGGCAAACGCATGTATCCGCAAGTTGTAGAAGAATGGAAGACCTATGGCCAGTTGTCCGGCTATCGCGGCGATAGGGGATTGGGCGAGTCCATGGAACAAGGATTTCGTTCCGCTGGCTGGAAAGGCGCTCTCGCCAAAACGATCGAATTCCAACAAACCGAACGTAAGACAGGCTACTTCTCAGCGTTGATTATTGCCAGCTTCTACTCCGACTTGGCAGACAAAGAACAGGCGTTCCATTGGCTCGACATCGCTTATCAGGAGCACGATTGGCTGCTCATCGGATTAAATACTTATTTCCAACTCGACCCTCTGCGCTCGGATCCCAGATTCGCCGATCTGGTCCGCAAAGTGGGTCTTCCGCAAAAATAACACGAAGAATGACGGTGCCCATTCTTGAGTGGGCATTTCGAAATCATGTAGGGCGGACGCCCTCGTCCGCCTCGCGAAGCGAAGCGAGCGCGCCGTAGCAAAACCAGTCCCGACAGTTACGGCGAATGATAGCCCGGACGTCAGTCCGGGTTAGCCTCCAAACTGTCGATCCGATACGTAATAGCAACTGCGCATCACTCAATCAGCCAGTTTTGCTGCGGGACACCGGCGGTATATGATTCCGACCACTATGGAAGGTCTCAATGCGGGGGCGGAATGGCTGCAACTCTCCGAACGTTATCGACGGATGAGTGACGGCGAGCTCCTGGTTCTCGCACAGCAAAACTTCGAGTTAGCCGAGATTGCCCAACAGTCTTTAGCGTCGGAGATTTCCCGACGCGGGCTGAAACGTCAGTCCGAGGAACTTCCCGCAAGGCCGGACCCATCTCCGCCGTTCGATTCTTCCGGTGATGAGGACCGAGAGTTAGTGGAGATCTGCACTGTGTGGGGCTTGTCGGATGCGCTTCAGTTGCAGACTCTGCTGGACAGGGCGGGCATTCCGTTTTTCATGGGTCCCGAAAAGGCAACCGGTGTCGAGGCGGTCACATCAAATTTTGTCAATGGCGTTAGCGTTCAAGTCATGCGCATCGGTTTACCGTGGACACGTCAGCCCCTATCGAACTACATGCCGGTGAACGAGCCGGGGCCAAAGCAGGAGGCGGAACTCGATGAACTTCCGGTGCGCTGCCCAAGATGCCAATCAACGGAAGTCATCTTCGAGGGCTTAATCGCTCAGTCCGCATCTATGAAGGACAACTCTTCCCCCCAATACGAGTGGACCTGCGATTCATGCGGTCACCAGTGGAAAGATGACGGGATCGCAAAAGAGAAATAATTGCCAGATCTTTCGTTGCAAATAGCCACGCTCATTGCGCTCACAACCGGTCAACGAGTGTACTCGTCCTTTATCATTCACTATCCGAGCCGCATGAAAAGCGCAACGACGTCTTGAGCGACCCAATCAGTTGTTTACAGGCCCTTGGCGAAGGCTAATAATGATGGCGCCATGGATTTGCCATTCATTGTCAAGCCTTTCAACATCTTCCTGCTTTTTCTGGCAGAAGTCGCAGTACTCCATATCATCTTTATAGCCATCCCGCCTTTTCGATTAAGGAAGACCAGTTTGGCGGTAGTACAGTACATCGTGCTGCTGCTCGCCGTGTTAGGGCTTGTGAGCGCCATCTCGAACGCACGCCAGCAGGTTGCGCAGAATCTGTTCAATTTCAGCAAGCCCAATGTCGAGTTTGAGTTTCGCTCCCTTCGCAGCAGGATCGATGATTACAGTGCCCCCGGCCTCGCCTGCATGACCTTTGTCAGAAGCCCTGCCTCGCCGCCCGCCGCGGAGTTCGACCGCACTCAGCACGACTACGATGAGGCATGTCAATGGTTCAAGCAGATCGCAAGCTCGGTACCAAGAGATTTGCCCCCCGACAATGCCGACATCAGCTTGAACAGTCTTCCTCCCCAGCCACACTTTTCCGGGCACGAGGCTGATGGTTTTGTCCAGCGCTTCAAAGAATCTCTCGATGAGTACAATCGCGCCGCAGAGCACCGAAGGTTCCTGGAGCAGGCATCGCGCCGCTCGGATGCGGAGGAATTCTTCGTCATTCTGCTGCCGCTGTCTGTGTCACTCGCTCTGGCGCTGCAGTTTACGAAGGTTACCGCCGACACATGGTTCAAGCCGTCGTAATCGCGGAAAGACTGATTACTCCAGCCCCGGCCGCTCTGAGAACAGAAATCCCGCCGGCCCCTTCAATTCCTGCTTCCGTTTGGTAATCCACCGCCTATGGATCGTTGCCCTTGCTTCTGGTTGAGTGTCGAGCCTGCCGTAGCCCCGACAGGCTCGAGTATGCGACAGCCGGCATCCATGCATGGGTCGCGGTGAACACAGGTCGGGTTGGCCACTACTCCCGTCACAACTACCCTGCCAATTGCGATTGGTCTTCGCGATTCTAGTTGGACTTGCAGTTCGTGGCGGTGCGAATCTCCTCAATGCGTTTCATGAACACATTCGTCCATTCATCCAGCGCCGCTTCGTCAACATTCTGCGAGGCCGCGGCGCGCAATCTCTTCACCTGCTTTTGATCCATCAAGTTGAAGCGCGCCACCCGGAAGATCGATTTCACCGTGTCACGATCGAGATGCGCAAGACGCTGGATCATGAGATCCTGCGCCTCTTTCAAGACCTGTTTGTCGCCGAGCAGCGTCGCCCGCAGCTCGCAATTCCCCGGGTTCACGAAAATAGTCTGTGGCTCATATGCGTCGAAAATGCCACGCGGATTGGTGCCGAAGAGATCGAAGCCACCGCGCTTCTTGCCGAAGGTCGAGCCGAGGTCATGCACATAAATCACGGGCTTTCGACAAACTCTGGCCTGGCCCGCCACAGCCGGTTCCCATTCGGCACATACGAGCCGGTTCTGCTGCGGAAGCGCGTTGTAGTAGTGGATCAAGCCCAAGGCTAGCCGGTAGGCATCGAACTCCACCTTTTGCTGGTGCGTCCATTCGCCATCAGAATAGAACTTAGCCGCATCGGTCCACGACCAAGTCTCGTCGCCCTGGGGATCGATCTGGTCCCACGGCAACTCGCGTTCCGCATTCACCACTTTGAAGATGGCGGGCGCATCCTTAATAGACGCCTTGTTGTCGGCCAGCTTCCTGCCAAACGGATCGTCCGTGCAGCCAATGCAGTTTGCCGCTCCGGCCGGGTACACGTGGTCAGCCGGAAAGCCCAGCACCCACATGATTCGCGTGGTCGCAACCGCAGTGAAGACTTCATTGAAGCGCGGGTTGTGGTCGGGGTACGGCGGCTTCAGATACTTGATCTTGAAGTGGTCGGCCTTGATTTCGTGCTCGTTCTTGTCGTCGTTGCGCGGGTAAAGTGATGCCGACTTCTCTCCGGTCTTGTCCTTGTCAACTACCACCTTCACATCCTCGACCCGAATGGGGTCACCCTTGACGCTGTAGAACGCCCCGTCGCCAGTCATATGCCAACATTGAAACTTCATGCTATCGCCGGGGACCTTCGCAAAGGCGTAGTGCGGACGAAAGTAGCAACCGATAGTGTCGTCGGCCGCGAAGTAGGCGAATCGGCTCTCTTCCGGTTCTGCAGCGTCGAAGTCCGGGCCATTCGCGAGTTGAGTCGCGGTCAGCGTGGGCTGATCAAGCAGAATGCCAGCCGCGCGGATGCAAGGCAGCTTCTGCTCCTTGGTCATGCCAGCGGGCACGTCGCACCCATGGGTCTGCGCAACGCCGCTCGCGACACTGATCATTACCAACGACAAGATCAAAATAAATCTACTCCGCACAAGAACCTCCTTCGCCAGCAGCGAGTTCCCACCGTCCCCTCGTCAGAAAAGCATGGTCGTGTAGAAGTTAGGTGCCGTCACAAGACCCATCGGATTGTCAATGGGGGTCGGGTCTGATGGCTGTTCCTTCCATTCGCAGCCGTCCCGCGGCGAGTTGCTCCCGCTTCTGCTTGACGCATCCATTTAGTCCCTTGCCAGCCTCCGCGAAAGGCCAGTCTTTGATGTTATGGTGATCGGCATAGCTGAAGCGTTACAACCCGCGAACGGCAATGCAACCGCAGGGCGACGCCGCCGTGCGCCACGCGTGGGCCATATTCGGCCAGTGTAGAGTTCCAGTCCGGAACCTGCCCGCCCTTGCCTTAAGCTCCGCATACTGCATGATCAGATTTATTCGCAAGTTGAGCTGACAAAGTGCCAGTTAGCAAGCTGTCGGTAATGCGGAAGTAATCTAAGAGCTCACAGATGCGGGATGTCAAAGTGCGTCGGCTCGCCGGCTCCGCAATGGTTAGCGACTAACAACCGTGCAGATCACTCTGTCCGGATGGTCGGCTAACCGGATTGCGACCTGAAAGCTGTTGGAATGCTTGTCTGACAAGGAGGAAATTGATCGGACTGTGCGTCCCGTCGCACATAGCCTGGATCGGGGAAGGCATCGGGGGAACTTCCCGCAAGACC
>Ga0210393_10002399_pt1 | contig 15419 bp, 13 predicted proteins | sample IncBWC27OmetaG_FD_160068 | JGI IMG/M metagenome (GOLD analysis project Ga0210393, IMG submission 160068) | Forest soil microbial communities from Barre Woods Harvard Forest LTER site, Petersham, Massachusetts, United States - Inc-BW-C-27-O ... | reverse complement strand
ATGCGCACGAACGCCTGCCCGAACTCACTCTCGAGCAGCCGCAGCGAGTCCTCGATGAGGTCCTCGCCGTTCACGTGGCACACGGTGGTGTACTTCTGGTCGGCGAGGAAGTACTGCACCTCCTCGAGCGGTATGAGCCGCAGCCCCTCGCGACGGCGCGCGGCGATATGGCTGCGGCGCGCCTCGCCCGCGGCGAGCTTCTGCAGCTGCGCGCGCGTCAGCCGCCCGGCACGCGTCAGCGCCGCGGCGAGCTGCTCCGGGCGCACCGGCTTCATCAGGTAGCCCACCGCGTGCGTCTCGAAGGCCTCGACCGCGTACTGGTCGAAAGCGGTGGTGAAGATCACCGCCGGCGGCTCCTCCAGTACATTGAGGTGGCGCGCGGCCTCGAGGCCGTCCATGCCGGGCATGCGCACGTCGAGCAGCACCACATCCGGGGCGAGCTCGCCGGTGCGCGTGAGCGCCTCCCGGCCGCTCGCCGCCTCGCCCACCACCTCGACGTCCTCGATCTCCGCCAGCAGGCTCACCAGCCGCTCGCGCGCCGGCGGCTCGTCGTCGACCACCAGCACCTTCAGGCGCCGCGGCGCGCTCATGCGGTCGCGACGCTGGCGCTCACCGGCTTTTCCAGCAGCGGGAAGCGCAGCGTCACGATGTACTCCGCATCGAAGCGCCCGGACTTCATCAGCGCGCGCTCGCCGTACATGAGGGACAGCCGCTCGCGGATATTGGCGAGCGCCAGGCGGTTGCCTTCATGCTCCCCCGGGCTGGGGTCGAGCGGGTTGCGCACTACGATGGTCACCAGTCCCGCGGCGACCTCGCCAGTGATGGTCACGGTGCCGCCGGTCGCGCGCGGCTCGATGCCGTGGTAGATGGCGTTCTCGAGCAGCGGCTGGATGAGCAGGCTCGGCACCAGCGCGTTGGCGGGCAACGCATCGGTCTTCCACTCGACCTGCAGCCGCGGACCTAAGCGCAACTGCTCCATGCGCTGGTAGGTACGCGCCACCTCCAGCTCCTCGGCGAGCGTGATGGTGTCGCGCTTGTCGCTGAGCGTGGCACGGAACAGGTCGGCGAGATCCTGCACCGCTGCTTCCGCGCGCCGCGGGTTGCTGCGCGTCAGCGCGGCGATGGTGTTCATGCTGTTGAACAGGAAGTGCGGGCGGATGCGCGCCTGCAGCGCGTGCACGCGCGCCGCGGCGCGCAGCTCGACGCTGCGGCGCCACTGGTGCGCTACGTAGAAGTAGCGCAGCGCCAGGCCCGACACCACCAGCCCGATGAAGACGTTGCGCACCACGAAGCTGCGCGGCTCGGGCGGAAACAGCAGTGCGCCGCTCGATTCGAGCACCACGCGCGTGCGGCCGATCAGGTACACGCACAGCGACACCGCGGCCACCACCGCGGTGATGAGCGTCAGCGCTGCGGCCGAGCCCGCCGTCATGGTGAGGCGCGCCAGCCGCGTGCGCAGCGCGCACAGCAGCGCCGCGCCGGCCAGCCCGATCCACAGCAGGAACAGCGAGGTGCGCGCCAGGTCGGTCCAGAAATCGACCGCGAGGTTCTGCCGAGAGACCGTCAGCACGAAGGCCGTCAGCTCGACGATCAACACGACCGCGAGCGTGGCGCGCGAGGTGCACAGGTCCGGCAGGTAGAACGCGCTGCCGTGACCGGGCTCGTTGTTCATGTCGGGTCGCGCGGCGGTGCACTCATGATGTTGGTGCGCTCGAACAGCTCGGCCTTGAGACGGTAGGTCGCGGAGATGTCCTCGTCGCCGTAGCCACGCGCGACGAGCTCGGCGTACTCGCCCAGCATGCGCTCGACCACCGGCAGTGCCACGCCGAAGCGCGCCGCCATGTCGTGGCAGATCCCCAGGTCCTTGGCGTGCAGCCGTACGCGAAAGCCGGCCGGGTAGGCGCCGCGCGCCATGTTGGGAGCGCGGTGCACGAAGTACCAGGAGGAGCCGGCGCCCTTGCCGAGGGTGTCGATCAGCTTGTCGAGCGGCAGTCCCTGCGCGTGCGCGAACGCCATCGCCTCGGCGACCGCCTCGATGATGCCGGCGCACATGATCTGGTTGGTCGCCTTGGCGGCCTGGCCGCTGCCTACGGGGCCGAAATGGGCGATGGTGCGCCCGAGCGCCTTGAGGATCGGCTGCGCGCGCTCGAAGGCGGCCAGCCCACCGCCCACCATGATGGCGAGCGTCGCATCGCGCGCCCCCTCGACGCCGCCGCTCACCGGGCAATCGAGAAAGTCGACCTGGCGCGGGGCGAGCAGCTCCGCCGCCTGCCGTGCGGTCTCGGCGCCCACGGTCGAACAGTCGAGCGCCAGCGCGCCATGCTTCAGCGCAGGCGCCATGGCGCGGGTGACGTCCAGCACGTCAGCATCGGCAGAGACGCACGACACCACCGCATCGCACAGCGCCGCGAGCTCGGGCAGCGTGGCGGGGGCCGGGACCTTCAGTTCTGAGGCGAGCGCTGTCGCCTTGGCGGCGCTGCGGTTCCACACGCCGGCGAGCAGACCCGCGCGGTGCAGGTTGCGCGCCATATGCGTGCCCATGGCGCCGAGCCCGACAAAGCCTGTGCGCATCGTTCCGGTGTAAGGCAGTGCGGCGCTGCCCGCCGCGGGCGCCACTATAGGACTTTTTCCCCCCGGGCGCCGCCGCCGGTCAGGCGGGCCTGCGTCGCTTCAGCGCGTGGTCGCGGCCGCTGGATTGACCTTCGGCTCCGGTACGGGCTTGGGCTCAGGGATCGGCTGCGGCTCGGGAATCGGCGCGTTCGGATCGAACTGCGGCACGCTGCCGCAGGCATCCTGCGTGGCCTTGCGCAGCTGCTCGCGCCAGGCGTCGGCTTGCTCGTCCGTCATGTAGGTGCGCTCGCCGCCCTTGTCTTCGTTGTACACGCGCCGCGAGGTGATCGCCCGCGTGTACATGTCCTTGGCGGTCTTGCAGCGCGCCTCGCGGCTCTTCGCCACGTCCTGCTGCACGGCGCGGGCGTTTTCCTGCTCGGAGAGCTGCGTGGAGACGTTGTTGCTCGCGGCCGTGAGGCTCTTCTGCTCCGCGGCACGCGCGGCGGAATCGACCGTGAGCGGATGCGACTTGACGGTCTTGATCACTTCCGAGCCCGGGACCCACTGGTCGCTGTAGTGCGGCTCGCCGTGCTCGTCGACCCAGCGGTAGACATCGGCACGCGCGCAGGCGAGTGCACAGGTGAAGGTCAGGGCAGCGAGAACGACAGATCGCAACATAAGGGCCTCCGCGCGAGGCAGTATGGCCGCTCCCGCGGGAGCGACCTTTGAAGTCCGTCACACAACCCCGCAGGGCGGGGCGCGCCAAGCCCACACCATACAAAGAAGAGGCCCCGGTCCGCTACCCGTCAGGCCGGAGCCCCCAAAAAACTGCACCGGTGTGCCGCCGCTCGCTACAGGTCGTAGGCCCGCTCGCCGTGGGAGGTGATGTCCAGTCCCTCGCGCTCGTCCTCCTCCGGCACGCGCAGGCCGACGAGCTGTTTCACGACGTAGAAGCCGATGAACGCCACCGTCGCCGTCCACGCCGCCACCAGGCATACCGCCTGCAGCTGGATGCGAAACTGCGTCCACACGCCCGGGTAGGTGACCGCGCCGGTCACCCAGTCGGTGGAGCCCGGGCCGCCGAGGAAGGGCGCGTTGAAAATGCCGGTCATGAGCGCGCCGAAGATGCCGCCCACCGCGTGCACGCCGAACACGTCGAGCGAGTCGTCGGCGCGGATCAGCTTCTTGAGTCCCGTGACGCCCCACAGGCACACCACCCCGGCACCGACCCCGATCGCGAAGGCACCCGGGATACCGACGTTGCCGGCCGCGGGCGTGATGGCGACGAGCCCGGCCACCGCGCCCGAGGCGGCCCCGAGCATCGAGGGCTTACCCTTGACCAGCCACTCGGCGAATATCCACGCGAGCACCGCGCAGGCGGTGGCGAGGTAGGTGTTGAGGAAGGCGAGCGCGGCGCTGCCGTTAGCCTCGAGCGCGGATCCTGCGTTGAAGCCGAACCAGCCGAACCACAGCAGTGACGCACCGATCATGGTCATGGTGAGGCTGTGCGGCGCCATCGGCTCGCGGCCGAAACCGATGCGCTTGCCGAGCACGATGGCGCCCACCAGTCCTGCGACCCCGGCGTTGATGTGCACCACCGTGCCGCCGGCGAAGTCGAGCGCGCCCCATTGCCAGATGAGCCCTGCTTGCCCGTTCGCCGCGTTTGCCTGGGCGGCGGAGCCATAGGCATCCGGCCCCGCCCAGTACCACACCATGTGCGCCACCGGGCAGTAGCCGAAGGTGAACCAGATGACCAGGAACAGCAGCACCGCGGAGAAACGCATGCGCTCGACCAGCGAGCCCAATATCAGGCAGCAGGTGATCGCGGCGAAGGTCGCCTGGAACGCCACGTAGACCAGCTCGTAGAGCGAGGTGTGTTTGCTGAAAGTCGCGGTGAGCGAGTAGGCGCCGGTCTGCGGATCAAACGTGCCCGCGAGGAACAGGCGGCTCAGGCCGCCGATGACGGCGTTACCGTGCGTGAAGGCGAGCGAGTAGCCGTACACGCACCACAGCACGGTGATGAGCGAGAAGCCGACGAACACCTGCATCAGCACCGAGAGCATGTTCTTGCTGCGCACCAGGCCGCCATAGAACAGAGCGAGTGCCGGCACGGACATGAGCAGCACGAGCGCGGTAGCGGTGAGCATCCAGGCGGTATCACCCTTGGCGGGCTGCGGGATCTCGGCGGCGCGTGCCAGCACGGGCGCGAGCGCCAGCAGCGCCATGAGCGTCATCCGGAGGCGCGGCGCGATGCGGGCAGTGTTGGGCATGATCTCTCCGTCTGGTGGAGTCTTTTTCATATCGTTCGCGCCACAAACACGCACTCGCACTTTCGGGCCCGGCGCGCGTAAGCTTGGGAAGTGCGCACAAAGGGTGCAGATTCCGTGCCATCGGCGAGTTGAGCGCGGTTTCCGCGGCTTAGGGCTCGCACACATGTCCCCGCCGCACCATCCTGGAGCGAGTGCGCTGACAGCTGCCTCATTACGGGGCGTAGGACTTGAGGCAACCAACCATGGATTCGTTTCGCATCGATGAGATCGCACGCCGCTTGCTCGAGCGTGTGCCGCCGGCGCTGCGCAGCATGCAGGCCGATCTCGAGAGCAACTTCCGCGCCGTGCTGCGCGAGCGGCTGAGCAAGCTCGACCTCGTCAGCCGCGACGAATTCGACGCCCAGGCGCGCGTACTCGAGCGCACGCGCGCCAGGCTCGAGGCCCTCGAGGCGCGCCTCGCGGCGCTCGAGGCGGTCAGCCCCGCCGGCCCGCCGGGCGGCGCGTCAGGCTGAAGCGGCGGCCGCCGCGCGCCCGAAGCTCGTGGCCGTGGCCCGTGTCGCCTGCCGGGCGCAGGTGGGGCTCGGCGCACCTCTGGTGCAGGTGGAAGTGAGTCTCGCGAGTGGCTTACCGACGTTCTGCATCGTAGGTCTGCCAGCCACCGTGGTGAAGGAGAGCAAGGAGCGCGTGCGAGCGGCGCTGGTGAATTCGCGCTTCGAGTTCCCCGCCGGCCGCATCACCGTCAGCCTCGCGCCGGCCGAGCTGCCGAAGGAAGGCGGCCGCTTCGACCTGCCGATCGCGCTCGGGATCCTGCTCGCCTCCGGACAGCTGCGCGCATCAGGAGGCACCCGCAGCCCGACGCCGGAGTTCTACGGCGAGCTCGGCCTCACCGGGGAGCTGAAGCCGGTGCGCGGACTGCTGCTCGCAGCCGCGCACGCGCAGCGTCACGGCAATGAGCTCATCGTGCCATGTGGCAACGCGGCCGAAGCCTGCGCGGCTGCGCCCGCGCAGGTACGCGCGGCGGCGCATCTGCTCGAGGTGTGTGCGCACGTGAGCGGCGCGGCGCGCCTGCCGCCATGTTGCGGGGAATCACCCGGCCCGGCTGCCGGCCCGGGCGCTCGGCTCGCCGCACCTGCGGATCTTGCCGAGGTGCGCGGCCAGTGGCAGGCCAAGCGCGCACTCGTGATCGCCGCGGCCGGCGGGCACAGCCTGCTTCTCGTCGGGCCGCCCGGCTGCGGTAAGAGCATGCTGGCGCGCCGCCTGCCCGGCCTGCTGCCGCCGCTGACGGCGGACGAGGCGCTGGAGGTGGCGGCGGTCGCTGCCGCCAGCACCGCGGGCTTTCGCCCCGGGCAACTCGGCGAGCGCCCGTTCCGCTCACCACACCATGGCGCCTCGGCGGCGGCACTGATCGGCGGCGGGGCGCGTGCGCGGCCCGGCGAGATCAGCCTCGCGCACCACGGCGTGTTGTTTCTCGACGAGCTGCCGGAGTTCAGCCGCGCCGTGCTGGAGGCGCTGCGCGAGCCGCTGGAGACGGGCTTCGTGGCGGTGTCGCGCGCGGCGCTGCAGGCTGAGTACCCGGCCGCCTTCCTGCTCGTCGCCGCCATGAATCCGTGTCCATGCGGGGAGCGGGGTGAGGCGAGCGGACTTTGCGGCTGCACGCCCGCGCAGCTGCGCCATTACCGCAACCGCATCTCCGGCCCGCTGCTCGACCGGCTCGACCTGCATGTCGAGCTGGCGCGCATGCCGGCGCAGGAGTTCGCCCCGGCCGCACCCGGTGAGAACAGCGCACAGGCGGCAGCGCGCGTGGCACGCGCGCGCACGCTGCAGCTGGCGCGACAGGGAACCTGCAACGCCCGCCTCGACGAGGGCGGCGTGCAGCGCTGGTGCGTACCCGATGAAGCGGCGGCACGGTTGCTCGATGAGGCGATGCAGCGCCTGCGCCTGTCGGGGCGGGCCCGCGCGCGGGTGCTCAAGGTGGCGCGCACCATCGCGGATCTCGAGGAGGCAGCGACGCCGGGGCTCGCGCACGTGGCGCAGGCGCTGGCGCTGCGCTGCCCGGATCGGGCTACTGCGCCATCTGCACCATGTGATCGACCGCCTGCTTGACCAGGTCGTCGGGCAGGTCGGTGCGACCGCCCTTGGGCGGCATGACACCCGTCTTGCCCTGGAAGCCGTTGAGCGCGTGCTGGTAGAGCAGCGCCTTGCCCGCGGCGATGCGCGGCGCCCAGGCGGCCTTGTCGCCTGCCTTCGGCGCACCGGCGATCCCCTGTCCGTGACAGGCGCTGCACACCTGCTCGAACAGCTCGGTGCCGTTCTTCGGCAGCGCCCCGGCAGGGACGGCCGAGCCGGCGGCCGAGGTAGCTTCGGTCTTGATCGCGAGCGCAGAGTTGTCTTGGCCGGCTACCGCTTCCTGGCTGAGCGGCTGCAGGCGCGCCGCTACGGCCCGGGAATAGTCGATCTCGCCGAACACCTGCCTGTCCTGGGTGTAGCTCGCGACCGTACGCGCCAGCGCAAACAGCAGGATCGCGATCGTCACCAGCATGCCGATCACCAGGCTGAATACGTTGAAGAAGTGGGTGTCCTGCTTGCTCATGGGGTGCGTCGGGCGAACGTAGTCGGGCGGGCCTGTTATTGGCCGCGAAGTATAGCCGTTGGCCCGCGGGCCTCACACATAGACGCTCTCAGGAGGCAGCGCGTATCATCGCCGGCCCCGCGCGCCCGTAGCTCAGTTGGATAGAGTGGCAGCCTCCGAAGCTGCAGGTCGCTGGTTCGAATCCAGTCGGGCGCGCCAATTTTCTAACGACCGTGCTCCGCGCCGGCCAGGTCGTTGATCAGCTCGATCAGCCGCGTCTCGCTGCCCGCCGTGCCGATGTCGGTGGTGTACTTGCCGTTGATCACGATCAGTGGCACGCCGTGCACCTGGTAGCGCTGGGTGATCTCCTCGGCGCGCTCCAGGTTCGCGTTGACGCCGAAGGAGTTGTAGGCCTTGGCGAACTCGTCCGCGCTGACGCCGTTTTTCACCGCGAACTGCAGCTGCAGCTGGTAAGTCTGCTGGTCGCTGTCGCCGAACAGGGGCGGCTGGCGGGTCTCGAGATCCTCGTGGAGGGTGTCGAACGCCTTCTGCACCAGGTCCTGCCGCCCGAGCGCATCGAGAGTGTAGTAAAGCCGCGCGTGAGCGCGGTGGATCGGCTGCCAGATGACCGGCACGCGCACGAACTCCACGTAGGCCGGCTTGGTCTTGAGCCAGCTGCGGATGTAGGGCTCGAGCGCGTAGCAGTGCGGGCAGGCGAGCCAGAATATCTCCAGCACCTCCACCTTGCCGGGCGAGACACCGGTGGGCTGCGCCGGCACCACCGGATCGTAGTTCACTCCCGGCTGCCACTTGCCGGCAGGCAGCTGCGCGGAGGGCGGCAGCGCCGCGATGCGCTCGAGCGATGCGTCGCTCTTCGGCTGGGGCTCGCCCCCCGCATCGCCCGATTCCTGCGAGGCGGTGGCTTGCGCAGTCTCGCTCGGCGTCGGCATGGCGCCGGCCGCAGGCGCTGTCGCTGCCGGCGCTTCGGGCTGCGCAGCGGCGCTGACGGCGGGGGCTGGGGGCGGGGGTGCAGAGGATTGGCGCGCGCAGCCGGCCAGGGCGATCAGCGCCGCCAGAGCGAGCAGCGCCGCCAGAGCGAGCATTCGAGTCATGGGCTTCCTCGGATCAGCGCATACCCTGCAGGTAAGAAGCGACGTCGCGCATCTGCTCCGGTGAGAGTCGCTTCGCGATGGTGAACATCATCACGCCGTTGCGGCTCGCGGCGAGGGGGTTGGGGCCGCCGTAGCGCGTACCTTTCGCGTAGTCGTTCAGCTGCTTCACCATGTACACCGACTGCTGTGCCCGCAGTGCCGGGTAGCCGGCCGCGAGATTGCCGCGACCCACCGGGCCGTGACAGGCGACGCAGCCGGGCACTTCGTGGGTACGATCACCCCGCAGGTACAGCGCCTCGCCCGCTTTCCAGTAGGAGGGGTCGGCCTCGAGTCCCTGTGGCGTCTGCCCCTCGTAGTAGACGGCCAGGTCGTCGATGTCCTGGTCGGTGAGCGTCGCGGCGAGCGGCTTCATCACCGGGTTGTTGCGCACCCCGGCGCGGAACAGTCGCAACTGCTCTGCGATGTACACCGCGCTCTGGCCGGCCAGCCGCGGCCAGTCGGGGTTCACGCTGTTGCCGTTCGGACCATGACAGGCCGTGCACACCGCGGACTTCGTCGCGCCATCGGCAGCCTTGCCCTTGTCGAAGGGGAAATCGGCGGTGGCGGGCGGGGCGCTCGCGGCCGCGGCCGCCGTCGCGGGTGTGCTGGTCGGCGTGGCTGCGGGTGTTTGCGAGGGTACGGGCGATGAGGCCAGCGTTGCGAGCAGAGTGAGCGCCGTGGCGGCGCCGGCCAGGAGGTTCACGCGCTGCGACATCGTTCTCTTTCGGTCCGTGCGCTGATGCGAGGGCGCAGGATTGTACACTACGGCCGTGGCGAAGCTCCGTTACTCCTTGAAAACATGAGTCGCTTTAACGATGCGCGCTTCCTGGTGAGTGCGGCTGCGGACGCGCAATTTCCGGCGGATCTTGGCGTCGAGGTGGCTTTCGCCGGCCGCTCCAACGCCGGCAAGTCGAGCGCCATCAACGCGATCACGCAGCGCCACGGGCTGGCGCGCATCAGCAAGACTCCCGGGCGTACGCGGCTGGTGAATTTTTTCGAGCTGATGCCCACCCGGCGCCTGGTGGACCTGCCCGGCTACGGTTACGCACAGGTGCCTGCCGCCGAGCGCAGCGCCTGGGTGCCGCTGCTCGAGGCGCTGCGCGAGCGCGCCTCGCTCATGGGTCTGTTCATGATCGTGGACGCGCGCCGCGGTCTTACCGAGGGAGACGAGGGCCTGCTCAGCTGGGCGCAGCCCGCCCTTGCCGTCCACGTGCTGCTTACAAAGGCTGACAAGCTCAATCGCAGTGAAGCCTCCGCAGCGCTGCGCGCAGCGTCGGCGCAGCTGTCGGGGCGGGCAACTGCGCAGCTCTTCTCGGCCCTGCAAGGTACCGGCGTGCGCGAGGCGCAGGACAGGCTGCTCGCGTGGCTGAAGCCCCAGGTGAGTTGAAATAAAAAAGCCCCGGCGGTTTCGTTAGAAGCCGCCGGGGCCAGACTAACCCGGCACAGGTCTCATGAACCGGGTCTACCCGCTCAGGGAGGGAAGCGGGGAGTGCTATGCACTCAAAAAGTTGGACGGCCGAAGTTCTCCTGAGTTCCGGGGAGACCAGGAAAAAATATCTTTTTAAATCATAAGTTTGGTGAACCAGCTGTATCGTGCGCGCCACAAATCCGCGCGACAAGGAACGGGCGACCGCCGCCGTGGCTCCGCATGCGTGCCGGTGCCGCCGGGCAGGCCGCCGCGCCGGCGCTATCGTGCTTACAACAGGCTCAGGATCACGCTGAGCGATACCACGTTGGCGCCGGACGTGTTGGGAATGTGGAAGCCTTCGTACTCGAGCCGTCCGCCGATGTTGCCGACGTGCACCTGCGCACCGACGCCCCAGGCGAACTCGGTGCCGTTGTCGGAGAGCGAAAACAAAGCGCTGGACGGGGAGGTGCTGCTGCCGCTCGAGCTCCAGCGCTGCAGGCCCAGCTTGCCGAACACGTCGAGGTAGGGCACCGGGATCGGCGCGAAACCGACCGCGTAGGCGCCGAACGCCTTGTATTGCAGATGCGTGCTGATGCCGAGGACGTTGGAAGTCTGGCTGCCCAGATCGATGTAGTCCGCTTCGACGGCGAACAGGCTGATCGGCCGAAATCCTGCCAGCACCTTCCAGGAAGTGGCATCGAAGTCGGAGTTGGTGGCGGCCACATCGCTCAGCTTGTCCCTGACGACGCCGGCGCCGACATAAAAGAGTCCGTTGTCGGCCTGCACGGCACCCGCGCCGAGCAGCAGAGCGAGCGTGAGCAGCAATCTTCGCATGACTTTCTTTAGCTCCCAACGCAAATGAAACGTCTGAATCGACGCCAACCTAAGCTTAGTGCGCTTCGTCCCAGTTTGCACCCACGCCGACGTCGACGCGCAGCGGCACGCTGAGCGAGGCGGCGCTCACCATGTGTTCGCGCACCGCGGCGCTCACGGCATCGACCGCGTCCGCGTCCACCTCGAGCACCAGCTCGTCGTGCACCTGCATGATGAGGCGCGCGGCGCGGCGCCCGCTGCGGCACCATGCGTCGACCGTGATCATGGCGCGCTTGATGATGTCCGCCGCGGTGCCCTGCATGGGCGCGTTGATGGCGCTGCGCTCGGCATACTGGCGCAGCTGCGCGTTGCCCGAGCGGATGTCGGGCAGATACAGCCGTCGGCCGTACACCGTTTCGACGTAGCCGCTTTCGCGCGCCTGGGCGCGGGTGGCGTCCATGAAGCGCCTGACGCCCGGATAGCGCTGGAAATAGCGCTCGACGTACTGCGCCGCCGCGCCGCGCTCGATGCCTAGATTGCGCGCCAGGCCGAAGGGCGACATGCCGTACATCAGGCCGAAGTTGATGACCTTGGCGGTGCGGCGGTGTTCGGCCGTGACCGCTTCGAGCTCCACGCCGAACACCTCGGCGGCGGTCGCCTGATGCACGTCGCGGTCCGCGGCGAAAGCGGCGCGCAGACTCTCGTCCCCGGACAGGTGCGCCATGATGCGCAGCTCGATCTGCGAATAGTCCGCGGCGACCAGCACGTGTCCGGGTGCGGCGATGAACGCCTGGCGGATGCGGCGTCCCTCGGGACGGCGCACCGGGATGTTCTGCAGGTTGGGATCCAGCGAGGACAGCCGGCCGGTGGCGGCCACCGCCTGCGCGTAGTTGGTATGGATGCGCCCGGTGTGCTCGTTCACCAGCTCCGGCAGCTTGTCGGTGTAGGTCGACTTGAGTTTCGCGAGCGCCCGGTACTCGAGAACAATGCGCGGCAGCGCGTAGCCCTCGGCGAGCTCCTCCAGCACGTCCTCGGCGGTGGACGGCTGCCCGGTCGGCGTGCGGCGGCGCACCGGCAGCTGCAGCCGCTCGAACAGGATCTGCTGCAGCTGTTTCGGTGAGTCGATGTTGAACTCGTGGCCGGCCTCGCGATGCGCCTGCAGCAGCAGCTCCTGCAGCTGGCGCGCGAACTCGCGGCTCTGGGTGCGCAGCCGTTCGCGATCGACCAGTACGCCGTGCCGCTCCATCGCCAGCAGCACCGGCAGCAGCGGCTGCTCGCACTCGAGGTAGAGCCGCTCGAGCGGCGGCACGCCCTGCAGCTGCGGCCACAGCGCGCCGTGCAGCCGCAGCGTCATGTCGGCATCCTCAGCGGCGTACTCGGCCGCCTTCTCCACCGCCACCTGGTCGAAGCCGATCTGGCGTGCACCGCGGCCGGTGACGTCTTCGTAGACGATGGTGGTAAGACCCAGGTAGCGCTGCACGTCGCTGCCGAGGTCGTGGTTGGTGGCGACGCTGTTCCACACGTAGGACTCGAGCATGCTGTCGAAGCGCATGCCGGCGAGCGTGATGCCGGCATTGGCCAGCACGTGCGCGTCGTACTTGAGATTGTGGCCGACCTTGCCGATGGCGGCGTCCTCGAGCAGCGGTTTGAGCGCCGCCAGCACCTGCTCGCGATCGAGCTGCGGCGGGGCGCCGGGGTAGACGTGCCTGAGTGGCACGTACGCCGCCTCGCCCGGCTCGAGGCTGAAGGACACGCCGACGATCTCGGCGCGCATATAGTCGAGGCCGGTGGTTTCGGTATCGAAGGCGAACAGCGGCGCGGCGCGCAGCCGCGCCAGCCAGCGCTCGAGCTCTTCCCAGTTGCTGATCATCGTGTAGCGGCGTTCGATGGCGGGGGCGAGGTCACCGACCTGCAGCGCCGCGGCGGCTCGTGCGGCATTCGCGCCGCGCTCGGTGGCCGCGCCGTCGCCTGCGGCGGGGACGGCCGCGACCGTCGTTTCGCCGCCTTCGAGCTGACGCAGCAACCCGCGCAGCTCGTACCTGCCGTACAGCTCGCGTAGCGCCGCGGTGTCCGCTGCCCGCGGTGTCAGCTCCTCGAGCGACAGGGGCAGCTCCAGGTCGGTGCGGATGGTCGCCAGGCGCCGCGACAACTCGAGCGTGGCGAGTCCGTCGCGCAGGTTCTCGCCCACCTTGCCCGGCACTTCCGCGATGCGGCCGATGAGCTCGTCGAGGCCGCCGAACTGCTGCAGCAGCTTCGCGCCGGTCTTCGGTCCCACCTTGTCGATTCCGGGGATGTTGTCGCTGCTGTCGCCGATGAGCGCGAGGTAATCGATGATCTGCTCGGGGTAGACGTCGAACTTCGCCTTGACGGCGTCGCGGTCGAGCACCGTGTTGGTCATGGTGTTGATGAGCGTGATCGATGCGTCGACCAGCTGCGCCATGTCCTTGTCGCCGGTGGAGATGAGCACCGACTGCCCGGCGCCGGCTGCGCGCCGCGCCAGCGTGCCGATGACGTCGTCCGCCTCCACGCCCGGCACGCGCAGCAGCGGCAGGCCGAGTGCGCCGATCATCTGCAGCAGCGGCCCGACCTGCGCCCGCAGGTCATCGGGCATCCCGGGACGCTGCGCCTTGTACTCGGCAAACAGATCGTCGCGGAAGGTTCTGCCCGGCGCGTCGAACACCACTGCGATGCGCGCCGGCCGGTAGTCCTTGAGGAACTTCAGCAGCATGTTCAGCACGCCGAGGATCGCCCCGGTCGGCTCGCCGCGCGAGTTGGACAGCGGCGGCAGGGCATGAAACGCCCTGTAGACATAAGAGGAGCCGTCGACGAGAACCAGGTCCGGATTACGGGTCATGAAGCGTGAAATCCCGGGGGGGCCGCGAGTATAACGGACATAAGCGCAGCGGCTGCCGGTGCGTACGGTCAACCACGGCAGCGGCGCTGCGCTATAGCACTGCAGTCTTCACCGATACTTCGCCTATGAACTCGACGCTCAGCGCCGTGATCGCCGCCAATCGCTTCGGACTCGGGGCCCGCCCCGGCGATCTCGTCGCCATCGGTGCCGACGGCCGCGGCTGGCTCACGGCGCAGCTCGGTGGCGCGCCGCCGCGGCTCGCCGACGCCGGACTGCGCTCCTCGGTTGACATCCTCGCCGACGCACTGAGCCTGCGGCGCGAGATCCAGCAAGCGCGCAAGAGCGCCGTCGCCGACGATGCGCAGAACGCCGTGCAGCAGCGGCTGCCGCAGTTTCTCAAGCCAATCTATGTTTCCGAAGCGACCGCGCGGCTGGGCGCCGCGGTCGCGAGCGAGCGGCCGTTCCTCGAGCGGCTGACGCAGTTCTGGACCAATCACTTCGCGGTCTCGGTCGACAAGCAGTTTCTCGGCGGCCTCGCCGGCAGCTTCGAGCGCGAGGCCATCCGGCCGCACGTGCTCGGCAACTTCGGCGAGCTGCTGCTCGCGGTCGAGACGCACCCGGCGATGCTCCTGTATCTGGACAACTTCCAGTCCGTCGGCCCGCACTCGCAGGCCGCGCAACAGGTTGAGCGCCGCGACGCGCAGCGCAAGATCGGCATCAACGAGAATCTGGCGCGCGAGATCCTCGAGCTGCATACGCTCGGCGTCGGCGGCGGCTATACGCAGACCGACGTCACGACTTTCGCCGAGGTCATCACCGGCTGGTCGATCGGCGGCGACGGCGGGCGCTTCGCGGACGCGGAGCCCGGGCGGTTCGTGTTCCGTGCCGAGGTGCACGAGCCGGGCGAGAAAGTAGTGCTCGGTCGCCGTTATGCCGACGACGGCTTCCGCCAGGGCGAAGCGGTGCTGCACGACCTCGCACACCAGCGCGTCACCGCGCAGCACATCGCCACCAAACTCACGCGCCATTTCATCGCCGACGAGCCGCCGCACGCCGCCGTGGAGCGCGTCGCCGACGCCTTCATGCACAGCGGCGGCGACCTTCCCACGGTCTACCGCGCGCTGCTGGCGGCTCCCGAAGCCTGGACGCAGCCGCTCGCGAAGTACAAGACCCCGGCCGACTACATCATCTCCAGCTACCGCGGGCTCGGGGTGCCGGTCGATGCCGGCCACGGGCCGCTCGCACCGTTTGAGCTGCTGGGACAGAGAACCTGGCAGCCGGGATCCCCGGCGGGCTGGCCGGATCGCAGCGCCGACTGGGACGGTGCTTCCGCGCTGATGAAGCGCATCCAGTGGGCGGAAGCGCTCGGCGAGCGCCTCGGCAGCCGCCGCGACGCGCAGCAGCTGGCGCCCGAGCTGCTCGGCGCGAACCTCGGCGACGCCACGCGCACCGCGGTGGCGCACGCGGCGAGCGCCGCGCAGGGCATCACGCTGCTGCTCGCCGCGCCCGAATTCATGCGGCGCTGAGGAGCGAAAGGATCACCATGCGCATGCAGCGACGGCAATTCCTCAACCTTGGTGCGCTGGCCGCCGGCGGCGCGCTGCTCACCACGCGCCTCGCCTTCGCGCACGCGAGCGAGCGCCAGGCGCGCTTCGTGCTGATCATCATGCGCGGCGCGCTCGATGGGCTCGCCGCCGTGCCGCCCTACGGGGATCGCGACTATGCACAGCTGCGGCGCGAGTTTGCGCTGCGCGCGCCGGGTGAGCGCGGCAGCGCCCTCACCCTCGACGGCTTCTTCGGGCTG